>Ga0307378_10010305_pt1 | contig 12149 bp, 9 predicted proteins | sample UN1MG_FD_202238 | JGI IMG/M metagenome (GOLD analysis project Ga0307378, IMG submission 202238) | Soil microbial communities from Risofladan, Vaasa, Finland - UN-1 | ecosystem: Environmental > Terrestrial > Soil > Coastal area > Acid sulfate soil | place: Finland: Risofladan, Vaasa | collected...
GACCACGATCGTCCGGGGATTGGCCGCCGCCACAGCATGGATTAAGGTTTCGTCCTCTGGCGCTAAGGTCAGGGAATCCCGATCACCACCCGTGCTACCCCAGGGGTACTCAATACGCTCACCCTCGTCGGCATGGGTCAGGCCCACGACCACGATGGCAACATCGGTCTGGGCGGCAAGCTGGGCGGCAGGCGTTGGATCAGCCCCATCATAGTGCTGGACGGCGACAGCTCCGGCCGCGGCGCGGATCCCTTCCAAAGGGGTAACCACAGAGGGCGGCCGGACCCGGCTGCTACCATTGTCACCTAGATTAGGCCAGTCGGCCAGTGGACCGATCAGGGCCAGCTGTTTTATCTCTCCCAGATCGAGGGGGAGCGGGGCTGCTTGATCAGGGGCTAAGGGCTCATTTTTTAGTAAAACGATGGCTTTCTGAGCGACTTCCCGGGCCAAGGCCCGGTGGCTCTCCCCGGCGACGATGGCCGGCTTATAGCGCTCAGGTTGGCCGACAGGAGCAAAGCGAATTTTCTGGCGTAGGATTCGTAAAACCGCATCATCAATGGTCCTTTCTGATACAGTACCGGATTTGACGGCCGCCTCCAGCCGTTTGCCGTAATGTTGAGTAAAGGGCATCTCCAGGTCACAGCCAGCAATCGCCGCGGCGGCCGTGTCCCTGATACCCCAGACAAAGTCAGAAATAACAAATCCGTCAAAGCCCCATTCCTTTTTGAGGATCTGGCGCAAGAGAGGCTGATTGTGCCCACAATAGGCGCCGTTGACCTGGTTGTAGGCACTCATGATCGAAGCAATGCCCTCGTCCACGCAGCGCTTGAAGTGGGGTAGATATACCTCCCGCAAGGTGCGCTGGTCAAGCTCAACATCGACTTTCATGCGGCTGTTTTCTATACTGTTGGCAGCGTAATGCTTGACACAAGCCATCACATGGCGCTGGGAGCCACGGACCAGGGCTGCTCCCATTTCGCCCAGATGATAAGGATCCTCACCGTAGGTTTCCTGGGCTCTCCCCCAGGCCGGGTGGCGCAGTACATTAATACAAACGCCGGCAAAAAAATTGGCCCCCAGCGTGCGCGCCTCAACGCCTATGGCATCGCCCACCTTCTCTTCCAGGTCGATATCCCAGGTGGCCCCGCGAGCCATGCTTACCGGGAAACAAGTGGCCTGGGAAACGACCACGCCGCGGGGTCCGTCGGTGAAAAGGAGCGGAGGGATGCCCAGACGGCGATTCTCGCCCGCCGGATAGGGCCGGACATTATAGGCATATGCCATCTTGATCATCCCGCGCAAGCGTGGTGTATCGCCGGACATCTGCCCAATCTTTTCTCTGAGGCTCATTTGAGCCAACAGTGTCTGCGCAGCCTCCTCGAATGGCTTATCGGCCGGAGTCTTGTTGGAAGTTGGGGCCGGTTGATTCATCTGTCGCCTCCTGAGTCAGGTCTGGTAACGAGGAGTAAGAAATGATCTGTGGTCCGGTATGTTACGCGGTTTGCTGGTAAATAACCATGGCCGCCTCAATCACATCTTCCCGGGCCTGCAGGCCCAGGTTTAAACGAGCCAGGACGCCTAAGGAATAAAGATTACTGATCAGGGCGTGGGCATGGAGCCGCGGCCGGAAGGTGTCGGCGATGATCCCGGCGGATTGTTTGCGACTGAAATATTCGGTTAATAAATCGGCAAAGCGTTGGAAATGGTCACCGATGACCGCCCGGGTCTCCGGATCATGAGGCGCCCTCTCTACGGCCGCATTGACTAAGAACGAGCCTTGATCCGAGACCTCGGTGCTACCCCGGGCGGAGGCATTAAAAAACAAGGCAGGCAATAACAAATCTGGCGGCGGGTCTGTCTGCAGAAGTTTGTTCAGTTCGGCATATTCACGTTCCATGTAGGCGTTCAAAGCGCTAATGTAGACCTGGTGCTTATCGCCATACGTGTTGTAGAAACTACTTTTGCTGATGCCCATATAATTGGCGAGATCGCGCATATGGGTCCCTTCGTAACCATGTAACCAAAAATAGGTCATGGCTTTCTGCAAAGCGTGATCGGGATCAAATTCAAGGGTTCGGGGCATTATTTTCCTCAATTAGATTGGCTTTAAGAGACCCGGATGGCCTGCTTCCAGGGTTGAACTACGATTATTTAACAGAAACGCGGAAGTTGCTGATCTCGTAGCCTTTGATTAGGTCGACATAGTTTACAACGGGCTCACTTACCAGGTGAAGGGTGTCAACTGCCAACAGGCGCAACAAAAATATATCGGTTTCCTGGATGGCAATGTAGGCGCCTGGGCAACGATGGTGGCCAAAACCAAAGCCCATGACCGGCGGTTGGGCCCGTTTCTCCAGCGGCCGGCCGGGACAAATGGCCAGGGGATCATCACCTACAACGCTCTGGTCAGTATTGATGTCCTGGATATGTAATTCAACAACCTCATCCTGGGCGATGGTCACCGAGTGACCATTGAGCGGTAGTTCGATGTCGGCCGTGGCCCGGCGAAAGAGGTTGCCCACCACCGGTTCCAGGCGTAGGATCTCCTCCAAAAGCGGGTGTCTTTGTCCGATTGCTCCATTTAGGTAGATCTGCTTTAACTCCGGATTCTCCAAAAAATGCCAGGTGGCCATTTGGATAAATTCCCGGGTGGTGATCATTCCGGCCGCGCCGTAGGTAATACATTCGACGAGGATCTCCGTATCCGTGTAACCCTGGGAAATTAGATGGGAGACCACATCTTCCCGGGCTTCTTTCTTGCGGGAGCGAATGGCCGGCTTCACGTCTAAAAGAAAAAAGGAGAGCATCGTCGTATTCGTTTGGAGCAGAGAAGCTATCTGTCCAGGCCTCCAGGAGAACTTTTCCGCCTGGCCAGGATCGAAGCGTAGAAATCGATTAAGCCGGCCAGCCATGCCCGGCAGCAGGCTGTTAGTCAAACCGACCACCTCGGCCGCCACCTTGACGGCCAATTTCATAGTCAATTCGCTCAGGTCCACCTCCCCTTTCCTTGTCAATTCGGCGATGATCTGATCACTGAAATCCTCCATCAACGCCTGGTAGCTATCGCGGGTTGTAGATGGGGTAAAGAAGCGAGCGATTTGTTTACGCTGGTATTGGTGTTCGGGCCCATCCTGGAATAGGACCGGGTTCTGTTTCAGGCCGGGCATCTGGTTGGCGAGATCTACGCTGAAGCCGGCCTGGCGGGTATCTTTGTCACGTAGAACCTGGCGGGCCAGATCGTAATCATAAATATGCCAGACACCGTCGGGGGTTTGTTCTAGCGGTGGGCCGGTTGGCTCGGTGCGGCCGGTCTTTCGTTTTGAGAAGGTGGTGTGATCGACCGGGCACTCGTTTAGTTCTGTTTCTTGTTTTAACAACATGATAACTCCTGAATCTTGCATAAGATCATTTAGTGCATTTATTCACAAGGGACAACCAGTATAATCGAATTGGAACGCTTGGTCCAAAATAATTGGGCGACTATAAGATTGTACTCATCTACTAGTTGCTTTCGAGTTAGCCAGGGTACGGTTATTCCATTGTCAGACCAAAAGCGAGACAGCTTACGATATCCAGATCGTCGCTGAAAATTACGAGGGCGTCGTCGTAGTTGCCCCAAAATATGAGGGTCTCTTATTTCTTTGATAATAGCTATGGATAAACCTCATTGTCTGTCAAAGGTATATCTTTGAGGGCAAAAATATGTTATGCTGTTGACACAAATCATCGCTGACTCGATATGGGTTGGTGGTTAGCTAGACAGACAAAGGGGTGTGAGAGATGACAATGCTTGAACGAAGTATCGTGATAAAGGGGACGGCCGCGGAAATAGATGCCATTACATCTGACGGCGATCGCCTGCCAGAATGGTATGCGGGCATAACCAAAGCCAGTTCCGATGGAATATTCCCGAAGCCTGGGGGAAAGGTCGAGATGAAATACAAATCGGCCGGAATTACCTTTGACATGTCTCAGACGGTCATTGAATATGAGCATGAAAAAGGCGGCAAGTTTAAGATGGAAGGCATGATTACTGGCGTTTACGAAGAGACATTAGAGCCAACAGATGAAGGCACCCGCTTCACACTGAAATTTGACTATGATATGCCTGGCGGCGGTGTTGGCAAGCTGGTGGACAGACTCTTCGCAGAACGAATGAATGCCAAGAACCTGGAAAAGAGCCTGGATAACATGAAGGCCCTGGTGGAAGGCTAGGCAAAGTCGCCTAGATGCCGGGAGGACCCTGCTTGAGGCGGGTCAAGAACGCCTGGCGGCCTTGGGCATCCCGCGGGGCTTCCCACATGGCTTCGATCCACCAGGTGGCGCCGGCATCGATCCAGGGCTGGATGATCGCAGCCGTACCCTGGGGATCAGCGCCGGGGGTCTCCCCTTCTACGATGATATCGAAGGGGGTCGTTTGAGTGCGATTGGCAGCGATAAAAGCGGCCATCTCGCCCACATCGGCCGGGGTGAGTTTCTGGTGCTGCTTGTGTTCATCAAAGACGTTGGGTAACAGGCCGTCATAGGCCAGGACCCGACTCATCGATTTTTTACTGGGCCAGAGGCCGACGACCCAGATGGGAATACGGGGGCGTTGGATGGGCGGCGGCGGCGGGTAAAAATCGGTCTCCCGGATCTGGTAATGGGCCCCCTGGTAGCTGAAGGGTTGGCCGGCCCAGAGCCCGGTTAGGATATCCAGGGCTTCGTCCAACATCTCAGCCCGGGTACGGCGATCGGTCTCTTCACCAAAGGCGCTGAAGCCGGTGTCGGTGGCGCCCAGGCCAACGGAGAGAATGACCCGGCCGTTGGAGAGATTGTCCAGGGTGGCCGTCTCACTGGCCACTTTCCAGGGGCGCATCCGGGACAGGGGTGAGAGCAGTGTGCCCAAGCGGATGCGACTCGTCACCATGGCCGCGGCCGTCAGGCAAACCCAGGCATCAATGCCCCAAACGGGCTCCCATACGAAAAAGGCATCCCAGCCGGCCTGTTCGGCCATTTGGGCAAATTCGGCCGCGGTTCGGGCATCGCCATTGGGAAGTACAAAACCATATTTCATCGACCAGACTCCTCATATCAGTTTGGTAAATTATGGACGATCATGGCCAACTCTTCAAATTGGATCCGGGTTGTCACCCGCTTGGAGCTCGGAATCAGCCGAGTTCTAAAGCAGAATGGCCTCGATCATAGGGTTCTATTGCGGAGACAAGACGGGGGATGGCAGCGGGATTAAAAGGTGACAGCCATGGCCGGGCGGGGTTGGATGGGTTGGTCCAGGTCAAGCAAAGGTTGGCGGTTGAGCAGGATAACAAAGCCATGAGATTCAAAAAAGGCCAGGATGCGTTCCACCGCATAAGACTGGCGGCCCTGGTTTGGATTTACGGACTTGTTTCGGCCGGGGATGAAAAATGGGGTCCTGGAACAAGGGGGAAATAAGGGTGTTGTATGTTTCTACTTCCTGGCTGACCCGGGTCCGGAGCAGCTCCCGGCCGGATATGGGCGTCCTAGGGAGATCCAGGGCAAAGATGTGTTCAATTTCGCCTGAGGCCTGGCACTTGTCCTCAATAATGAGGTGGTTGGCATGGGCATTCTCCAGGCTGAGCCAATAAAAAGCAAATAGCTACGCCCTAGCATAGAATATGTGTTCTTATTTGTCCAAGAGCATATCCATAGTTTCCTGTTTTCTAACTGGCGATGAGCAATTACAGACTGAGGTGGTTTTTTTCGAGGAAGGCCTTGACCTCTTGAGCAGTCGGAATGCCATGACGGGCGCCTATTCGGGTGCAACATAGAGCGGCCGTGGCGCTGGCATATTCAAGAATGGTTGGCCAATCCCAACCGGCGGCGACACCGGCAGCAAAGGCTCCGTGAAAGGCATCCCCCGCCCCGGTGGTGTCTACGGTTTCGACGGCATAGGCCGGAAGGCGGCCGTGGCCGCCGGCCCGGGTAAACCAGACCAGCCCCTGATCGCCCAGAGTGACGACCACGTGGGGCGCATGCTCGCCCAGCGCGGCGGCGGCCTGTTCCAGGCCTTCCAGGCCGGTGTATTCCCGGGCAAAGGGGGTTGAACAAACCGCATAATCGACCAAATCCAGTAAATCGCGGGTTCCTTGACGCACATGGCCGGCATCCAGGACCATCTGGATCCCCAACTCTTTCGCCGTCCGGGCCAGCGGTGGAGAGATAAAAGGCTCGTGGCCGTCAAAGAGAATAACCGTGGGCCGGATGCCAGAGAAATCGATGGCCCCATCGGGAACTGTACTGGCTCCGCCCATATAATTGACAATGGTCCGGGCGCCGTCAGGCTTGACCAGGATGGCCGACAACGAGGTGGGTAGCGAACTGCGGACGACCAGGGCTGTATTCACCCCCTCCTGCTGGAATTCTCCCAAATGTTCATCGCCAAAGGCATCATAGCCCAAATAGCCTGCGAAAGCGGCTGAAAAACCCAGGCGGCGCACGGTGACGGCCCCGTTGGCCGCCGGTCCACCACCACAGCGATCAAGGGCCGAAGCCCACATCTTGGCATCAGGTCCAGGCTGGCTGGGAATGGAATAAATCAGATCGTAGCTGGCCGCGCCGACGCAAAGGACATCGACCGGCACAGGACCAATGGCTGCCTGACCCACCGGCACATATTTCAGATTGCTTGACATAATCCACCTGCCTCAATCGTTCGAAGGGAAAACATGTTGGTCGAGTTCGGACCAGAGCCGATTCAGACGAGGGCCGCCCACAATACCTCGGCCGGGTGTAGCGAAGTACGGTCACTGCCATGCTTGATCTGTTGGCGGCAACTGACGCCGGCGGCGACGATGAGGGTCTCGGTCCCGGCCGCGCGCATAGCCGGGAGCAAACGTCGCTCGGCCATCTGCATGGAAATTTCGTAATGTTCCGCCTCGTAACCAAAGGAGCCGGCCATGCCACAGCAACCGGAATCGACTTCCTCTACCGTATAGTTGGCGGGCAGGCTCAAGACCTTTTTGCTGGGGCCGGTGCCGACCAACGATTTCTGGTGGCAATGTCCATGGAGTAATAAATGGCGCGGTTCGGCGGTGAATTGAAGATTTAACCGGCCATCATCGGCCAGGTTGGCCACAAATTCCTCGAAAGTGAAAGCGTTCTCGGCAATTGTTTTCACCCTGGGATCGTCCGGTAACAGGTGAAAATATTCATCCCGTAATGAAAGCAAACTGCTGGGTTCCAAGCCAACGATGGGCAGGCCCTGAACAGCGTAGGGCAGCAGGTGCTCGATGGTGTCCAGGGCGGCGGCGCGGGCCTGTTTGACCAGGCCTTTTGAAATGAAAGGCCGGCCATCACTCTTGTAGCCGGGGAGAACAACCTCAAAACCAGCCGCTTCGAACAGTTCGGTGGCGGCAATGGCGATCTCGGGGTAGTTATAGTTGGTGAAGGGATCGTGAAAGAGGATAAGCTGGCCCATATTCCTGGGGTTTCCGGGGGCCGGTCGCTTCTTAAACCAGGTGGTGAAGGGTTGCCGGGCAAAGGGCGGCAGCTTACGTTTTTTGGTGATGCCCAGCATGCTCTTGGCCACACCCCTAATGGGTCCAATTCCGGCCGCCCAGTTGGCTAAGGGGGCCAGGGTGCCGCTACCTAGCTGGTTGAAGGTGGCGATGTGCCCAAAAAGGCGCGGGCGCAAAGGGATCCCTCCATTTGCCTGGTAATATTGGGCCAACCACTCGAATTTGATCTTGGCCATGTCTACCGACGAGGGACATTCTGCTTTGCAGGCCTTACACTCGATACAGAGGTCCATCACCTCAAACATGCGCCGGCTGGTGAATTCTTGAACCGGTAACCGGCCGGCCAGGGCATTACGTAAGGCATTGGCCCGGCCGCGGGTGCTGTGTTCTTCTTCCCGGGTAACCATGAAGCTGGGGCACATGGTGCCGGTAGTGCGTTTGCGGCAAACGCCGGCGCCGTTACACATCTCGACGGCGCGGTCAAAGCCCTGATCGGCTCTGAAATCGGTATGGGTCTTGATCTGAAGGGCACTGTAAGTTTCTCCGAAACGTAAATTCTCGGTCATTTTGGTAAAGTCAACGATGTTGCCGGGATTCAGCAGGTTATGGGGGTCAAACAAACGTTTGGTCTCCCGGTAAAGGCCGAAGAGATCGGGGCCGAAGAAAGCCTCGTTCTGCCAGCTGCGGGCGCGGCCGTCGCCATGTTCACTGGAAAATGAGCCGCCATAACCACGAAGCAACTCAACAGAAAAACGGACGATGTCGGGCATTTTGGCCACCTCGGCGGCGGCCTTGCTGTTGATCAACGGCCGGATATGGACACAGCCGGCGCTGGCATGGGCATAATAGGCGACCTTTGTGCCGATGCTGCTGCAAAATTCCTCCACCCGGGTCACATACTCAGCTAGATGCTCGGGGGGTACAGCCGCGTCTTCAATAAAGGGAATGGGTTTAAGATCGCCTTTGATGCTCATCAGTAAACCCAGCCCGACCTTGCGTACGGTCCAGACGTTGGCTTGCAACGCCGGGCTATAAGCCGGTGTAATATGGGTGGCGCCTGTTTTGTGATCGCGCATATGTTCTTCCAGGCGGGCCACTTTGGCCTTCAACTCTGTGTCACTTTCGCCATAAAACTCGGTAATGAGCACACAATCTGGTTCACCACGGACGAAGGTGTCCAGTAAACGGGCATATTCAGGCACCTGCCGGCACATGGTCAGACCCAGGTTGTCGAGCAACTCAACGGCCGTCGGCTCGACTTCGAGCATGGCCGGTACAGCGGAGAGCGCGGTGAAAAGGTCGTCGAAGTGAATGATGGCCAGGGCGGTTTGAGCCGGCCTGGGCACCAGATTTAATTTTATTTCTGTGATAACAGCCAGGGTGCCCTCGGCGCCGGTGATCAGCTTAGCCAGGTTGAAGCGGGGATCGTAGGGCCATTTGAAGGTCAGGTCACCGGCCGGGAGCAGGCGGTCCAGGTTATAGCCGCCGCATCGCCGCCAATGGTGGGGGGTATGCCGGCGGATTATTTCCTGGTTCTTTGGCTCGTCGATGAGCCCGGCGATGCCACGGTAAATTTCCCCTTCCAGGCCGTTGAGGGAAAGGCGCTGCTGCAGTTCGGCCGTCTTCAACGGCGCGAAGTGGGCAGTGCTACCATCGCTGAGAATGACTGAGGTCTCCAGAACATGATCAGCGGTCATGCCATAAACGATGGAGTGGGAACCGGTTGAATTATTAGAGACAATTCCGCCCATGGCCGCCCGATTGCTGCTGGCCGGATCCGGGCCAAATTGTAGGCCGTGGGGCTGCAGGTAGGCGTTGAGTTCATCCAAAACGATGCCCGGCCGAACCCGAACCCACCTTTCTTCCACGTTTAGTTCCAACACCTGGTCCAGGTGGCGGGTAAAGTCGATGACCAGCGCTTCATTCACGGCCTGCCCGGCCAGGCTGCTGCCGGCCGTTCGAGGTAGGAGCGCGACCCGGTGTTTGGCGGCCAGCTCCACGGCCGCATGGACATCCTCGATAGTCTGCGGGAGATGAACGCCATAGGGCTGCACCTGGTAGATGCTGGCGTCAGTGCTGTATAACATGCGGCTGTAGTCGTCAGCGCGCAGGTCGCCGCTGACTTGCTTACCTAATTCAGCGAGGAATGCCTGGATATTGTGCGGTGAAGTCATGTTGTTAGCCTTGGATTCTTGATAGGATATAGTTAAAACGTTTCCAGGGGGTGCGGCCGGTGGCCGAAATTCAGGGCCGGTCCATCCACGGGGGCCGCCCAACCGACGGCATTTTTTATCACCGTCAGAACCTCAGGCTGGTGGTAAATTGGGAAAGTCTCATGGCCGGGACGAAAGTAGAAGATCTTGCCCCGGCCGCGATGGTAACAACAACCTGAGCGAAAGAGTTCGCCACCCTGGAACCAGCTCAGGAAGATGAGTTCGTCGGGAGCGGGGATGTCGAAATATTCGCCATAGGTTTCAGCCTGGGGGATCTCGAAATATTCGCCCAGACCGGCCGTGATAGGGTGTCCGGGTGAAACGACCCAGAGCCGTTCTCTCTCTGCGTTTTCGCGCCATTTCAGGTCACAACTCGTGCCCATGAGGCGCTTGAATATCTTAGAAAAATGGCCTGAATGTAAAACAATAAGGCCCATGCCATCTAAAACACGCCGGTGTACGCGATCCACGATATCATCCTGGACCTCCTCGTGGGCCATATGTCCCCACCAGATCAGGACATCTGTTTCGACCAGAAGGGCTTCACTCAAGCCGTGTTCGGGCTGGTCCAGGATGGCTGTAGCCGCCAAAAAGCCGGCTTGCTCCAGCTGATGAGCCAAAGCCATGTGGATGCCGTCGGGATATACGGCTGCCACCTGGGGAGATTGTTGTTCGTGACGAAATTCATTCCAAATCGTAACGCGGGTTGTTGCACACATGACTCTATTGCCACCTCATAGCTTTTCTAATAAGACAAGGTTACCGGCACGCCGTTATTGGCGGCCGAGGCGCGGATGGCATCCCAAAGGTAGGCCATGCGCAAACCGACTTCCGGCGGGGAAGGATTGGGCAGGTCGCCCCGGCGGACGGCCAGGAATTGCTCCCAGGCCCCGACTGAGGGCGGCACATCAACTTTTTCAAATTCAGGAAGACCGGCCCGTTGGATCTCCAAGAATCCTCCCCAGGCGCCTGTACGAAGAATGGCCCCGGGGCAAAATACCCGGATATCGGAGGCGCAGGAGGGGACCGTCTCGCCAGAACCATGCATGCTGACCAAAGCGCCCGATTGCAGGCGAGCCATCACCGTGCCAATAATATCAACGTTCGCACCACGGTTATCGAGCCAGGCGGCCACCTCGACAAAGGGTTCGCCGGCCAGGTCCGCGGTCGTATTTAGCATATGGGCGCCGGTGTCAAACATAAAACCACCGCCGGCCTCGCTGGGAATCTGGCGCCAGGAAATACCCGTAAGCTCGCGCCAATTTTGCCAGATGGTGGCGCTGATGCTTTGAATTGGACCTAATTCACCGGACTGGAGCATAGTCACCGCTGTGCGGATCTCTGGTGAAAGGCTGCCGTTAAACGCCACCACCAACAGGCGGCCGGAACGATCCCGGGTCTCAATCAGGCTCTTGGCCTCGGCCACATTCATCACCATAGGTTTTTCTAGGAGCACGTCCAGGCCGGCTTCCAGGCAGGCGACGGTTTGCTCATGATGGAACACATGAGGGGTCACAATAAAGGCGGCATCTAGCTCGGGACCATATTGGGCCAACAACGTGGCCAGGTCGGGTTCGTTTGGCGGTACCGGGCGACCGGCGAGCCTAAAATTCTCTGCTGTGAATTCGTATTGTTCTGGATCCGGTTCGCAGACGACTGGCACCAGGGTATCTAAAAAATGTTTCAATATGACCGACAAATGGGAGCGGGCCATATTGCCGCAACCGATGAACGCGACGCGCACGGGGTCGGTCGGTTTGTCTAATGGTTTCATTGATCCTCCAACATATGAACTCTCTTTTGAAACTTCCGATTACGAAGATAAATTCGAAAGTTTGGTGTCGTGCTTACTCAACTTCCGCATTTGAAGAAAAAATCGGAAGTTGAGTTTCGCAAGAAAAAGCCTCGAGCCGGTGAGCCGCCCGGGTTAGTTCCCGGCCAATCTCACGATAACTATTATATATCTTCTGATAGGTGGTGTAACCCTCATCGTCCGGTTTGAGTCGATGAGCGACCGGAATAAGGCCGGCCAGATCCTGGGGCTGATGGGGTATTAATCCGGCGGTCATGCCGGCCAGCAAAGCGGCGCCATAGGCGGCCGACCGTTCCGTGGGTACAACCAAAGAACAGCCCAAAACGTCGGCCATGATCTGGCCCCAAAGGGGGCTGGCGGCGCCGCCGCCAATAAGGCGGATCTCATGGTAATAACCGCCGGCAGCGACGATCTGCTCCAATGCGGCGCGAATCTGAAAGGCCACGCCTTCCAGCACAGCCCGGGTTAAGTGGGGGCGCTGGTGCTGGATAGTGAGACCCAAGAAGGCGGCCCGCAACTGCGGATCCCATTGGGGTGCATATTCACCGGAAAGATGGGGAAAGAAAAAAAGACCCTGACAACCGGGGCTGGCGCCGGCCGCTGCCTGGTCCATATCCTGAAATGTGGCCATGCTGTTTGAGCCGG
>Ga0307378_10010307_pt1 | contig 12148 bp, 9 predicted proteins | sample UN1MG_FD_202238 | JGI IMG/M metagenome (GOLD analysis project Ga0307378, IMG submission 202238) | Soil microbial communities from Risofladan, Vaasa, Finland - UN-1 | ecosystem: Environmental > Terrestrial > Soil > Coastal area > Acid sulfate soil | place: Finland: Risofladan, Vaasa | collected...
GTCCTCTCGCTGGACGGCCCTCTTATTGTAGCGGCAGGATAGGGGTTTGGAGTTGCTGCTCCCTCGGGTGTACCACAGGCTGGCGATCGAGCTGGGGACGAGCGTTGCCTGCCGTCTCTTGTGGTTCTCCAGCGCACGGTTCCCACTGGCGTTGCTGGGAAGGGACGTCCAGGGGTGCCGGCACCACCTCCAGATCTTCTGAACCACGCCAAGTAAGATGTGCGGATATGTCCAGAAATCGCGCTCTGAGGCCACCACAGCCTGTCTAAGGCCTCATTTGGCCCGGATGAAGGCCCAGATATGGCCCACCGGTCAAACCTCAAGCCTAGTTGGCGAGGGACGCCCAACACGCGCCGCACCGCCCTCGCTGTTCCACGATAGGCAAGCCCATCCCGGTCACCCCGGCATTTGTCACCCTGTGGGGCAAGATGCGCAGGGGTGCTACGGCCCGCTGACGATGAGGTTGTCAAAGGCCACGTCTGTGTATTCCCCATCCTGTGATTCGGCGTCCAGCGCGATGTCGCCCTGCGCCAGGCCGGTGTCCACGACGTCGATCAGAAGCTCGCCGTTGACCCGGAAGGGCAGGTTGCTGCTAAGGCATTCCAGTCGGGTCAGATTCCTGGGGCGCGTTCCCTCCGGCAACTTCTCTCCTAGGTTGGCTCTCAGTGCCCGAGGGGAGTTTGGACGGCGAATCTAACCTGGATAGCGACGCATGGAACGCAAGGGTTGCCCTACCAGGCGGAAGGCGCGGCGCTCGGCCTCCCACCGGATGCGCTCCACATCCAGGGTCAGGTACTCTCCCCGTGCGTACAGGAGCCGACCGTTGGCCCAGACGTACGCCATGTCTGAAGGATGACTGGCGTAGACGACACCCGCTGCAAGGTCGTGCCGGGGGATCCAGTGCGCGGCTGTCGTGTCCAGGAGAATCAGATCGGCTGGATGCCCGGGGGCCAGCACCCCACTGCCCTCGAACCCCATGGCCGCTGCGGGAGCCTGCGTCGCCAGCCGAAGGAGGAGAGCGCGTGGCAGCGCCTCGGGGTCTCTCTGCGCCCCCTTCTGCACCAGTCCTGCGATACGCATCACCTCCAGCATGTTCAGGTCGCTGTTGGACGCCGGCCCGTCTGTCCCCAGGGCCACGTTGACCTTGTTGCCGAGCATGAGCGCAAGAGGGGGCATCTCCATGGCCAGCTTGTGGTAGGTCTTGGGGGTATGCGCCACCCAGGTGCCCTTCTCTGACAGGAGTTCCACGTCGTCTGGGGTCAACACGTTGCAGTGGGCCACCAGGGTTGGCTCCGGCAGATCCAGGAGTCCCAGCGACGCTGCGTGGGCCACGGGGGTCATGCCGTGGGTGGCCGTGGATTGCTCTACCTGCTCGTGGGACTCGCTGAGGTGGAAGTGGGCACCCACACCTACGCGGTGAGCCTCTTCAGCGAAGCGCTGCAGAACCTCCGGGGAGGCCATGTACAGAGAGTGCGGGCCCATGGTCGTCCGGATCCGCCCCTCCGCCGCGCCCTGCCACCGCTCTACAAAGGCTACGGTGTCTTCGAAGCTCTTATGCCCCAGTTCATGCTCCGCTCCCATGCCGAAGTGGCACCAGGCGAGGAGCGCCTTCATGCCGCTTTCCTCGACCGCACGCGCCGTCTGGTCCATCCAGAAGTAGTGATCTGCAAAGCCAATGGTGCCCCCTGCTATCATCTCACAGCAGGCCAGGGCCGCACCCCAGTAGACGTCTTCCTCCTCCAGAGCCGCTTCTGCCACCCAGATCTTGTCATTGAGCCATCGCTCAAAGGGGAGATCCTCTGCCCAGCCACGTTCCAGGGTCATAGCAGAGTGTGTATGTGAGTTGAAGAAGGCAGGAAGGGCCACCATATCGGAGCCATCGACGATAAGATCCGGGGCGAAGTCCGGCGGCGCCTGGCCGACTGACACAATGCTGCCTTCCTCCAGCGCAATCTCGACCCCGTCGAACAGGCGGTCTTCTCCATCAAGGGTGATGGCGAATACATCACGAATCAGCGTTCGCATTCTCCCTCCGGTGATCTCTTGGGGCTTGATGTGCCTGGTTTCTCCCCTTCTACATCGAGGCCCCCCATGGCAGGCTGCCTCTGCTCGCCGACTTGGTGTGTGCGTCCCCACGCGAGCCCGCCGCAGGTTTCAATGCCAGGGATTGGCTCCACAGGTGAGGTGGTTGATGCGCCAGTACGGGCGAACAGGGCACGTACTGCCCAAGCCAGACCCAGCTAGTCCGGTCGCGACCGGCGCCATCTGTGGCCCCAGCAAACGCCGAAGCCCAGAGGCAAGGCCAACCACGGTACGCATAGATCGGCCTGGAAGTGGGCGGTGGCGCTCTTGTGGGAGTCCACAACGATGCTCGCGGCTCTCCCCTCTCCGGTGGCCGCGCCGCTCCAGCTGACGAAGTGCCATCCTGAAGACTCCTTCACCGTGAGGTGTACTTCGGTGCCTGGCTCGTACTGGTCCCCATGGCAGTTCGGTGTTGGGTCGAGGGTGATGGACCCTCCGCCGTCTGGAACCACACCAGTTGCCAGACTGTAGCACCTGGAAGGAACGTACGTCACGTAGTTGGCGCCGAAGCCCACATTGCTGACGCCGTACGCGATGCGCATGTATCCTGCCTCTCCCCAGCCCGGTCCCCATGAGTTCCGGACATACCACACCCCGGCGTCCCCCTGGTCATCGTCCCAGCCCACGAGAACCACGCCGTGATTCACCAGAGTGCATCCGGGTCCCCCAAACACGCCGCTCGTATAGCTCTGGAAGGCGGAATTCACACAGACGGAAGTCGCGACGGGGCCGTGCTCGTATATGGCCCGTTTTATGTCAACATCAGGGGCGATCCCCCATTCCTCCCCCACGAAGCGCCATGATTGAATCTGGTACTCATGGGGGTGGGGAGGCGCGCAAGATTCATCTCGCGCCGAGTACGGGAAACTGGCCTCTCTCACGCCACCTGCTCCCTCTTCTCCGGGCGGAACCTCCCAGGCGTGATAGTCGTGCGCCCACCACCCACCTCTGCATCCCCACTGCTCAGTGTTGCAGGAAACCAGGTATTGCTCCGAGATATCCTCCTCAAGACCTTCCCGGATAAGCACGTTCAATTCCAAAGGGCCGACGGTGGCGAAGGCCCAGCAACTCCCGCACTGGCCCTGATCCTTCACAGGAGTGCAGCCGCCCAGATCGCACCAGTTGAAGGCGGGAGGCAGATCTTGTGCCGCTTGTAGGTCCAGAGATGCCGGTCTATCGGGGAGGGTGCTCGCAGCGTGAGATGGCTGTGGGCCGGTGAAAGGGCCCTGCGCTCTCACTTGAAGGCGAAAGGTACCGTCGGGCGCCAGCTCTGCTTCCCACGGGCGGCGATACTCCAGCATCAGAGTAGAGTCGCCCTCGCGCACGCTTTCGAAGCGCAGAATCTGGGTTCCGGGCGCGCCCAGCAGATCCGACTCGGGTTCAAACTCCACAACGCCTGCCTGGCGCAGGATCAGTTCATGTCCCGGTTCAGCCATCTGCCAGCCGTAGCCGGTGGACGGATTGGCCTGGAGCCTGACGACCAATAACTTGCCTTCGCCAAGCTCGATCTCCTGGCCATCGTCGGCGGCGGTGACCACGATCTCTTCCGCGGGAGGCTCCTGCGTGGGTGGCGCAGCGAGGGTGGTTGACGCCATCGCCAGCGCTATTCCCATGGCCAGCAAGACGCCGCGACAGGTGGTCAGTGCTCCCAGCCTGGTTCGAAGCCTCATCAGTATCTCTCCGGCGTCACTATGCGTGCTGTGCGGGCGTCGATGGGCGAGCGGGCAGGCCGGTCTGAATTGTGCTCAGGACGGATTCGGAGACTATGCACCACGAGAGCGCGTCGAGATGGGCTTCGTTGCCGTCGCTAGCCGGTTCCCTCCTGAGCGAGCAGTTCGTCGGCCTTGGCCAGCCAGTGGGGGATCTCGATCTGTTGCGGGCACTTCTCAAGGCATTCCTCGCACTCGACGCACTGGTTCGCTCGCTCCTTCTCCTCCATCCAGCCATAGTTCAGCTTTGCCCTCTCGACATCGCCGTACACCATCGCGTCGTTGTAGCACTCAAAGATGCTGGGGATGCTGACGCCATTGGGACAGGGCAGACAGTATCTGCAGTCGGTGCAGGGGATGCGGGACAGCTGCCGGTATGCCTCTCGCACACGGGCGATGACGCTCAGTTCCTCTCTCGTGAGAGTTCCAGGGCCAGATTCGCCGGCGCTGGCGATATTCTGCTCCACCTGCTCCATACTGCTCATACCACTCAGGACCACCGAAACCTCTGGGTGGTTCCACACCCACTGGAGTGCCCAATCGGCCGGAGTTCGCTTCTTCGGGGCAGTGTCCCATATCTCCTGGACACCCGGGGGGAGGTTCTGGGCGAGTAACCCGCCCCGGATGGGTTCCATCACCACCACAGCCAGACCCTTGCTGGCAGCATATTCCAGACCCTTGGTGCCGGCCTGATGCTCTATATCCATCAGGTTGTACTGAATCTGGCAAAACAGCCACAGACCGGAGTCGTCCACGATCTGCTGAAAGGCCTCGTAGTTGTCGTGGAAAGAGAAGCCCAGGTGGCGGATACGCCCGCCGGCAATCGTCTTCTCTGCCCAGCGGATCACGCCCAGGTCACGCATTTTGGGCCAGCTCGTCGCGTTCAGGCCGTGTAGCAGATAGAAGTCAATGTGGTTGGTCTGCAGCCGCTCCAGTTGCTCGTTTAGGTAGCGATCGAAATCCTCGGGCCCCTTGACCAGCCAGCAGGGCAGCTTGGTAGCCAATTTCACCCGCTCGCGGTAGCCGTCCTGCAGCACTCGTCCGACGAACGGTTCGCTGGTTCCCTCATGATATGTGTAGGCGGTGTCCACGTAGTTGACGCCGTGGTCGATGGCGTACCGGATCATGCGCGTGGCTTCCGGCTCATCGATTTTGCCTGGGTCGCCGCCGATCGTCGGCAACCGCATGGCGCCAAAACCCAGCGCCGATGGCTGCCAATCCAACCGGCCAAAAGCACGATACTTCATGCTGGAACTCCTTTGATTCTTGTTGTTGGCCAATACTTAGGAACAAGCTCGAGGCGGGGAACTGCCATCCCTCTACGTTTGGCCTGCCCTGTCTTCTGTTCGAATCGCCCCCGACCCGTTTAAGTGGAACCCAGACCGGTCTGGGCCTGGACCACACCGATCCTCAGACTGTTCGTCCAATCCAGGGCATTGTATCACAGCTGGGGAGAAACGGTAAGGGAATGGGTGCGGGTGACGGGTAGCAAGCGGTCGGATCCTGTACTGATGCTGGTCACAATCGCTCTGCTGTTGCGGCCGCTGAGCGGTTCCGGGCAGCCCAAACCCCGCCTCCGACGATCAAGGCCCCACCCACCACGTGGGCCGGGCCAAGGGGCTCATTCAAGAGCAGGTATCCGAACAGGGCACCGTACAGCGGCAGGGTGTTCATAAAAACCATTGCCCCGCTGGAGCCCAGCCGCCGCACACCCGCATTCCAGGCCACGAAGCCGATGACCGTGGGAGCGATGGCGATGTACAGAACGAAGGGCACGAGATGCAGCCCGAGGTTCATGGGCAGTGCCCGCGTCTCCCAGATGGCGGCCGGCAGCAGGATGGGCAAGCTCAGAAATGCGGAGAAGGCGGTCGTCGAGAGGGGCGAACGGTGGCGCATGACCTGACGGCCCAGGACCGAGTATACGGACCACAGGGCCACCGCTACCAGCGAGATCAGGTCGCCCACGTTAGTCCCCATGGTCCGCCAGAACGTGACGGAGCCCCCGGAGATCAGAATCACCACCCCCACCAGACCGGCAATGGCACCGCCGAGCTGACGCCGGGACATCGACTCCTGGACCATGAGCGCAGCCATGACACCGGTGATCAGGGGACCGAGCCCGGTGATCAGCGTGGCATTCACGGCCGTGGTGAAGCGCAAGCCCAGGTAGAGCGTGGGGCTGAACAGGGCCACGCCGGTCATGGCCATCCCCACCAGCAGCCAGCGGTCAGGTCCCAAGCGGCGGTCTGCCGGGGGCCGCCTGTGCAACAGGATGGCAAAGAATAGCGAGGCCAGCAAGAACCGAGAGGCGGCCAGGGTGAGCGGGCCGATGTCGTCTCTTAACCACCGGCCCAGGATCATGTTCGTGGCCCAGGTGATGGTGGCCAGATTGACCAGGCCGATCCCCGCCAGCGCTGTCAACCGTCGCGGTTGTGGATCTCCCAACCTCGCTGTCTCCCTTGGAATGCCAGGCCGTCCCCTCGGCTCGGGACAGATGCAGCGCCAACGGTTGCAGACGCCATCTGGTCCCTATGTCACCGAGGATGTGGTGCAACGACAACAGTCCACCCCCTTGTGGGGCCAGGCCACTCGATGGTTTCCAACATACCTTACCACGGCAGAGCCAACCTGTCCAGCCTGGCTGCTGGGAAAGCCCACGACGCCGGCCGTGGAGGGGCAGTCTATCAAGGGAGTCGTTGAGCCGGAGCCCAGGCATGGCGAAGCCCGAGGGGCGCTGTGCTATCGGAGGGTGACCTGGCTTCGGCAAGCGCCCTGATTTGCATAGCACAGCCCAATGCGATAGACCGTTCAGTCATCCTCTACCAGAACGATGTCCAGGCTGTACAGCAGCGACATCGCCTCCGGCAGAGAGAACCTGGCCTGCCTGAGAAGGATCTGCCCCGGATCGATGTGGTAGTTGCGAGCCCGGCTAAGATCGGCCTCGGACAGATTCGTGTTGCCAAACGTGCCCTGGGAGAGGTCAGAGCCACCGAAGTCGGCCTTGCACAGATCGGCCTCTCGAAAGTCGACGTCGGTGGCCACACAGTCTCTGACCTGCAAACCTTCTAGCTTCAGTCCGATGAACGTGGAGTGACTGATGGAGCACATGAAGAAGCCGATGGGGTCGGCCAACCCAATCTTGGGCCAGTGCGCCTCCGTCCAGTTGACACCGATGACCTTGGATGCCTCGAATCCGGTCAAGGTAAACGTACTGTTTGGCACCTGGATCATACTCAAGTCACACTCCAGAAAGGCACAATCCACGAAGCGGCAACTGCGGAACGCCGTCTCGACGAACGAACAACCGATGAATACGCAGTCGTAGAACTCGCTGGAGACAAGCTCGGCATGCTCTAGCTGTTCGTCTTTGAAAACCTGGTCTACATAGTGGGCTTGTGAGGAGACCGAGGAGTTCGAATCCGGCATCTCCGCATGCATTGCGTCTCTCGGCATTCCGCAGGCCTCACACAGGCTGGGTATTGCTCTTTGGCTTCTTGCAGCAGGCCAGGCGCCTGCTTGGACCCGTCTCCGGCGGATCCTGTCCCGTGCCTGACTGAGCTCTTCGACGTCGTGAGGGGGTGTTGGCCCAATCCGACAGGCCAGTCCATCTTTGCCTGTCGTTGAGCTGGCCTGGTCACCGGTTGGCCCGATATTCGCACCCTATTGCGCAACTTGCGCGAGCGTCTGTGCCATCAGGCCGATCGTATGCGTGTCACCGAGCGGCACACGTCCGGGAGACTCACTTCACACGCGGCAAGCGGTGACCGAGCCCCACGGATGATAAGATCATTGTGGCTCTCCCGGAGCCTGTTCGGTGCCCAGGCTACCAGCGTACAGTTCTTGATAGATCCGGTAGTACAACGACACTCGCTCCAGGTACTCACGTGTCTGCCCGAATCCGATCCAGCGCAGCAGATCGTCGTTGTCGGAGACCAGTGGATCATCCTGCCAGGTATCCACGCTGCCTGCGCCGCCGTTGTAGGCCGCGATAGCTAACTCGGTGTCCCCTTCGAAGTAGTCCAGTAGAAAGCGCAAGAGCCAGGCAGCCATGCGGATGTTGTTCTCCGGAGCGAAGGCATCCCCCGGGGAGATGTCCTCACCCAGCTGCTCTGCTACCCAGACCTGCGTCGAGGGCATTATCTGCATCAGACCCCGTTCTCCGGCGTAGCCATAAGCGTCCGCATCGTACCGGCTCTCCGCTCGCATCAGAGCCCAGATGAGCAGCGGATCCATTTCAAACTCCGCCGCGGCTGACTCCACGGTCGGCAGATAGGGCCTCGGATAGCTCAGCTGCCAAAAGGCCAAGACAGCCCTCGGATGACGATCTAGGTATTCCTCAGCGATAACTTGCGCTTCCATGACGTAGCCCCTTGAAAGTAGCGACTGCGCCATGGCCAGATCCACGTGAGGGGCGTGCCGAAACTGGGCAGCCAACAGGAGTTCCATGTATGCCAGGTCTTTCCGCCCGACGAGCTCCAGCGTTTCCGCCTTGCCCAGGATTTCGCCACCTGCGGCGTCCAACGGTGGAGCCACGGCGAGGCTAAGCTCCTCCCCAGATGCCCGCAGCGCCAACCAGTTCAAGCCAAGGTCCGCGATCAGTTGCTCGCCCTGTGCCTGAGCATCTTCATCCCCGACTCTCCGGGAAAGGATCATGAGGCGGTAGGCCGCGTCATCCGCGAGATATGTATCCGCTTCGGCCACGCGCGTATAGAGGGGCAGCGTCTCCGTAAGCCGTCCCTGGGCCTCGAGCATCGTGGTCGCCGACCACCAGGCCACCGGGTAGGGCGAAGCGAGATAAAGCTCGAGGGCCAGATCGGGGTCTTCCTCCTCCAGCAACTCGGCTTGGGCGAGCCAGCTGTCCGGCGTATCGACCGTCGCGTACAGCTCGAGGGCGTCCTCGGTGCGGCCAAGACTGGCCAATACACTGGCCAGCCCCAATTGAGCGCCTTCCTCGTCGGGCGTCGCGTTTAGCCAGGCTGAATAGGCTGCCTCAGCCTCGTCATAGCGCCCGAGGCAGCTCAGCGCCTTTGCGCGCAGTGGCTGTGCAGCAAAATCATCGATTGTCCGCAAAGTCTCCAGAGCGTCACTGCAATAGAAGGCGGTGTTCAGGTCGTCAGCCACGACCAGCGCGTCTGGTCCGACGCGGCGCATTCCGACGAAGGCATCCGGCTGCTCCCCTAGAAGATGAAGATACTCGCCGTAGGCACCTTCGTCATCGCCCTTCTCTTCCAGATACCGCGCCAACTCCCTGCGCAAGGCCACTGTGTCGTTCAGTGCGAGCGCAGCTCTGTACTCATCTTCCGCAGCTGGTGCCTCGACGCTCGCATAGTACCGAGCCATCGCCAGGTGGGCCTCATGGGCAGCGGGACTCTGCGGGCGAAAAGCGACAACAGCCTGCAGCGTCTGCAGTGCTTCAATATCTGGCATCGCGGCCTGGGCAGCCCACAGGCGGGCATACTCCTCGACCTCGGGGAGAACCTCCGCCAGCCGCTCGTAGAGCAGGGCCGCCCGCTCAGGAGACGCGCTCTGGGCCTCTCGATAGAGAGCGTCAGGTGCAAGCAGATAGTGCCTGTAGTTCCACATCGAGATGAGGGCAGCCACCAACAATAGGAGCGCGGCGACCAAGCCCAGCAGCTTCAACGCTCATTGTGGTTGTTCTGATTTGGATTGCTGCGTTGCCATCACTGCCTCCTATTGTCCACCGAGGGAGAAGGCGTACAATCTCCGGTCGGTAGAGCCTACGAAAAGGGTGCCGTCCGCCACCGCCGGGCCTGCCGCGATGGCATCTCCGGTATGATAGCTCCAGACCGACCTACCTGTGACACGATCCACGCCGTACACAGAACCATCGTCGGAGCCCACGAAGACCAGATTCCCCCAGACCACGGGCGAGGACCGAACTATGCGCTCGGTTTGAAATCGCCACATGAGCTGGCCGTCTCCAGCTCGCAAGGCGTACAAAACGCCGTCGTTTGCACCGAAATACACTACGCCATCGCTGATCACGAAAGATGATTCGATGGCGTATTCTGCCTCGAACGTCCATTTCAGCCGCCCGGTGGCAGCGTCCAATGCATACAACTGTCGATCCACAGAGCCCACAAACACGGTTCCACCTGCGACGGCGGGAGTGGACACAATGTCCCCGTTCGTTCGGTACCGCCATCTCAGGTCCCCGCTGGTGATGTCCAGAGCGTACAGGCAATTGTCCATCGAGCCTACGAGGGCCAAGTCGTCCACAAGGACTGCGCCCGCCTGAATGCCGCCGCCGGCCTCGTATCGCCACACCAAGTCGCCATCCTGGGCGGATAGGGCGTAGAAGAAGCCATCGTGGGAGCCAACGTAGACGGTGTCGCCACCAATCACGGGAGAAGCAGTCACCCATCCGCCGGTCTCGTACCGCCAGCGCACTGCACCTTGTGTTGCCTCCAGAGCGTATACGGTCCCATCCCATGAGCCGAAGTAGACCAAGTCGCCCAGCACAGCGGGCGAGGAGGTGACGTTGTCTGCCGTTTCGTAGGTCCAGAGTGCTTCTCCGGTGCTCGCATTCACGGCGTGCAGGTTGTTGTCGTCGGCCCCAACGTATACCGCTTCGCCGCTCGCGGTCGGCGTCCCTCTGACGTAGTCGCCCGCAACGTAGTCCCACAAGTAGCTGATGGAGACTTCCTCAGTGGAGGAGCTCACAGGCTGACAGCCGAACAGCAAGATTGCGAGCAGGAAGCCAACGATCCATGTCTTCATCGTATCACAACTCCTCTTTCCCGTAATGCCGCACGCTGATCACTTGCCGGAGAGCGCACCATTGGTTCATCCGGACAGATGTGGACAGGAGAGGCCATCTCAAGCCCCGGCTTCTTCCTCTGCGATGCGAAGGATCACTTCGAGGCTCCTCTGGACATCTTCTTCAGTTGTGGCCCAAGAGGATACAGAGATCCTCATGGCCACGTGCCCTTGCCACTCTGTGCCGCCCAGCCAGCATATGCCCTCTTCCTGAACTCGCTGAATAACGCGTCGTGTGAGGTCCGGACTCCCGAAGGAGACCAGGACCTGGTTGAGCACGACATCGTTGAGGATCTCGTATCCAGCGGCCTGCAAACCTCCCGCGAATTGAGAGGCGTACCTGCAAGTACGCTCGACGAGCTCGGCGAGACCCAATCGTCCAAGAGAGCGCAGGGCCGCCCAGATCTCAACCCCTCGGGCCCGGCGGGACATCTCGGGCACATAGTGGGATGGCTCACGGCCTTCGCCCTCGATGAGGTATGCTGCGGTGGCCGTCATTGCCGCTCGCAGGTGCTCGGGCTCTCGAACGAGGGCGATGCCGCTATCCTGAGGGACATTGAGCCATTTGTGTCCGTCCGTAGCCCACGAATCGGCGTCTTGGACACCTTCTGCCAGATAAGCACGCCTGGGAGAGGACAGCGCCCACAGCCCGAAGGCACCATCCACGTGGACCCAGGCTCCTGACGCCTTGGCAGTGCGACAGATCTCTCCAGCCGGATCGAAGGCCCCCGTGTTCACATTGCCTGCCTGGATGCACACGACGGTCGGGCTGGAGATCTTCGGCAGCACATCTGACCTCATCCGGCCTTGGCCGTCCACGGGGACGCGGACAACCCGGTCCCGGCCCAGCCCCAGCATGCTCAGCGCTTTCAGCAAGCTGACATGGACTTCCTCGCCCACCAACACCGTGATCGGTGGTGCGCCAAACAGACCTCTGGCTTCAACGTCCCACCCCTGCTGAGCCAACAGCGCGTGGCGAGCTGCAGCCAAGCCTGAGAGGTTGGCCATGGTCGCTCCCGTCACGAAGCCCGCGCCAGCGTTTGCAGGTAGCCCAAACAGCGAGATCAGCCACCTGATACAGACATCCTCGAGGGAGGCCGCTACAGGCGACAGAATCCTGGCCGCGTTCTGGTCCCACACACCGGCGAGCATGTTCGCCGCCATGGCCGCGGGCAGTGATCCACCGACCACAAAGCCAAAGTAGCGGCCGCCTGTCGTAGCCACTGTCGCCGGGGAACCGATCTCATCGAGCTCGGCCAGGACCCTGCTGGGTTCGATGGGCTCGTCTTGAAGTGGTACATCCAGCAGTCTGAGCTGCTCAATCGCTTCGAGTGAAGGGGCAACACTTCTTTCCGGTAGCCCCACTACGTATCGATTGGCTCGGTTGGCTACATCGAGCAGGAGATGCTCCATATCCACTATTCTCTCACCCTCCTATGTGCGACCAGACACGCAGTGTGATCGTGGTCCCGGTCCCGTGGCGATGAGTTCGCCAGCCATCACCTATCCCCTTCAGCTCTCCGGTACAGTCCCCACGATATCCCTGTGGCCAGACCGGATATCAGTCCCATGGCGTA
>Ga0307378_10010308_pt1 | contig 12148 bp, 13 predicted proteins | sample UN1MG_FD_202238 | JGI IMG/M metagenome (GOLD analysis project Ga0307378, IMG submission 202238) | Soil microbial communities from Risofladan, Vaasa, Finland - UN-1 | ecosystem: Environmental > Terrestrial > Soil > Coastal area > Acid sulfate soil | place: Finland: Risofladan, Vaasa | collected...
TATATATAGCCTTACATTATGCCAGTTTATGAATATGCAGGACTTGATAGCTCTGGGAAGACCCTGAAGGGAATCCTTGATGCAGACAGCACAGTGGCAGCTCGCCAGAAGCTCAGGGCCTCAGGCGTCTTTCCGGTTGAGGTAAAAGAGACACTTTCCCGACCCAAAGGCGGGCCTTCAGATACTCTTTCTCTCTTTGCTTTTTTCCAGCGTGTTAAACCTGGAGAGGTGTATGCTATAACGCGACAACTTTCTACGTTATTAGGTGCGGGGATTCCTCTTGTTGCGTCTTTGGATTCTCTCATATCACAGAAAGCCAGCCCGCTTCTTAAAAAAATCATTGCCCAGATAAAGGAGTCTGTCAACCAAGGTAACAGCTTGGCTTTCTCTCTATCGCAACATCCAAAAATATTTTCGAATTTCTACATTAATATGGTTCGCTCTGGCGAAGCGTCAGGATCTCTTGATGTAGTTTTGGCTCATCTGGCAGAATTTGGTGAGAATCAACAGGCCTTGAGAGGGCGCTTTAAAGCGGCCCTTGCCTATCCAGTCTTTATGTCTTTAATTGGGATCTTTGTCCTCTTTTTCCTTATAACCTTTATTGTGCCTAATATTACAAAGATATTCACTGAGATGCATCACACGCTTCCTCTACCTACTATGGTGCTCATAAATGTAAGTAATTTTTTACTCTCTTTCTGGTGGGTTATCGTATTGGCTATGTTGAGTGGTATTATACTATTAAAGTATAGTAAAAAAAGACCAGGCGTTCATTACATTTGGGATAAAATCAAACTTCGTATTCCTGTTCTTGGCCCTATGAACCAACAAATTGCCCTTGCTCGTTTTGGAAGAACACTCGGCAGCCTTCTCCAAAGCGGTGTATCTCTTTTGTCTGCCCTCCGGATAGCGCGTAACATTGTTAATAATGTTCTGATTGCCGAGGTCCTTGATAAGGCTGAAGATGAAATTCGGGCAGGCAAAAGCTTGGCCGGATCTCTTTCACAAAGCCGTTGGGTTTCCTCTATGGTTGTACAAATGATATCTGTAGGTGAGCAAAGTGGGGAACTGGAAACAATGCTAAATAAGATTGCAGACACATACGAAAGAGAGGTAGAATCACGCATCATGGCATTGACCTCAATGCTCGAGCCAGTTATGATCTTGATAATGGGTTTGATTGTTGGATTTATTGTTATTTCTATATTACTTCCCATTTTTGAAATGAATCAGATGATCGGGTGAAAGGCTGAATTGGAGGCATTATGATACGATGTAGATTTGCTGATAGAAGGGGTTTTACCCTGATAGAAATCATGGTGGTTATGGTTATTCTTGGTATTTTGGCCGGACTCATTATTCCGAGAATAATGGGTAGACCAGAAGAGGCTCGGCGCACTAAAGCCCGGATTCAGATTGAGAGCATTGAGACCGCACTTAAATTGTACAGGTTGGATAACGGCTCTTATCCTACTACTGAACAGGGACTACAGGCCCTTGTAGAGCCCCCTTCGGCAGGCAAACTTGCCAGTGCCTGGAGAGAGGGAGGATACCTTGAAAAAGGAAGGGTTCCAAAAGATCCATGGGACAACGAATATGTTTACCTTTGTCCTGGCATCCATGGCGATTTCGACCTTGTATCATATGGGGCTGATGGAGAAACAGGTGGTGAGGGCAAGGACATGGATATTAATAACTGGGAACTGGAATAGTTTGTTTCTTTCAGAAAACGGTTTTTGTGTTCCTTGGGTTCCTTGAGTTTGTTGTGTTAACAATACCTATCGAGTTGCCATTTGTGGGTCTAATCTGAGCTCATATATGACAAAAATGGAAATCCCTGTGCAATAAGTTTAAGAAATCCAAGAAACCCCATACACAATGAACCAAACAAACACCACAAAAGGTTTTACCCTCATTGAACTGACAGTAGTCGTGTTCTTGATTGGTGTGATGCTTGCTGTGAGTATCCCCAGATTTCGGCATTCCTTAATAACAGATAACCTCAAGTCTGCGACACGGAGGATTGTCGGCCTTATAACCGGTTTGAGAAACGAGGCAATTCGTGAACAAAAAACCTACCTTCTCCATTTTGATATCGGATCAAATCAACTTTGGATTGATTTTGATGGCATAACCAAAGAAGAACGAGAGATGGCTCAGGGAAAGGCCTTCCAGTTGCCCGTGGATGTTCGGATTATTGATGTTTGGACAAAAGGAAAGGGAAAGAGGGTAGACGGAGAGGTAAGTATCAGGTTTAGCAAAAAAGGATATGCCGAGCAGACAGTGATCCATCTTGGGGCAGAGGACGGCAGGGAATTTACTCTACTCTTAAATCCTTTTCTTGCGAAGATAAAGAGCTACGATAAATATGTGGATATTGGGATTTTATAAAAAAGGGAGTGGTTTCACCCTCCTTGAAGTGATGGTTGCCATTGCCATTATTGCAATCACCTTGGTGGCTGTTTTTGGGTCACAGTCTCAAAGCCTCTCACTTGCCAATGAGGCTAAATTCAGTACAACCGCTGCTCTTCTAGCCCAGAGCAAAATGGCTGAAATTGAGGCAGTAAATCCTGAGGATCTGGCCTCAGATTCTGGTGATTTTGGCGAGAATTTTCCAAATTATCGCTGGAATCTGACAGTGAGTGATGTTTCATTTGCTGGTGCAGAGGAGGCCTTGGACTATCTCAAACAGATTGATTTGAGTCTTTTCTATGGCGAACATAGCCAGTATCAATACACACTTAGGCTCTATCGGTTTGTTCGCAAATCCAAGTGAATCTGATGAACACAAGTAACTCAATAAATACAATAGACCCAACAAAATCAGGTGGTTTCACCCTGGCCGAAATCCTGATAGCTATATTCATTTTTGCAGTGGTCCTCACAATGATCTATACTTCCTATACAGGGACTTTTCGGGTTGTAGATGAGACTGAATCTCAAGCTGAAATCTACAGAATGGCCAGGATTGCTATGGAAAGGATGGTTGAAGATTTGGAATCCACCTATGTTCCTAAAAGAGAAGGAAATGCTCAATCAGAAGAAAATCCTATGCAATCTTTTCAATTTGTGGGCAAGGACCAAGAGATAAAAGGAAGGTATGCTGACACCCTCCGATTTATTTCCAGAGCATACCTTAATTTAAGCGGGGATGATGAAGACACTGGAAAAACGGAAATTGGCTATTATGTCAAAGAAAATGAAGAGAGAGAAGATTTTGTTCTTTATCGGAGCGATAGACCGATGTTCGAGGAGGGGTTTCTTTTTGAGGAAGACTCTGATGGATTGGTACTTTGTGAGGGATTAGTATCGGTGAATTTTACCTATTATAAAGAGGAAGGCGAACCTCTCGAGAGCTGGGATTCTACTTCAGAAGAACATAAAGATACGGTACCAAGAATGGTTTCCGTTTTACTGGAGTTTGTAAACCCGTTAAATTCTGAAACGCCTCTTAGATTCATGACAAGCGTTTCACTTCCAATAGAGAGGGGACAACTGTGATAAGGTTTATCCGAGACAACGAAGGCATGGCCTTGATCATGACAATTTTAATTATAAGCCTGATAGTTGCACTGACGCTCCAGTTCAATACATCAATGAGGTCTAACCTACAGGCGGCTGTGAATCTCCGGGATGGCATAAAACTCGGCTGTATAGCAAGGTCAGGATTTAATGGCGCACTCGCAGTTCTCCATGAGGATGCCTCTTCAGGGAATGTGGATACCTTGCGTGAGGATTGGGCGCATACAAAATTATTTTCTGAAAGCTCTCCGTCTTTATTTAATGAGGGCCGATTTATCGTTGAGATTGCAGACCTTTCAGGGAAAATTCAGCTTAGTCAATTGGTTGACAAGGACGGAAACTATAATAGCACACAAAAGAGTCTTTTTATACGATTCATGAATTTTCCAGAATTTGGCCTTGATCCTGAAGAGGTAGAAAATATCGTAGATGCAATAAAGGATTGGATAGACACAGACAATGAGACTACCCGCTTTGGTGCGGAAGATGCCTATTATCAGACATTAGAGAAGCCATACCCTTGCAAGAATGCTCCTATTGAGTTTTTAGAGGAGCTGCTTTTTGTAAGAGGCATCACCAAAGAACTGTTGTATGGTTCCGGTGAAAAGCCGGGTATCTCTCAATACTTAAGCCCGCACGGTAATGGCAAAGTCAATATAAATACTGCAGATATTTTAATATTACGGTCTCTTTCAGATGATATAGACCAGGAAAGGGCTGAGGATATGGTCGCATACCGTGAGAACGAAGATAATGACCTTTCAGATCTCAAATGGTATAAAAATGTTCCAGGGATGGCTGATGTGAGTATTCCAGACAGTTTGCTTACCACCTCAAGTACCTACTTTGAGATCACATCAGAAGGCTTCAAAGGACCAATGAGTAAAAAGATCGAGGCTGTGGTGGAAAGAAAAGAAAAAACACTTCAGATTTTGTCCTGGAAGGTGGTGTAGCTTTTTAGTTTATATAGTGTGTTGTGTTTATGGGGTTTATGATGTTAAAACCCAATAAACCCAATAAACCTAATTAACCCAATAGACATTAATTATGGCAGGAAAAATTCTCGGGATTGACATACAGACTGATTCAATTGCAGCAGTTCAGGTAGAGGGAGGACTGAGAGGCTATCACATAACAGGATGTGCCAGTGTTATGATGGGAGATGTTGACGGCATAGATGAGGCATTTAAGGCATTGAGTGAACAAGTAGATTTGAAGGCTGATACCTACATCAGTACTATTCCTGGGGAACAGGTATCATATCGGAATTTGCAGATGCCTTTTAGATCCACAAAAAAGATTAGGCAGACAATAGCCTATGAAATTGAGACGATGGTACCTTTTCCAGTCGAAGATTTAGTAGTTGATTTTACCCTAATTGATCAGTCAGGTCAAAGTGATATTCTTACTGCCTCAGTAAGGAGAGAGTATATCTCCAAATATCTAACCCTTTTACAGAACTATGGAGTTGACCCCGATATACTGGACATAAGCGGGGTGCCTGTAGTTTTGTGGTTGTTCAGGCAGGCAGAGATACCCGATGATGGGATCCTTTTCCAGATAGGCCAAAAGAGAACCACGATGGTCCTTTATCTTAAAAAACATATAAGCTTAATCAGGAGCTTGCCTTTTTGTAATGGTCTTATACCTGAAGTTATGTCAAATTCCACAACTTATAAGAATGCGCAAAACCAGGCAGCTGAGCCGATTGTATCCTGTTTCGAGTCATTATGTACAAATGTTCAAAATACACTCCATGCATTCAAGTATCAGAATGACATAGAAGCTAAACCAGAAAAGATTTTTGTCACTGGCACAGGAAGTCTTTATCCGCATACGGTGGGTCTTTTAGAACGATTCCTTGATATCCCTGTTGAAGAAATTAATGTGGCAGGCGGTGATCCAAGTATTCATGTGGACGAAAATATAGCTCAATCCTGGAATCCAACTACAATGGATAGCGCCTTAGCACTTGCACTTCGAGGCAATAAGCAAGGCCTGGGTTTTAATTTCAGAAAAAATGAATTTGAGATTAAAAGAAAGGATACTAAGCTCAAGAAGGAAATCCGAAGGGCTGCTATCTTTTTGATAGTTATTCTATCTCTTTTAACCACATATATAGGTATGGATTATTATTTTTTAAAAGAGCGCTACAGGATGCTGGACAAACAGATTACAGAGACATTTAGCCAAACCCTTCCTGATGTAAAAAAAATTGTGGATCCGCTACAGCAGATGAGGATAGAAATAACTCAAATCAAAAAGTCAGCATTTTCCCTTCCTGGAATTGGTGGAGACCATAAGGTTATTGATCTTTTATGGGATATTTCCATTAGAGTCCCTGAGTCGCTGGATGTGAAGGTGATGAGTATGGTAGTTGATCCAGAGACTGTAAAGATTAAAGGAGAAACTGATACATTTAATACTGTTGACATTATCAAGAAAGGGCTGGAGCCCTCAGAGTATTTTAGTGCAGTTACTATTAGTTCTGCCAATCTTAACCGATCTAGCAAGCGGGTGCAATTTGAAATAAAACTCAAACGGGTAAAGTAGGGCTATCAAGGAACTGAATGTTGAGTGAATGGCCCGCCCTCCCCGTCCCGAGACCGGGACGGGATCGGGAGGTGCGACTTGGCTTGAATACACTATTATTGCTGTAATATTCCATAAGCTGAATCCGTGTAATTTGGGCTTAAAAATCAGGCCTGCCCGCCATCAGGCAGGCGGGTCTGGGCCAGGGAGAAAGGAAGGAAAGGAGTGAAAGAGGATGAAAAGATACAAAACCAATAATCCAGTACTCCAGTACTCCAGTACCCCAATCCTCTTAGGACTATGATCATGAAATTTGCAAGGCGTGAAAAATATTTTATATCGGCTGCAGCAGTATTTATTGGGATTTTTTGTCTATTTCAGTTTTTGATTTTTCCCTTCTTTGAAACCAGAAGGAGGGTTCAAAGGGGTGTCAGTACAAAAGAAGATGGTCTACAAGAAATTGTAAGGTTGAGCTCTGAATATAATAGATATCGGAGATCTTCTCAAGGCATACAGCAGGTTATTGCTAAGCGAAGGAAGGGGTTCACACTTTTTTCATTTCTTGAAAGCAAAGCAGGTGATGCTGGCGTCAAGACATATATCAAGTATATGAAGCCCTCCATTTCGACAGAAGCTGGCCCTTATAAAGAATCCATGGTTGAGATGGAATTGGAGGAGATTACATTGAACCAGTTAATTGGTTATCTTTACAGGATTGAATCGCCTGATAATGTCGTAAGTATCAAACGGGTTTCAATTAAGGAAAACAAGAAGCCTGGCTACTTAGATGCTATTTTACAGATAGTGACCTTTCAGTAGCCAATGGACGGATAAATGGATAAATGGAGTATTGGCCTGCCCTGGCGCGACGTGCTTGAATGAGCCTGTTAAGCCTATAAAGCGTTACATGCTCTGATCAGTCTATTAAGCCTATAAGCCAGGTCTGGGCCAGGGAGTAATGGAAAAACCGAAACAAATATTCCAATACTCCACTTAGGGAATTGCTGCTATGAAACAGTTTATTTCAAAAAATAAGAAATGGTTTGGCTATACCTTTTTCTGCATTATTGTTGCAGCTAGTCTTTTATATTATCGTTTTCCTTCAGATGCTCTCAGGGATTATCTAACAATAACTGCAAACAATTTAAATAACTCAGCCACTCTTTCCATTGGTCAGATTAAACCCTCTCTTCCCTTTGGATTAAAAATCGGGCAGACAGAGCTTTTTCTCAAAGACAAGCCTTCCATAAAGCTTTTCAGGGCTGATAGTCTTTTTATCAAACCGGACCCATGGGCCTTTTTTAAAGGAAAGAGTAAATATTGCTTTGAGTGCTTGGCTTACGGAGGTGATGTAAGGGGTTGTGTATATTTCAAAGAAAATAGCATGGAAATTCCTTTTGATACGGAAATTGAACTGACGAATATTCAAATTGCTAAATATGAGCATCTAAAAGATTTGATTGGTTTGCAGGTTGATGGAATTCTTTACGCAACTATTTTCTATAACGGGCAGCACAAAAATCCAATGGATGGAACCGGGGAGGCCAATTTAAAATTGTTAGATGGCAGTATTGAACTTTTAGTGCCTATTTTAAGCCTGGAGTCCATTGAATTTCATGAGATTAAGAGCGAGATGGTGCTCGAAAAACAGACCATACACCTTAAACGACTTGAATTGACAGGACCTCTGCTGAGAAGCACACTATCAGGAACCATAGGATTGAAAAAAGAATTCGTGAAAAGCGCCCTTAATTTAAAAGGAACAGTAGAGCCATTTACATCGTTCTTCAAAGACATGGGAGTTGCTTCGAATGCGGTGAGTTTTTTTAAACAAAGGCTCAAAAAGGGAACCCTTCATTTTATTATCCACGGAACCCTTGCCGATCCTAAAATTAGATTTACCTAAATTTATATCGCTATGCCAAAATATTATCAGACAATTTTCAATCTTTTTGCTTTAGCCATAATTATTATTGTTGGCGTAGAGCTTTTCTACATGATCATCAGAGTGCAGCTTAAAAATGTCAAGAATCAAGGCATTATAGTACAGCATTTACCGGATGTTGAAGGACATAGAAGACCTACTTTTGATTACTACAAGCCAATTATAACAAGAAATATCTTTGGCTCTGGAGAGGAGGTTTCTAAAGAAATACGGACAGAAGAGATTGAAAACCTGCAGCCTACTTCTTTAAAATTAGCTCTTTTGGGCACAGTTTCAGGCAATCGACAAAATACTTTTGCTGTTATAGAAGAAATTGACAAAAAAAAGCAAGCTCTTTACAGAGTGGGTGATAGTGTTCAGGGTGCTATTGTCAAGAAAATTTTAAGACGTAAGGTAATTCTTAGGGTCAAGGAGAGAGATGAAATTCTGACAATAGAAGAAGCTGCTGCCTTAAGAGCTGGAAAGGAATACCTGGCGTCAGAACCAATCGAGGCAGGTGATACTATAATGGTAAGCCGCTCGGCTGTACAAGAATCAATGAAAAATGTTCACAACCTATTATCTCAGGTGAGAATAAGGCCTTATTTTAGGGATGGCAAGGCAGACGGTTTATCGGTTACTAATATAAAGGCTGGATCTTTTTTTGCAAAGCTGGGGTTGAAGAATGGTGATATTGTTCAAGAGATAGATGATAAGATTATCAAGAGCCCGGAGGACGTACTGGAGATGTACAAGAAATTTAAATTAGGATCTCAGGTGGCATTGAAGATAATGAGAAATAATGAGCAGAAAATAATAAGTTATAAATTTCAGTAAGAGGTAATTATTGGGTTTATTGTGTTTGTGGTGTCTTTTGGGTTATTGTGTTTAAGTCCCTTGATTCATTTGGGTCTATTGCATTAATTTTAGGCACTTTAGGCACTTTTACCCGCCAGACCCGCCTGTCGATACAATCGGGGCGGGCAGGCTTACAGCGGGTTAAACCCTGGCCCAGACCTGGCCTATAATCTTAATAGACTGATCCTGGCACATAGATAGCTTATAGACTTAACATTTTGATTTAAGCACGTCGCGCCAGGGCGGGCTTTCGGCACTTAAGTTCAATGTATACATCCTATTTTGGTTTTAAAGAGAGTCCTTTCAATCTAACACCGGATCCACGATACCTCTTTCTGAGCCCTCATCACAGGGAAGCCCTTGATCATCTCCTTTATGGAATTAACGAACGGAAGGGCTTTATTGCCATTACTGGGGGTATCGGTACTGGCAAGACTACCCTATGCCGTGCTCTCTTAGACCAGTTAGATGAATCTATAAAGAGCGCTCTGATATTTAACTCCTTTATCACTGAGAAGGAACTCTTAGGGATAATAAATCAGGAGTTTGGTATTCATCTGGATTCGGGGGTGCAAACAAAAAAGGAACATATTGATAGCCTCAATCAGTTTCTGCTCGAAACCTTTAGTGTTGGTGGCAATGCGGTACTTTTGATAGATGAAGCTCAAAACCTTTCAGACACGGTTCTTGAGCAGATACGGATGCTTTCGAATTTAGAAACAGAAAAAGAGAAACTGATTCAGATAGTTCTCGTGGGACAGTCTGAATTAAAGGAGTTGTTGGCCTCTTCTTCCTTGAGGCAGCTTAATGAAAGAATCATGGTTCGTTATGAGCTGAGACCTTTGGCCCACATGGATATCCAGGGGTATGTGGAACACCGATTGGTGGTGGCAGGCGGCAGGGGAAATTTGAGGTTTACAAATGGCGCTTTCAAGGCAATTTATCGTTACTCTCAAGGAAATCCAAGAAGGATCAATGCTGTTTGTGATCGAGCACTCCTTATCGCATACGCTAGAGAAAAGTATACCATATCTAAAGGAATGGTTGAGAGCGCTATCGAGGAAATCCGTGGAGATGTAGCAGCAGAGCATGGAATAAAGGGATGGCCTTGGAAAAGAGCTGCGTCATCTATTACGCTCCTCCTGTTACTAATCATGGTTGCAGGCTTTGCTGGGTGGAGTTTAAGAGAGCATATTTTAGGCTTCTTTTCAGATAAGCAAAAAATGGCTGTAGTGACAACCAAGGATGCTCAATCAAAGCCTCTCAAAACCAAAAAGCCGGCAGCAACCATCTTTCTTGATGAAAAGACGAGTCTTGCAGGTCTCTTCAATCTTTACAATGATAAGACAAAAATGGACAGTAATTATGTAAACGAACAAAATGTAGGAATGGTTTCTTTCAATATAGAACCGAAATATTTTTTGAGGTTCAAAAAACCTTTTCGCGTTCTTTTAACTCACCTTTCACCTTCTGAAACTCCGAGCCCTTTTTCAGCAGGTATGGCCTCTAGCCTCGGCTCATCGCCTCAGTATCTCCTTATCCGTGAAGTAGTAACCGATGGTGCAATCGTGGTAGATGCCGGCGGCAAAGACAGGCAGGTTAAAAAGGATTTTTTTAAAAGCTACGGAGAGCAGAAGGTTACCTGGGTCTATCCCTATGAAGGCAAAAAAATAGATTTAATTAAGGGGATGAATACTCAGGGTGTCTTGAACGTGCAGAAGACTCTAAAAAAGCTGGGATATTTGGTGGAGCTTACAGGTATCTATGACAATGCAACCTTTCGTTGTGTAATCAAATTCCAGAGCTATTTTGGGCTTAGTCCCGATGGAATTGTGGGTCCCAGGACAAGGGCCTTTTTATATCAGGTGTCGGATAAATGAGCTACATACACGAGGCCTTGCAAAAGGCACAGAAAGAGAAAGATGCTAGGTTTCCGAAATACAAAAGAATATTATTAGGCTCCAAGGGAAAACCAGGTATTTTCTTTTCAAGAATTCTTTGGCTGATTTTTCTCTTTGTCATTTTACTTGCTTTTACAGTCAATTCATGGTTCGATTTCAAAAATAAAAAGAAGATACCAGTCCCTGAGAATCAAAAGACCGTGGTAAGCTACAAGGCAGAGGCCTCTGCAAATGGAGCGGTCTTTTATGAGAGAGCCAGATATTTTCAAACAATCGGCCGTTTGGAGGAAGCACAGAGGCTTTATAAGCAAGCCCTTATACTTGAGCCAGACAATGTTTATGCATTGAATAATTTAGGGGTTATCTCTATTCAAGAGCGAAACTATTCGGAGGCTAGAAACAGTCTTGAAAGTGCTATTCAACTAAAACCAGAATATGTAGACCCATATTACAACTTGGCGTGTGTCTATGCATTGAATGGGAAGGTGATGAAAAGTTTGGAAAACCTGAAAAAGGCGATTTCACTGAATAAATCGGCGAGAGAGTGGGCTCGAAAGGACAGAGACCTACAAAACATGAGGGGCATGCCCGAGTTTGAAGAGATAACAGGAAAGAAATAAAAAAGAGTTGGAGTAGTGGCCCGCCCTGGTGCGACTTCCCTGGCAAATGTTACAATCGCTGTAGTATTTCTGGAGCTTAAGCAGCATAAGCTAAGCATTGCAAACCAGGTCTGGGCCAGGGAGTAATGAAATTCAAAGAATTAAAGACTCCAGTCCTAGCGAAGCTCTGCCTCAAACCGACAAGGTGTTGAGATTAATACGCCTAAGGCGTATTAATATACCGCTGCTTGGGGCGAAGTGATGATGGTTTCGTTTAATGTTTTATGGTTGTGCCCTTCGGCCTCGAGCTGCTCAGGGCCGAGAGGCTGCTGGTTTTCCCGAGATGTCGGGATTAAACGTCAAATGATTCGAGTTTCGCAACCATTCGGCCTTGAGCTCATGGCCGAAAGGCCGCAACCGTTCTACGATCCCAATTATCCTGTGCACTTTAATTGCGTTATGAAAACCCTGGCCCAGACCTGGCATGCAAGGGTTAAATTTTATGGCTCCCGTTCACTTAGTGCTAAAGTGACAATAGCTTGTTATGATTATATCGCGCCAGGGCGGGCTTGTTACAAATGTTAAGATCTTAACTTATATAGACATCTAGTAATCATGGGACATAAGACTATGAAATATACTACAAACGTGAACGTATATCTTCTCTCCTTTTTGTGGATAATAATATTATTATTTTCAGGTAGCTGCCCCGTACTAGGAGCAAGGCTCGCAGGTGAAGAAGGAGTGATATCTGTTACTCCTACACCTAGCCAACCGAAGAAAAAGCTTGCGCCGGTGAAGCCTGCTGCAGA
>Ga0307378_10010309_pt1 | contig 12148 bp, 9 predicted proteins | sample UN1MG_FD_202238 | JGI IMG/M metagenome (GOLD analysis project Ga0307378, IMG submission 202238) | Soil microbial communities from Risofladan, Vaasa, Finland - UN-1 | ecosystem: Environmental > Terrestrial > Soil > Coastal area > Acid sulfate soil | place: Finland: Risofladan, Vaasa | collected...
TCCGCTCGCCTGTGTGGAAGATGGCGATGGACTGGAAGGTCGCCTTCCCGCTCCACCCCGAGTACCGCACGCTGCCGATGGTCTGGTACGTACCGCCGCTGTCGCCGATTAATGCGGCGGCGGAGTCGGGCAAGATCGGCTTCGACGGCGAGATGCCGGATGTCCGCAGCTTGCGCATCCCGCTGCAATATCTCGCCAATCTTCTCACCGCCGGCGAGGAAGAGCCAGTCGCGCTTGGCTTGGAGCGCATGCTGGCCATGCGCGCCTATATGCGGTCCAAGACCGTCGACGGGGTAATCGACGAGAGCATTGCTCATCGCGTCGGCCTGGACGGTCAGATGATCGAGGACATGTACCAGATCATGGCCATCGCCAACTATGAGGACCGCTTCGTCATCCCGACGGCCCATCGCGAACTCGACGAGGACGCCTTCGACTTGCGCGGCTCCTGCGGCTTCTCCTTCGGCAATGGCTGCTCGGGCGGGACGACGGAACCGAATCTGTTCGGATCACCAAAGAAGCAGGTCAAGACGCCGATGGAGGTGCGCTGATGAGCAAAACCTTCAAGGCTCTCTCGGCGCTGCTCAGCTATCCGGACGAGGATCTGCAGAAGGCTGCGCCGGAGCTGCGGGCCGTCATTGAGGAGGAGGCTCTCCTGCCGCCGGAAACCCGCCGCGTCCTGGACCCTCTCATCGAGGCTGTTGCGACCGGCGACCTCTATGACTTGCAGGAGCGTTACGTCGAGCTGTTCGACCGCACGCGTTCGCTTTCACTGCATCTGTTCGAGCATGTCTATGGCGAGAGCCGCGACCGCGGGCAGGCGATGATCGAACTCAAGACCCTATACGAGCAAAACGGGCTCTATCTCAGCGCCTCCGAGCTCCCGGACTATCTGCCGGTGTTTCTGGAATTTCTCTCCGTACGTCCGCTGGAGGAAGCCCGCGCGCAGCTCAGCCAGCCGGCGCACGTCCTGACGGCTATTGCCGAGAGGCTGCATAAGCGCAAGACGCCTTATGAGGCGGCGTTTCAGGCCCTGGTAGCGATCGCCGGCGTCGTGCCGGACGCTGCTGGTGTCGAAGTGCTAGACGGCGACGATGCCGATCCCAATGACTTCGCGGCGCTCGATGCGCAATGGGAAGAAGAAGCGGTGACATTCGGCCCGGGTGCGGCACCCACCTGCAAAGACCGGATCGTGTCCCAGATACGCGCAGGACGCCGGCCTGTGGCTGACGCGTCCAAGGGAGTGGCGCCATGAGCGAGACCATCAATCAGCTTCTGTTCGGCTGGTACCCGTATCTCTGCCTCTTGGTCTTTTTGATCGGCAGCCTGGTGCGCTTCGACCGCGAGCAATACACTTGGAGGTCGGGTTCAAGTCAGCTCTTGCGGCGCAAGCAGCTCAGTTGGGGCTCCAATCTTTTCCATGTGGGTATTCTCATCATCTTCGCCGGTCATTTCGTCGGCCTGCTTACGCCGATCGCCGTGTTCGATTTCCTCGGCATCAGTCACGGCTTCAAGCAGATGATGGCCATCGTGGTTGGCGGCCTCGCCGGCATCGCCTGCCTCGTCGGCATTTCGCTCTTGGTACATCGGCGGCTGTTCGATGCGCGCATCCGCAACACCTCCTCCTTCGGCGACATCGCCATTTTGCTCTTGCTCTACGTGCAGCTGCTTTTGGGACTCGCGACCATTCCGATCTCGCTCGATCATTTGGATGGCGGGGAGATGCTGAAATTCATGACCTGGGCGCAAGGGATCGTGACGCTGCAGTCGGGTGTGGCGTCGTTGGTCGCCGACGTCAATCCCATCTTCAAGCTGCATCTGTTCCTCGGCATGACGATCTTCCTTGTGTTCCCGTTCACGCGCCTCGTCCATGTGTGGAGCGCGCCGATCTGATATCTCGGGCGGCGCGGTTATCAGGTGGTCCGCACGCGGCAACAGATGGCGCCGCAGGCCGGACGCCCACTCCCGCCGCGGCGCCCCGTGCCGGCGGAGTAAGCCCAATGGCTTGCACGGCCCACCCCCTCCAGTCGCTCCCCGAACCTGAAATGGTGAGCGTGAACGGCGTAGCGATTTCGCGGGATACCATCGCGCGAGAGGTGCAGCATCACAAAGCGCCGAAGCCGATCGAAGCGTGGCAGTCTGCCGCCCGCGCACTCGTGATCCGTGAGTTGCTGCTCCAACAGGCGCGGAATCTCGGGATCTCGCCGCTCCCGCGCAGCGACGACGACGGACGGCGGGAAACCGAAGACGAAGCGCTGGTTCGGGGCCTGGTCGAGCAGGAGGTGGCGACACCGGAACCCGACGAATCCGCCTGCCGGCGCTATTACGACCAGAACCGGCGCCGCTTCCGCGCAGAGACGATCTACGAGGCGGCCCATATCCTGTTTGCTGCCTGGCAGGGTGATGCGGAAGCATATGCACAGGCAGAGCGCGCCGCGGTATTGGTGCTCGCCGAGCTGCAGCTGCGGCCTGAGCGCTTCGGCGATCTTGCGCGGGAGCACTCCGCCTGCCCCTCGGCTGCTTCAGGCGGCAATCTCGGACAGATCACGGAGGGGCAGGTGACGCCGGAATTTGCGCAGGCCCTGTCTGTCCTTGCCCCGGGCGCGATCTGCGACATGCCGGTGAGGACACGCTACGGCGTCCACGTCATTCGCCTCGAGCGAAAAATCGAGGGGGACGAGCTTCCATTCGAGCTCGTAGCCGCCAACATTGCCGACTATCTCCGCGAGAACGTCACGCGGCGAGCCACGGCACAATATATCGCGCGGCTGGTCTCGAAGGCCGAGATCGCCGGCATCGACCTCGCCGGCGCGGAAGCGCACCGGGTCAGCTGACAGCTGCCGGGTCAGATGGCGCCCTTGCTGGATTCGGCTGGACTCGCCTTGTGGCGGGCATTTGACCATCCACAGCGAAGATCGATACCTTGGGGCCCACATAGAGGAAAGGCCCCGGGGGATGGCGAAGCTCGACCGCAGCCTGATCCATGCGCTGCCGATATTCTGCGCCATGGACGGCCATGAGCTCGATGATGTCATCGCTCATGCCAAGGCGCAGCGCATCCCCAAGGGGACCAATGTGTTCCAACAGGGGGAGATCGCCACGGCCTTCTTCGTGCTGTTGCACGGCCGCCTGAAGGTGGTGAAAGTCACCCCGCACGGACAACAGGTCCTCATTCGTTTCGTCAATCCTGGCGATATCTATGGGATTGCCAAGGCGCTCCGCCGTGAGGACTATCCGGCTACGGCAACGGCCGTCATTGACAGCGTCACCCTCGTTTGGCCGAGCGAGACCTGGGATGACTTCATAACCGCCCATCCGTCCTTCGCCGCCAACGTCATGGGGACGATGGGGGAACGGCTGCAAGAGGCCCATACGAGGCTCAAGGAGTTGTCGACCGAGGAGGTCGAACACCGCGTCGCCCACACGATCTTACGGCTTGTCGCGCAATCCGGACGCAGGACTGAAGAAGGGGTTCTGATCGACTTCCCGATTACGCAGCAGGACCTCGCCCAAGCCTCCGGGACGACCCTCCACTCGGTGAGCCGAGTTCTGAGCGCCTGGGAGAGCGCCGGCCTCGTCACCATCGGGCGTCGCAAGATCGTCGTCTGTGATGTCGAAGGCCTTTCCGCGCTTGCCGAGCGCAATCCCCGACAAGCCGCTGCGGAGCAAGATCCCTCGCGCTGAACGAATGCCGGCTTGCGCTGCGTCAACATTCAATTCCAGGGGCCCTCCTACATTGTCTGCGTGCAACCCCATTTTGGCGGCGGGAGGTCGGTCATCCGTGCAGCGCAGCCTGCGAGAGAATCAAGGAGCGGGCCACGGGCGCTTGCCCATGGGACTCCCGCTCTTTAGCTACGGCTTCCGCCCGTTCTTCCTCGGCGCGGGCGTTTGGGCCATGCTCTCACTGGCGCTTTGGCTCGGCGCGCTTGCCGGCGTGTGGGAGCTCGCCCCCGGTTACGGCGCGCTGGCCTGGCACGCCCATGAGATGCTCTTCGGGTATGGTTCTGCCGTCGTGGCAGGGTTTCTATTGACGGCGGTGCCCAATTGGACTGGACGCTTGCCGGTTGCGGGCTGGCGCCTATTGCTCCTGTTTCTCCTCTGGTGTGCTGCCCGTGTCGCGTTTCTCGTGACCGGAGCGACAGGCTCACTCCCGGCGGTGGCGATCGACAGCCTGTTCTTGCCTTGTCTCTTGTTTGTCCTGGGCCGCGAGATCGTAGTCGCCCGCAATTGGCGCAACCTGCGGCCGCTTGGCCTCGTGGCGCTCCTGGCTGCCGCCGACATCGGCTTCCACGCCGAAGTGTTGAGCACGGGAACCGCGAGCGCGGCCAGCCGGGTCGGAATCGCGGCGCTGATCGGGCTCATTATGCTGATTGGCGGGCGTATCGTGCCGAGCTTCACGCATACTTGGCTATTGCGGATGAGATCAGAGCATTTGCCCGTTTCATTCGGCCGTTTCGATCTGGCGACGCTGTTCGTCTCCGGCGTTGCACTCGTCATCTGGATCATTGGGCCGGAGACCGATGCGACGGGCGTTTCATTCGTGATTGCCGCAATCCTTCAAGCCGTGCGCCTGTGGCGTTGGGCAGGGCCCTATGCGTGGCGCGAGCCACTAGTTCTCGTCCTGCATATCGGCTATGCCTTTGTCCCGCTCGGGTTCCTGCTCGGAGGCATCGCCGTGTTCGAGCCGGATGCCCTTGCCGGGACGGCCGCCATGCATGCCTGGACCGTCGGCGCCATCGGGGTCATGACCATTGCCGTGATGACGCGGGCGACGCGGGGCCATACCGGCCGTGAACTCACGGCATCGCCACTCACGATCATCACTTACACGACGATCGCCGTAGCTTCCGTGTTGCGCATCGCGGCCGGCGCCGTCCCACAAACCTATGTCGGGCTGATTGAATTGGCAGGCTTCGCGTGGATCGCGGCCTTCGGCCTGTTTCTCATCGAATACGCGCCGATGTTGCTCAGGGCCCGCCTGGAGCGCGGTTGAAGTGGGGTGGAAGGCAATCAAGCGGCTCAGCCTGGGAACTTGTTGTGGAGCAACGACAGCCTCCTGGCCGCTGGCTTAGAAGGAACCTTAACTCGATGGCCGTGCTCGCAAAACAGGGAGGTGAGTGATGCCAAACTCGAGGCTGCTGTGGCCGACACGCGAGGAATTGCGTCAGCGCTACGAACTGATGGACCGGATGATGGAGACGCGTGGCGTGGACGTGCTTGCGGCGCTCCGCGTCGATGGCGGGCTGGCCTTTATCGAGGCCCGCGCCAAATGCCGTTACTGCCCACACGAAGGCGTATGTCGGCATTGGCTGGCGAGTGACGGGCAGCGTGGGTCGGCGGATTTCTGTCCCAACGCGGCCTTCTTCGGGTCATGCCCAAGCATCGATAGCTGAAGACCGTCAAGCTTCACGTAACCGGCAGAAAGGTGGAGCCTTAGTCGGGCTGAGCAGCAGGTTCGTTTGGATCGACTTCGCCGATGCGGTGCGGCTCGTCTGGATTTGATCCATCACGAGGAGCTTCCTTCCTGATGAAAGTAGGCTTTGTCTTTTCCTATCCGTCCAACAAAAGGGAAAGTAGATGATCACCCGACGCACCGCTCTCATGAGTGCAGCGACAACAGCCATCGCGGCCATCGTACCTCCGGCTTTCGCCGAAACTTCCGATGATCTTGGGCCCGGATCGGCTGAAGGCGCTCCGCTGGAGCGGCAGAAAATTGATCTGGTGGCGCCACCCTTCGTGCATCCGCATGAGCAGGCAACCCGCCAGAATTCAAAGATCATGGAGGTCACGCTCGTCGTCCAGGAAAAGGAGGTTGTCGTCGACGACGCAGGCACCAAGCTGCGGGCGATGACCTACAACGGATCGATCCCAGGGCCGCTAATCGTCGTGCACGTCGGCGACTACGTCGAGCTCACGCTCGTCAACCCCAACACCAACACGCTTCAGCACAACATTGACTTTCATGCCGCGACCGGTGCTCTCGGAGGCGGCGGGCTCACACTCGTCAACCCTGGAGAGCAGGTCGTCCTGCGCTGGAAAGCGACGCGTCCTGGCGTGTTCGTCTACCACTGCGCGCCTGGCGGTCCAATGATCCCCTGGCACGTCGTTTCAGGGATGAACGGTGCTATAATGGTGCTGCCGCGCGAAGGCCTCACGGACGGTAGCGGTAAGCCGCTGCGTTATGACCGCGTCTATTATGTCGGCGAGAGCGATTTCTACATTCCGCGCGACGAAAAGGGGGGATTCAAGTCTTACGGCTCACTTTTCGAGGCATTTGGCGACACCATTGAGGTCATGCGCAAACTGATTCCGAGTCACGTTGTGTTCAATGGCAAGGTCGGTGCGCTGACCGGTGACAACGCTTTATCTGCAAAAGTCGGCGAGACGGTGCTGATCGTCCATTCGCAGGCCAATCGCGATACCCGCCCGCATCTCATCGGCGGCCATGGCGATTATGTGTGGGAGAGCGGCAAATTCTCCAATGCACCGGAGACGAACCTGGAAACCTGGTTTGTCCGTGGCGGCTCGGCGGGTGCGGCACTCTACACATTTCTCCAGCCCGGCCTCTATGCCTACCTTAATCACAACCTGATCGAGGGCGTCCTCCTCGGCGCCGCCGCCCACTTCAAGGTCGAAGGCGAGTGGAATAATGACCTGATGCTCCAGGTGAAGGCCCCTGCACCGATGGCGCCGCCGCCTGCACCGATGCCTTGACGGGAGCGGAGCCGCCGACATCCCAGCCGTTACGCTCGCTCGCCGCATTCAATATTCAATACTGATAGCCGAGCCCGAAGATCACCTTCTGCACGTCTGTGAAGTACTCGCCCGACTGGTAGTTGGCGTATTTGGCCTCGGCGTAGAAGCCGCTGCGCAGGGGCAGATAGGCGTAGAAGTCGAACTCCGATCCGTAGTCGAGGTCCTGCACGGCGGAGCGGAACTCGTGATATTGGGCAAGCAAGAGCAGCCCGTCGAAGGTGCTGAACGGCCCGCCGGTATTGGCCGCGACCTTGTATTTGAGTTCGCCATAGAAATCCTGCAGACCGGTCGCCGGGGTCACCAGGAACACATCGGCGAAACCGTTGAAGATATGGCCCGTGGCCAGTGGCGTCTGGAACGCGGCGACGCCGTTGTCGCTGCCGAGCAGCTCGTAGATCAGCGTCGCGGTGAGCCCGCCCGAGGTCAGGCCCTGTTCGACCCGCGCATAGTTCGCGTCGTAGTCGACCGGCCCGTCGCCGTAATTAGTCTGGTTGGCGTATTCGAAGCGGTAATTATAGGTAAATGTGTCGCCGAGCTTCTGCTTGCCGTTGAGGAAGCCGCCATAGCTGGCATTCGACAGCCGGTCGAGATTGTAGAGGTCCATCAGATAGGTGTAGGCGGTGAGTTTGCCGAAGGGGAGCTCCTTGCTCTCCAGATGCATCAGGTGAACGTTGGAGTGGATGTTGCCGACGGGAGAGTCGTCGCTGAAGATGCGGTTGACGTTGCCGATATAGCCGTAGAACGCCGTGACGCCGGGCAGACCCGTATAGGTCGCCGTGGCGCCGTCGAAGGTCTGGTCGTTCTGGCGCCAGGCGACCGAGCCGACATAGCGCAAGTTATCGAGATTCTCGAGGTAGCGGCCGCCGAGCAGCACTAGGCCCGGAATATTGTGGGACTCTAGATAAGCCTGGTCGACCTCGGCCGACTGAACGTCGGCGACGACGGGGTACTGCGTTCTGCCGTTGATCGTGTTGTTGAAGTCGTCCGGACCAATCTCGACGACGAACTCGCCTTCGACGCCGGCGCGGAAGCCGTGAAAGAAACCGGATTCGACGCCAGTCTTGTTCTTCAGCGTCGAGGCGCGCGCATTCTTCGGCAGATTGGCCTGGTCGACATATTCATAGCGGTAGCGGGTATCGGTCCAAAACCGGCCGTTCAAGATGCCCGTATGCGGCGCTTGATACGGGCCGGTCTCGGAGCCCACTTGTGGATCGTAATTGCCGCTTTGCGCTTGCGCCGAGGTCGCCGCAGCTCCCACCGCGACACTCAAAACCACGGCCGCCCACATTGATGCTGCCAAACGAAGTGCCGGCGAATCCGTACGTTGATACCTGATCATGCCTTGCCCTTAGCTTTTTGCTTCCGGCGCGCCGGGGCGACGCCACGTTCAATGTCGTAAAGTAAACCACCACGGCGGGTGTAGAACCACCAGGTGGCGGCGACGCAGGTGACGTAAAAGACCACAAAGCCCCATAGCGCCAGCTCGGGCCCGCCAGTCGCGCCGATCGAGCTGCCATAGGCCTTGGGGATGAAGAAGGCGCCGTAAGCCGCTAGCGCCGAAGTAAAGCCGATGATCGCGGCGGATTCCTTATCGGCGTTACGGGTTTGATCTGCAGCCGAGGCCTCTGGCAAGAGGCGGCCGATTTCCTTGCGCATGATCGCCGGGATCATCTGGAAGGTCGAGGCGTTGCCGACGCCAGTGGCGAAGAACAACACGAGGAACATCGCGAAGAAGCCCCAGAAGGCGCCCGGCTGATCTTTGATCCCAAGGAAAAACAGCACGCCCCCGACCGCGGCGATCATCACCACGAACACCCACAAGGTAACGCGCCCGCCGCCCCAGCGGTCGGAAATCCATCCGGTGGCGGCGCGCGACAGGGCGCCGACCAGTGGCCCCAGGAAGATGAAGGGCAGTGAGTTGACGTCGGGAAACTGGGTCTTGGCAAGGAGCGGAAAGCCGGCGGAATAGCCGATGAAGGATCCGAAGGTGCCGGTATAGAGCCAGCACATGATCCAGTTGTGTTTGCGCTGGAAGATGATCGCTTGCTCGCTGAACGACGCCTTGGCCGAGGCAATGTCGTTCATGCCAAACCAGGCGGCGATGGTGGTGACGATCAGGAACGGCACCCAGATGAAGCCGGCGTTCTGGAGCCAGAGCCGCGTGCCGTCCGACGCCGTTTGCGGTTCGCCGCCAATCACGCCGAAGACGCCGGCCGTGATGACCAGCGGCACGACGAACTGAACCACGCTTACGCCGAGATTGCCGAGACCGGCATTGAGGGCAAGTGCATTGCCCTTCTCCTTCTTGGGGAAGAAGAAGCTGATATTGGCCATGGACGAGGCGAAGTTGCCGCCGCCGAAACCGCAGAGCAGCGCCAGCACGAGGAAGATAAGATAGGGCGTGCTCGGATCCTGCACCGCATAGCCGATACCGAAGGCCGGGATCAACAGGGACGCCGTGGTCAGCGCCGTCCACAAGCGGCCGCCGACGATCGGCACCATGAAGGAGTAGAAGATGCGAAGCGTCGCGCCGGACAGACCGGGCAGCGCCGCAAGCCAGAAAAGTTGCTCGGTCGTATAGGTGAAGCCGATCGTCGGTAGTTTGGCGACTACCACGCTCCACACCATCCACACGGCGAAGGCAAGCAGGAGCGCCGGAACGGAAATCCACAAATTGCGCCGCGCGATGCTGCGGCCGGTCGTCTTCCAGAAGGTTTCGTCTTCGGGACGCCAATCCTCGATCAGCCCGTGATGGGCGACGTGTTCCTCGTGGCTATGGGCATGCTCGAGTTCGGCGAGCGGCGGCAGCTTGGCGAGCACTTCGCCGGCGGCCCGCTGCTCCATGTGCCGAATGGAGAAATGCATCCAAGCGAGAGAGACGGCGACAACGAGGAAGAGCAGCATGAAGCAGCTCGTCCAAATGGTCGTCAGGTCCGCCATGACGCCAAAGGCAATCGGCAGGATGAAGCCGCCGAGACCGCCGATCATGCCGACGAGACCGCCGACCGAACCAACGTTCTTGCTGTAATAAATGGGGATGTATTTGTAGACCGCCGCCTTACCGAGCGACATGAAGAAGCCGAGGATGAAAATCGTGATCACGAACGGAATGAGGTTCATCTGGGTCGAGAAGGCAATCGGCCCCTCGATGCCGTGGATCACATAGTCGGTGTTGGGGTAAGACAGCATCAGCAGGCAGATCAATGCGACGCCAAAGGTCCAGTACATGACCACGCGCGCGCCATAGCGGTCGGACAGATGGCCGCCATATGCGCGGAACAGGCTTGCCGGTATCGAATAGGCCGCGGCGAGCATGCCCGCGGATTCGATGCCGAGTCCGTAGACGCCGATCATGTAGCGCGGCAGCCATAAAGCGAGCGCGACGAATCCGCCGAATACGAAGAAGTAGTAGAGCGAGAACCGCCAGACCTGCTGGTGGCGGAGCGGCGCCAATTGCATCATTACCGAGCGCGGCTTCTCGTTGCGTGCCCTGCGGGCCTTGATTTCCGGGTCGTCGTCAGTCGTGAGCCAGAAAATGATCGCCGTGACCGCCAGCACCGATGCCCAAACCACCGCGACCATCTGCCAGCCAAACGCGACGAGGACGAACGGTGCGACGAATTTGGTGACGGCCGCGCCGATATTGCCGGCGCCGAATATTCCTAGCGCTGTCCCCTGTTTCTCCGGCGGGAACCACTTGGATACATAGGCGATACCGACTGCGAAGGAACCACCGGCAAGGCCGACGCCGAGGGCGGCGACGAGCATCCATGGATAGGTGGTTGCGAAGGAGAGCAGGAAGGTGGCGACGGCCGCCGACAGCATGGTCAGCACATAGACGACGCGGCCGCCGTACTGGTCGGTCCAGATGCCGAGGAACACGCGGCTGAGTGAGCCGGTGAGAATGGGCGTGCCGACGAGCAGGCCGAACTCGGTCTCGTTCAGCCCGAGATCCTGTTGGATGCGCACGCCGATAATGGCGAAGATCGTCCACACGGCGAAACACACCGTGAAGGCGATTGTCGAGAGCCAAAGGGCCCGGTCCGCCCCGGGAGCCGCGTGCCTCGTGCCCATGTCTCTCCCCCTTTGAGCCCCTGAAATCGGACTAGGTCAGCCTAACCGGCCGGACGTTGGACGTTTTTCCGGTAAAGTCGGCAATTCGGATGAAAGTGGCCCGGGCCAGCCACCAAGGAGACGTCTGTCCATCTGCTTGTGTAATCCGCGTTTGAGCGTGGGGACGTTGTTGCAGCGCAAGCTAGCTAGCAAAACAGGCTGTGGCTTACGTCATTGCTGAATTGGCCCGCCACACAAGGAGGCGGCCTGGCCGGAAGAAGGAGCAAAGGGAACCCCTGCAGGGGTTAATCGGCAGGGGTTCTGTCCCCGCCCGTGGGTGCACTGATGGGGAGGTTCGCCTCCCGCCAATGGGAGCGGGAAGCGGCCGAGGCCAGAAACTGATCTCGGCCGCCCCAGGTTGGCTTTACGTCCCGATCGCCTAGGTCCAGAAAATGACATAGGCGATGGTGGCGGTTGCGATACCGCCGGCGAGTGCCACATAAGGCAGGACTCCGGCTTTCGGCGCGCTGATCGTGTTTCCGTCGACCGACAGATCGGCCAGCATCTGCGCCGGAAACACGCCCTTATCCTGGATGAAATGCCGGAAGATGAAGACCGGGATGACGAGCCCGATGGCAATGGCGCCCGCGGTCAGCGTGCCCGAGCCCCAAACTTCCGCGCCGGCGCCAAGCAGGAACGCATTGACGAAGGCGAGCACCACGCCCGCGCCGAGAAGCACGGTCGGCGCCTTCCACGGGCGGGGCACATTCGCGTTGTCGATGCGGTGAATCCAGCCGGCATTGAGGTTGAGGAAGTTGAAGACGATGTAGCAGACGTTGGAAACCGCCAGCACGAACAGGTAGTCCGACATCATCAGCAGAATGAGGTTGAACGCGAGGTCCGTTCCCATGCCGCTCGTCGGCGCGCCGTTCTTGTTGACGCGGCTCAGATAGCGCGGCAGCCAGCCGTCGACGGAGCCCTGGTAGAGCGTCCGCGAGCTGCCGGCCATCGCCGTGGTGATCGCCAGCATCAGAGCGAGCAGGAGCATCACCACGAGTAGGTTGGTGATGAACGCCCCGCCGCCGACCATGGTGGCCATGGCCTGGGCCACGCCGGAGCCGTCGACGATGCCCGGCGCCATCACCCCGGCCAATCCGAGCGCCCCCTGGAATGAGAGCGGCACCAGGACATAGACCGCGATGCACAGCAGGCCCGAATAGAGGATGGCCTTATAGGTGTCGGTCGCCGGATTCCGGAATTCGCTGGTGTAGCAAATCGCCGTCTCGAAGGCGTAAGCCGACCAGGCGGCGATGAAGAGGCCGCCGAAGAAGAGCGTCCA
>Ga0307378_10010311_pt1 | contig 12148 bp, 9 predicted proteins | sample UN1MG_FD_202238 | JGI IMG/M metagenome (GOLD analysis project Ga0307378, IMG submission 202238) | Soil microbial communities from Risofladan, Vaasa, Finland - UN-1 | ecosystem: Environmental > Terrestrial > Soil > Coastal area > Acid sulfate soil | place: Finland: Risofladan, Vaasa | collected...
TTCTTATTCTATTCTTTCCACTTTAAATAGTACAGGTCTAGACCAATCAGAGCATCCTGTAATAACTGTACCTTTATTTTTCATTCCTAGGATATTACCTCCTGAAGCAATCGTTATTATATCATTCCGAATATCTGCCCAAGCCCAGTGGCAGAATCCATCAGGAACCTTTAGAACATTTGGATCTATTATTATTTCTTGCCCATCTTTAAAAATATCACACGGTTTTAAATCATGATACGTATCATCAAGATAGTCTTCAATTAAATCTTTATTTAAACTTCTTTTCAATACCGTTATTCTACATTTAGGCATTCGTGATTCCATTTTTTACCCTCTTTTACAATGACAATTTTCATATTCTTTATTTTATATTTGTATATTATAGAATATTAAAGAAAGAATTTAAATTTTAATATGGAGAATCGACCAGAATTACTTGCGCCAATTCAAGAGTGGAATTCGCTGAAAGTAGTAACCGGTTTAGCAGATGCTATATATTTTGGTGTAGAACAATATAATATGAGACAAAAAGCGAAAAATTTTGAAAGAAAAGATTTAAGAAAGGTTACTGAGTTTTGTCATAGCCAAAATCCCCCAATAAAAGCTTATTTAACTACAAATATCCTAATATATGATACAGAATTACAGGATTTAGAAAAACTAATTTTAGAAGCAAAAGATGCTGAAATTGATGCTATAATTGCCCATGATCTTGCAGCTATCAGAATTGCTAAAAGAAATGGTATGAGATTTCATATATCGACCCAAGCTAATGTTTCTAATATTGAAACTGCAAAATTTTATGAGGAACTTGGAGCAGAAAGGATAATTTTGGCTAGGGAATTATCACTGACCCAAATCAAGCTTATAAAACATTTATTATCAAAAACAAAAATTGAATGTTTTATTCACGGCTCAATGTGTACTTCAATTTCAGGACGATGTTATTTTTCTGCTACTATTAGTGATTCAGAAGAATATTCTGCAAACCGTGGAAACTGTCTTCAACCATGCAGAAGAGAATGGAGAGTATTAGATGATGCGAATAATGAATTTATTTATGATGGTCAGTTGTTTTTAAATGCTAAAGATCTTTGCATGATAGAATACATTCCCGAATTAATTAATGCTCAAATAGATGCCTTCAAGATAGAAGGAAGAATGAAAGATCCTTTATATGTAAAAACTGTAGTTGAGTGCTATAGAGAAGCTTTAGATAGTTATTTTAATAGAACTTACACTAAAGATAAAATAAAGATTTGGTTGGAAAAATTATCAAGTGTGTATAATAGGGGTTTTCATACAGGTTTTTATTTCCAAAGGCCAACTATTGAGGAAATTGAATTAGAAAAAAGAGGAAATGTTTCACGTTATAAAAGACATTATTTAGGAAAAATACTATCTTATGATAAAAACAGTAAATCTGCTAATGTTCTGTTAGAAAGTTTAGAATTTCCTTTAAAAGTTGGTGATGAAATAATTATTACGGGTCCTAATACTTTTACAAATGAAACAATAAAAAAAATGATATATAAAGGAGAAAAGATTAAAAGTATAGTTAGAAAACGTTATAGTGACCCAGTAAGAATTAATCTTCGTATTGATAAAGAGGTCGAAATGAACGATAAAATTTTTATATTACACTTAAAGTAATAAATACAATGAATTTCGAGGAAAAAAGGAAAAATCTAGTTGAAAGTTTAAAAAGTCGAGAGATATTAACAAAGCAAAATGTAATTAGGGCAATGTTAATTGTTCCAAGACATAAATTCGTGCCAAAAGATGCAGAATCAAGCGCATATATGGATTCTCCCCTTTCTATTGGATTAGGTCAGACAATTAGTGCCCCACATATGAATGCTATGATGTGTGAATATCTTGAACTGAAAGAAGGGGATAAAGTATTAGAAATTGGTACGGGGTCAGGCTACCATGCTGCTTTATGTGCTGAATTAGTAGCACCGGATAATTCGAAATCTCCCGGCCATATATACACAATTGAGCGCCATGAAGGATTGGTAGAAAATGCTAAAAGGAGTCTTCAAGAAACGGGATATGATCAAAAAGTTACTGTAATTCATGGAGATGGAACATTAGGATTCCCCAAAGAAGCACCTTATGATAAAATTTTAGTAACCGCAGCTTCACCAACTAAGATCCCTCTTCCCCTAGGAGACCAGTTAATTGATGGTGGTATCCTCTGTATCCCTGCGGGATCTAAAAGTTTTAGCCAAAATTTATATATTATTAGAAAACAAGGAGCACATTTTGACAAAACCAAAATAACAGGAGTTCGTTTTGTCCCTCTTATTGGAAAATATGGATTTGAATCCTCAGACTAGGCGACAATTCTACAAAATTAATTGATTTTCCTTAATTTTTTTAATTTCTTACTTCTTAGTTCATCTCTGATCCTTTTCACATACTCTGATCTTTCAATACACACTTGTAGATTTTCATCACAACAATTCCAACTAGAGCATCTTTCCTTGGCATAAGAAACGGTCAAAATTCAGTTTACCTTTTGATTTGTTTTTTTAACTCTATTTCATTCATAAAAGGATGGACTGGATATTTTAAAGTAATGTTTATGAATGTGAAAGGTTTTAGCTAGATCTTCTAATAAATATAAAGAAAGAACACGTGAGATTTATAAAAATTAAGTCCTAATAGAATAAGGTCATTTCTGGAGTTTTTTTCGAAGTTTTTCTTCCATTAACTTTTTTCGAGTATTTCGAACAAAGTGATTATTTTCAATACTAGTTTTCAATGTTTTTTTGTTATAAACCCAGCCACTCCGCTTCCCATTTCCGTTAACTCCCATAAGTGTCAAAACCAAGGTGAAATTTTATGTTTTATAGTTGATATTAGACCCTTAATATATTTAAAGATAGGTAATATCGACAAAATTCTCATGTATATCCACAAGTTTGTAAGGAAAACAAAAGTATAAATATCAAAAAATTTGTAATTTTAGTTGAAATTCTAAACTCTTGCTAAGTTTAAGAAAGGGAGTCACATTGATTCCTTGATAAATCTCTTTATAGCCCTCATCTGTAAAAGCATATGCAATTATTGGAAATTTGTTAATTTTAATTGAATTATTTTTACTTAAAATCTCAAATTCAAAATTTAGATCATATGTCTCATCGTAAGCTTTAAAATGTGAACCAATATATTGAAATGGTTCTAATAATTCTGTTTTAATATCATCTTCAAAATCCACTTGCTTGCTTTCCCATTTAAATTTTGTTGGATCTCCATTAAAGAAAAAAGGAATATCAATAGCTACCTTTAAATTGTTTACAATACGGTTTAATTTTTTTTCTTTTCCGGGGATTTCATTGAAATTAATTCTTATAATAACTTCAATTTCATTATCTTCTACATAAATATCTTTTGTAATTCGCACGGAGTTTCTATCATCAGAGTCAGGATCTTTTATACTGCCAATTCTTTCCATTTCTATGATAGCAATTTTACCTTCTTTTTCACTACTTGTAACCCTGTAGCTTCCATCCACAAAATCTCCAAACTCATAATACTGATCGGTTTGAAGCTGTTCAAGTGTCACGTCATTATGTAAAAATCTAAGGCGTAGTAGACTTCTTCTAAATCGATCAACCAGCACTTCTTTTGATTCAAGTTTCTTACTATCATGATAAGCTTCAGGCCATCTCGTTAATGTATTTAATAGATTATAAGATTTGGGTTTATAATCTAACTCAAAAATTGTTCCCGCATCATTAGGATTAATGTAAATATTGAAAAGATCTGATTCAATTAAGTACTCTGTCTTACTATCCTTACTAAAATCAGCTGGAGTTATATAAATATAGGTTTGCATTTTTGGATTAATTAAAAGATTTATCGCATCAATTTTCCTCTCAGCATTTATTAAATGTGTATAGACTGAAAACCGTAAAAATTGTAAATATACTCCTCCAAATAAACCGTGCCAATAGCAATCATTACATTGAGCTTTATAAATCTCATCCCATGCTTTGTTTATCTTTTCCAGTATTAAAGAAATCAGTTGTTCATCATCAACTTTTAGTAGTTGCTCTTCAGTGGAAATTAGTTTATTTCTTACATGAATCATTTTCTTGTGCATATTATTAGATTCTGGGTATTTTACAAGGAAATATCTCCAAAAGCCTCCCTTTAAAAATTGATATTCTTCACTTTTAGTGATATCATCTTTCAGATTCTTTCTAACTTTCTTAAAATTCTTGCGAATGGGTGTTGGGAGTACCCATTCCTCCATTTTATCGTAACTTGCTGTTGGAAGATATATTAAACTTTTTGCGGGAAATTTTTCCATGTATTCTGATAGAGTTATAGACTTAATCCATGTATTATTTCTTATTTGCTCAAAAAATGCGGGAATGAAAGGTTTCCCATTATCCCCATCTTTGTGCCCTTGCCCCTCTACATAACAAATTTGATGAGTAGTACCCCATACACCCATCTTTTCAGCATCAGATATTAATAAGGCTACTCGATCACCTTTGTCATCTGAAATTTTTCTTAAATAATCAATTGATAAATAGGTGGGCTTCCAGGGGGTTAAATATCTTAATTCTTCATTAATAGGAAAAATTCGCAATGTTTTTCCTTCATCTTCAGTAATATATGAATACAAGGTTCCTTCCTCTGTAATTCCAGTGGATCGAAAATGATTATCATCAACAATAACATATTTCAATCCAACATCGTTTAAAAATGAAGGGTAATTTGGTTCCCATACTCTTTCTGATAACCAAGCACCCTTAACTTCTAATCCAAATTCCTTTTTAATTAAATCAGATAATTTTTCCATTTGGGCTATTTTATCACGATAAGGGATTATAGCGAAAATAGGTTCATAATAGCCTCCTCCAATAATCTCTATCTGACCTCTCTTCGCCATAATTTTTATTTTTTTTACAAATTCAGGTTTATGATTTAAAAGCCATTCTAATAAATTACCAGAAAAGTGAAGAGTAATTTTTATATCTTCAAATTGATATATATTGTCAATAAGAGGTTCGTACGATTTTTTATATACATCTTCAAATACCCACCCAAAATTGTCTACGGGTTGGTGAAAATGAAAGACTATAGGTAAATAAATACTTTTTTCACGCATATTTATGAATTCACTATATAATATGGTTAAATATATGTAAAAATTTTTACTTATAAAAGATAACTAATTATATTATTGAAAACTGAAACACTTGGTTTTTATGTTAAAATATTTTGATAAGAATGTGATCCAAGGAATATGTAATTCGAATGAGTTTAAGGGATGGTTGCTCTCAAGAAGATGGTTTGGAGATAAATCAGCTCTATCAAATTTAGAATTTGATGTGTTGCTACAATATTTTGAAACGATCGCGGAAAGAATTTTCCTAACAATTATTGATGTAAAGACTGCAACTTATTCTAAGACTTATTTTATTCCTTTAGTCTATTATGAAAAGATTGAAACCATTCTAGAACCTAATGAAAAAACGCGGTCCAATATTTTACACCTTACTGAAAACACATTTAGTAAAAAGTTAGCTATGACTATTGAAAATGAACAAAGAATAATCACACTTAATTTACTAGAGGCCGAGTTTTGTCTTTTTTTCTGGAAGAAAATGTTATTTGACGCGACTATTTCTGAAAAGTTTCCAAAAATGGATTTGGAACTAACACTTTATAGCAAACAATTCGAAGATGATACTAACATGAAGAAGGTTCAAAATTTAATAGAAGCAGGATTATATCCTGATAGATATGAGCTTTCATTAGACCAATTAGGGAAAGGAAATACTACCAATCTCCTCTTTTCATTAAATATATCTAATAAAAGAACTCCAAATCAAAAATCAATTTCGTACGTATTAAAGTCTTATAAAGACTATTCTATAAGTTTAGAACCCTCAACATTATATGTTTTAGTGAAAAACAAATTTCCAAATGCACCAAAAATTTATGGTACAATAAAGATCCAAGATAAAGAAACCGTTGGAATAATAGAAAGTGTTCCTAATGAAGGAAATTTAGGAGATATATATTGGAATGAACTAAATAATATGATTAAAACCGTATTCAAAGATATTGATGATAATTTTTCTTTACTTACCGAAAAATCAAATATCTCCAAAATGATTAAAGAAAACTGTGTTGAAACTATAAATGTATCTACTGAGATAGGAAACTATATTAAAAACTTACATGAATCCTTAATTTTACCCTCCCAGAAAGAATACGTTTTAGAAACAGTAAATAGTGAAAAGTATCTTAAAACTTACACAAATAGATTAAATTCAATGATTTCAGATTTACTAAGTCATATGAAAGAGCAACCAGAAAGTGCCTTTTTCAATTTACCAAAAATAAGTTCAATCCTTATAGATATTAAAGATATTATAGAGAGATTTCGTTCAGAATTCAAAGAAACCGTGATTAAAATTCAACCTGTGCATCAAGACTTACATATGGAACAGATTCTATTCAATAAAGTTGATAATCATTATGATTTTTATTTTATTGATTTTGAAGGTGATCCGCAACTATCTTTTGAGGAAAAGAAAAGAAAATTCCCCATTGAAAAAGATTTGGCTTCATTTTTAAGAGCTTTGAGTTACATAAAATTTAATACTTTACTTAAGTTTATTGAGCAAAAAATAATTCGAAAAGAGAAGTACGAAGTACCTGAAGAAATTCTTTATAATCTTTATTTCAGGAGAGCCGCTAGACCCATAAAAAAAGTTCTTGATATTGTTCTCAACGTTCTTAATATATGGGAATCAAAATTAATAGGAAAAATATTGAAAAATTTAAACCCAAATTATATTTTAATTACATATTTTTATATGGAAAGGGCTTTATATGAATTAAATTATGAAATTTTATTCCGTCCGAATAAAACAATTGTACCAATTTTGGGTTTAAAAGAAATTGTAGATAAAAGTTAATTTTTTTTTCCAATTATTTTTATTCAGTTTCTTCTTCGACTATTTTAGCAAATTCATATGAAAAGTGAGATGATGATCGCTCTACCGGGTGTACCTGTTTCTCATACGCAGTCCTTATTTTACTTTGGGTGTCTATTTTTGATGAAATCCAATCTGGATTAAAAACTCCTTTGTTAAAAATCGTCCATATGAATGCTTCTACAAATTTTAAAGGACCAAATTTCTTATCTATTAATAAGTATTTTTCATCATCCATAAATTTACGGAAAAAACCTAGATTTTCACACATTTCCAATTTATAATCCATATCATCTAATTTACCATTAATCCGTGCACAATCATTTATAAATCGAGCTAATTTTTCACCTAAATTTATTTGTTCTTCTTCATCCCAATTCTCCATTAGTTTTCTTAAATAACTTCTTTTTATAATTATTAAATCTCGATCATTTAATGATTGAATTGAAATCTTTTGCTTTATTATATATCTTGACATTTCTAAATAATTTCTTATAAGATCGGCTTTAGAAACCCCTAATTTTGTGCGAGTTTTTTCTATACTATAGTTCAATTCTTCATCAATTCTTACAGTTATGACGCTTGTTGAATTTTTTAACTTATTCCTTCTATATGAAGAGTATTTTTCAGATTTTGATGATTTTTGGTCTGGATTTCTATTCAATTATGATACCTTAAAAGTATTTTATTTGTAATATTTGTATTAATTTTATAGTATATGTAATATAAGTAACTTATGAATATAAATGATTGTGATTTACTATTTTTGTCAAAAATTATGGGAAAGAAAATATATAATTAAAAGAACTTTCATGATCTATTTATTTGAATATTATTGCTTGCATGCTATTTTAATCTAAAGAAATCCATCTTCCAAATAATGAATCTTATTTTAAGTTTTGTTTAGTGAAATATCTTATTTAGGATTTTAAGAATTTAATTGAATTATTAAACGAGATTCAGAATTGAAATTCTTCCAGAATATTTTGTTTGTTATATTTTATATCTTTAACATGAACGGCAAATTTTAATAATCAATAAAAAACATAAAATAAAATCAAAATATTCAAGATTTTTATCTTAATGGGATTCTTGTGGTATTTTTAATAATTTTTGAAACGATTTTTATTATAATCATAATATACCCTCTAAATATACTTGGATCATTCTAGGGAGCCAATTCAATTAAAGGATATATTCAGTTGACGAAAAGTTGGAGAATAGTTGCAAACCCTAAAGTTTAAAAATCCTCAATGAACGTAATTTTGTTAAAAGAACAGTTTATTAAATAAATGTTCCTAAATATAAAATTGAGTTATGATTAATTTTAATATCAATTGTAATCATTATAATATTTTGTAAGTTTAGAATACAAAAGATACACAAGGTAAATATAAATATCGTCAAAAATATTGGTTTAATGTATATAACCACTAGAAATTTATTAAGGGTTGGATAAAAAGTCATGGAAATTACACAAACTGGTATTTTAGAAGTCAATTTGCAAAATAAATCTGAAACCGTTTCTGTAAAGGAAGATGAGCAAATTGAAAAGATTGTAAAAGCCTTGTCATCACGAACAAGGCGTCAAATACTCCATCAAATTCAAGAAGAACCGATGGATGTTTCTAATATTGCAGCTAGTTTATCTATGACTGAAGCAAATATTTCAGCCCAAATTAAAAAACTTGATGAAGCAGGTTTAATTACTTGCGATTATGCCTCCGGTGACCACGGAGTTCGTAAAATTAGCAAGTTAAAATTTAATAAACTTGTAATTGAGTTTTAGCCACCTTTTAATTTTTAAGAGAGGGCTTAAAAAAGGGATTTAAACTAGATATAAACATATAATATTAAGAAAGAAATAAAGTTCAACAATAAGCTAATTTAGTTAGTTACTTTTACTGGTTTACTTTCTTTTTTCACAGGGGGAATAATTGCCATCTCGTTTCCACCAATTTTTGGTTTACTTGTAAATAAGGGTAAACCTGCTTTTCCTCTCGCCATAATTTCCGCCATTTCTTCAGATATAATTGATTGCGTAACTCCCATCGACATAAGCATCTCTCTTCCACTCCTAATCACTGTTTTAGCAAAACGCGGTATATTTCGCGTCATCCAATTGAATTTACCAAAGGGATTACCATATCTTTTTATGAGCATTTTAAGCCAACCCTTACTAAGATAATAAGCAGAATACGCTTCACCCACTAGTTGATACATTTCATTACTGCTTAGTTGTTCTGTACGCATCATAGAATGAAACAAATCATAATGCCGATAATCATTACTCGTAATCATATTTTTTTCTAACATTTCATTATAAAAGTCAGTTCCGGGAAAAGCTGTAATTGGTGTGAATTGAATACAACTCAAATTAAGTGATTTTGCAAATTGAATATTTTGTCTTACCATTGTTTTAGTTTCTCCTGGAAATCCAATGATTACGCCACCAAAAATTGAAATTCCACGGTCCTGAAGCGATGAAACAACCTTTCTAACCATATCAGGAGTAGTATTTTGCTTATTCATTGCATCAAGGCTTTGTTGATGAACTGATTCGATCCCGAGAAAAACTTGTCTCATACCTGCTTTATGCATTAAATCAATTAACCAAGGATTTCTGTATAGAGAATCAACTCGGGATTGGCAAGAAAAAAGCATTTTATTAGGAACTCCTGAACGGATTATGGTTTCAAGAATCTCTTTTGTACGTTTTATTTTAATAGTAAAATTATCTTCACAGAAAAAGATAAAATCATTTTTCCAATCAATACTATAGATTTCTTGCATTATTCTTTTAGTAGATTTAGTTCTATAAGTGACGAGGCGATCTGAATTTCTCCACATTTTTATGATACAACAGAATTTACAATTATGTGGACACCCTCGTGAGGTTTCAAGTTGAGCGACTCTTGCACCTAGATAAACATAATTTTTATCGTCTAATAAATCTCTACGAGGCATAGGAAAATTATCCAAATTAGGCTCTAATTTTCGATCTTTATTATGAAGTACTTGCCCTTCTTTATTTTTATATGAAATTCCATCTATATTTCTTAACGTGGTGTTGCTTTTGTTTCCATCGATATAATCTACAAGCTCATGAAAAGTGTGTTCTCCTTCCCCTCTAACTGCGTAATCTATTGCAGGATGTTTTGCCACGTACTCAGGAGCTAAAGTTGGCTGATATCCACCAATAATAGTAGTACAACCTTGCTCTTTAGCCATTTGAGCTACTTCAAATGCATGAGAGATTTGGGGTGTCATGCTTGTGAGAGCTACTATGTCACTCTGGTTTAGTAATGAATTGAATTTTCTCTCATTATATTTGTGGACTTTAAAATCGAATAATTTCGCATCATGTTGTGGAACCATTGCTGCAATTGAAATTAAACTTAAAGGAGGACCTTTAATTATTGCATCAAGACCAGAACTTAATCGGGCAGGATTAACATATAGAATTTTCAACTTTTAATACACCATATTTTTTTTAGTTTGAAGCCTAATCTCCACTATCCATATATATAACTGAATAACATTAATAGAGGAAAAGAAGCATAGAGAAACCTTCAAAGATTTCTCAATAATTAAAACCTTAAATATTAAATAGTTATCGATCTTTATAAACTTTTTGTTATATCTACATAGCTGTAAAAAATACAAAGAAGGCTTAAAAATACAATATAGAAAAATCCAATGACAAAGACTTAAAACAATTACAAATTGGGAATATTGGTGTTTTTGCTAAAATTGAGGAAGAAATTAAAAGATGAATAAAAACTGTTGGGCTAAATGCATTTTAATAACTCAAGACTTTATTTAAGATAATCAATAAGAGTATTTTTTATTAGTTCAAAATGACCTAAATGTACCTTAGAAAGGTCTCCTAATGCTTCTCTAATTCCTAATTTTTGAATTCTTTCAGTTATCTTAAAATAAGGTGATTCTTTGATTTCTTTTACTAATGCTTTATTTTTCTCAATATCTCCTAACAAGAATTCATTTGGATTTATTTGATGAATGCCTAGCATTCCTTGAATAATTGAAATTAACATTGTATCGAAAGTCATTCTTAAAATAATTTCATGATCGAAATCTGATTTTATAGGAAGAAGATAAGACTTAAGCATAGAAATTGATTCTTTAAAAAGTTCATACGATTGTTTTCCTAATTCTTTAATTCTCTCATTATGAACACGATTTTCAGATGCTCTTAAACATAATGCTGATACAGTTTGATATTCTGCGACAAAATGTATAAATCGTGCTTTAGCATTAAGTAATGTCTCTTTGGATTCTTCTTCGTCTATTAAATTCTCTAAATCATCCAAAGCTTTTCTAAAGTTAGCAGCAATATCAAAGAATTTCTTAGCAGAAGAATCAAATTCTTGTCTAGACAATAAATTAAACGCTCTTTTTTCTTCCAATTCATAGAGTTCATCAAATTCATGTATTTTCATCACTGCTCTTAAAATCAACCTTTTACCTTCGTCTTTTTTAAGTCTAGATCGTTCAAAAGATTGTCCCGCTTTTAGAAGGAGCACTGAAGCTAAATTTCTGTACTCTTCAGGATCAGTTTTGTATAAATAATCTGAAGCACTTTGCCAAGACTCTCCCGCAGACTCCCAATCATGCATTCTAAAAGAAATATTTCCTAATTGAATTAATAATTTAGCAGATACTTCATATAGTTTTAATTCTTCAGTTTTTCTAATAATAGATTTCAATCTATAAATAGCTTGAATATTATTCTTAAATTTTGAGATAATTTGAGCTATTCGTATATATAATTCATCCAATTTAATATAGCTTCCAAGATCAAGGTAAATTGAAGCAGCTTTTTCATAAAAATTGATGGCTTCTTCTCCTTTTCCACGATCAGCAAATGTTTCTGCTTGATCTATTAGTCTTACAGCTTCCAACTCTTTCTCATCATTGTAACGATTATTGATCATATTTTTCTCCTTACAGTTAAGCAGTTAGTAAATAACTGATTCAATCAAAGTTTCTATACAATTTAAATAGACTTAATTAAGATATTAAAATCTTAGCATTAATAGCTTTCTATCAAAATTATAACTCTACACTTCTTTATAATTTAATTTATAAGCGCGACTTTATTAAAATTGTGTAAAGAATTTTATATTTCTACTTTTTATTATGTCTCTGAA
>Ga0307378_10010314_pt1 | contig 12145 bp, 10 predicted proteins | sample UN1MG_FD_202238 | JGI IMG/M metagenome (GOLD analysis project Ga0307378, IMG submission 202238) | Soil microbial communities from Risofladan, Vaasa, Finland - UN-1 | ecosystem: Environmental > Terrestrial > Soil > Coastal area > Acid sulfate soil | place: Finland: Risofladan, Vaasa | collected...
AATACCTACTATTTTACCTGTACTCCACCTTGCCAAAATAAAATCCTTCCATAAATGTTTATATTTTATTTAAACCATACTATATTTTTATAATAGATAATCTAAAACTGCTCTAATATATCCTAATCTAATGGAAAATTTTCTACCGCTTTATTTTAACAATAATATGATAATTATAGAATAGCTTCAAATGATTTATAAGATTTTAAATACTTGCTTCAACTTCAAACTTATAAATAATTTTCCTCTTCTAATTTTTTTATTGTAAGAATTTTTATCCTTTTAACTATTTCTCTATGAGAAAGTGGCAAAAATCTCGTTAGATCAGCCTTTATCTCATCATCTGGTATATTTTTAATCACAGAAATTAATTCTTAATTCTTTTGCCAGATTCTTACAAGCTTCCTCATCTAACATATTTTCTCTACCAACCTTTTTAAGGGTATATAATCATATTTTGTCTAGAAATCCACGAAATCATTATGTTACATTCTCCATTGCTTTATTGATCCGTTTAAGCGCAACATTTAAATCAAAATTTTTCCGTTCATCAGGCGTTAATACATCTAGTAGCTCGGCCTCAATACGTGATTGCATATTTTTTATTTCTTCATCAGACCGGCCAAGGTTAATCCGATATTTTCCCAAATCCGTATCGGCTCCGTCCTCTTCAAGTTTTTTCTTAAAAAGTGCTATGACTTCTTTGTTTGTCAAATCAAAATCATTGCGCAGAATAAAATCAAGGTCATAGAAATCACGTGGTGCTATAGTTTTGCGAATAGCGGCTGCACGCAATTTCTCAGATACTAATTCATTTAAAGATAGGCAATTGAGTTTGCCTCCATCAAAAAGTGGTTCGCCTGTAAAAGGATGCAGGAAGAAATGTTGAACCTGGTGTTTTTCTACTAGGCCAAGCGGATTAAATCTTAAACCGATTTCAAATTTAATCCTTGCCTTAAATGGCCGCAAAACTGACCTATAAACAAAATAATATATATATTGTTTAGATTCATTCCGGCCAGGATTACCAGGATTATCTATACTCATCCCAAATTGCTCGGCAAATTTCTCAATTCTATCCTTTACAGGTTGAATACATTTGCGACGCTGTCCGCGAGTTAAATTATAATGAGGAAGCATAATGCTGAAATCAAGGTCTTCACTCAAACGGTAATAGCTGTAATAGACCTTGCTAAGACAAGTTCCGCCTTTAAAAATAAGATCTTTAGATAGTTCATGTGCCCGGGAAAGAATTAGAGTTAAATAGTAATCCTTTTCAAGCAGAGGCAGTATAAACCCTTTTATTCTTGATGCTCTCTCCAAAGATTTAATAAACTCATCTTTATTTTCATGAATCATTGACAATTACTCTCCATTTTTTGTTTAGTGTACCTTTGCGAGATGTGCTAAGCGAGCTGATTGCTGTTTTTTGAACACTTTTAATAAGTAGCTTTAAATCATTGTTAGAGATTCTCAGGTCCTCAAGGATTACTCCAATGCGTTTTCTGGTTGTAATATTTGGAAAGAGAGCCGCATATTCAATGAGCTTTTTAATATTACATTCATTATTTTTTACAATTTCTCTTAATATATCAGCAGCGACTGAAGCACCGCCAACAGGTTTATTAAAATAAATAAGGTCAACAAGAGTTCTTTCTTTTGTGCTGATGTTTACATCTGTTTCCTTTACTTTTATTGTTTTTATCCCATACATACGGTTTTTACCAATTTTTATAAACTTATAAGATATTCCGCAGATTAGCCTTTCTGTCCCAATAGATGTGTTTAAGGCATAAACAGTCTGAAAAATTTGTTCGGTAAAACCGTAATAGTTAAACATGGTTGAGTAGCCGATATAGTAGTTTTTTTTCGGAAAAAAAAGCGGCGGGATAAGAAACTCATCTACCCCTGTTCCCTGGGGACCTGCCTCAAGTGGTGAAAACAAATATACTCCCCGTTTTATTGGTGATAGTATTTTTTTCCTTTTAAGGCGAAAAACTATCTGTTTCCTATCATCAGCAGATAGATTAAATAACAGGTCAAGATCTTTTGCCGTAACGATAGATTTTTTTTCATATGTTAAGCGAGATACAATATTAGTCTCTACAGGTCCTAAAAACCTGGATGTATTATTAGTTACCATAGGTTATCCCTTAAATAACTTATATATAAAAATTTTACATTTTAAAGTTTATCACAATCTCTCTTGCTGTCAATCTATATTGGATATATTTGCTTCTGCAATTCTACTGCCTGCTAACTTTTCCTAGATTTTTTATTTTTAATACTTGCAATTCCAGATTGTAGTGTGAATGTGGTTTTTATATATGCTTTTTACTTGTAAGATAAAAAAGCAATTTCTTATAACTGGTATCGCACAGGTTATAGTAGAGGGATTAATATATTAATTGGGTAGTCATTGGGTAGTAATTTTGTGAGAGCTTTCATAGCCTGTGATTTGCAAGCTACTCGCTGACTTTACCATCTTTAATTCTTACTATCTTATGGCAGTAAGATGCTACATTCATATCATGTGTGAAGATGATAATTGTTTTACCATCCTCATTTAATTTCTTGAATATGTCCATTATTTCCTCACCGGTGTCACTATCCAGGGAACCGGTCGGCTCATCAGCAAGGATTATATCCGGATCGTTTACAATAGCCCTGGCTATTGCTGTCCTCTGGCGTTGCCCCATTGAAAGATTTAGTGCCATAGTCTTTTTCTTTTCCAGAATTCCTAAGTGGGATAATACTTCTTCAATTTTATTCCTTTTTGATTTGATTGGCTTTTTTGAGTACGAAAGAGGTATCATTACATTTCTGTAAACGCTGTACCTTTCTACCAGCGCAAAATCCTGAGCTACAAAGCCGAATTTTTGGTTTCGCAGCTCTGCCATCTCTCTATCGTTAAATGTACTGATCAAGCGGTCACTTAAAAGATATCTACCGCCAGTAGACTTATCTATACAGCCGATGATGTTTAAAAGAGTGGATTTACCGGATCCGGAGGGACCCATAATGGCAATCATATCACCCCTGTCCACTGAAAGCGTAAGCCCTCTTAAAGCTTTTACCTCAGCCTCTCCGCTGCCGTATGTTTTATGTAGATCAATGACATTTATGATACTCATTCTACTGGCTCCTTTTTAAGATGCTGTTTTTCTGTATTCTGGAAAGCATAACCATTGGATATATAACAATAACCAGTCCTATCAGTAAACTTGCTAAAATGGTTAGAAGTGTAACAGGGGTTGGCCTGTAAAAATAAGGTACTGCAATAATCTCCAATAGCTTGTGAATAACTGCTACAATAATACCCGATAAAAAAATTATTATAAAAACCTGAATTAGAATACGCAGGATAATTGGCATTATTCTTCCCCCGGAGAGAAGATGGTTTTCAAACTCTTTTGTATGGGTTTTTATAAACTGGATAAGGTTTAAGATAAAGCCGGTGACGGCAAAAAAAAGTATAGCAGCCGTAATAAATCCTATTATCAATATGCTGTAGTGGTAACCTTCTAAACGCATCTGAAGTTGTTCTGTAAAACTCCTGAATTCAAAGGTATATAGATTCAGTTCATTTGATTTTTCCTGGATGGCCCGAAGGTTTTCAGGGTCATCGGTAATGATAAATGTAGAGTAGATAGCGGAATTATAATCCCACTCCTCAAATTTATCCGGCTGCAGCGGGATAATAAATGCTCTGTTAAGCCAGGAGATTTCTTCACCTCTAAGTGGATTTATATAAAAGGATGATTTTTCTAAAAAACCAACTACCCTATAGCATTGCCCTCCATCATCATAAATTTTATCATCCAGATTATAATACTTCTGAAAATCATACCCTAAAAGCAGTGGAATTTCATTTCCTGTATCTTTAAAATCATTTGCAGAAAACAATCTTCCTTTTGCACATTTAAGTTTATAAACACTCTGAAACTCCTCGTCAATTTTAAGTAAAAAGTAATCATTTGGGTCATATAGAGGACCTCTAGTAAAGGAATTATCCAGATTGCTATCAGACAGCCACATGCTATATGTATCAACAGCAGTATATGTTTTAAAGGAAGGGTTTTCTTTCATAAATTTGTACAGTTCGTTCTGTCGTTTTATGCTATCCCGGGCATAGGTTATTTCATCAAATTTTTCCCTGCTGGAAATATCAATGGAAAGATATATTTCCTCATCTTGACCCTGCATAATCTCATTTAGCTTATTCTGATAGCTGTTTAAATTAAGGGAAATAGAAAAGATAAAACTGATTAGGAGTATGGCAGCTAAAATCTGTATAAACAGAATAAAATTCCTCAATTTATATCTCCATATGTCTTTCAATGCATATCTTAATAGCTGTTTCAAATAATTTACTCCCTTGTTGGAATTATGACATTTTTCTTTAATATTATAGTTAAAGAAATAAATCCAAGAATTAGTCCTATTAAAAGGCAAGTTATATAACCGGAAATTACCGCTGCAGGATAGATAGTCCCTATAAATGAGAATGCTTTTGATTGAAGTATGATAATAGCTAAAAGCAGGCCAAATACATAACCTATGGTTGTGATAAGCAGATAATCGCGAAGCATTATGTTTCTAATAGCAGAAGGTCTTCCGCCCGAAAGCATCCGTTCAGAAATCTCCTTTTCCCTTCCCTCAATCCAGTAATTTGTAATACTTGGAATATTAAGTAAAATTAGAAAAGAAATAATAAAACATATAGTCGTTATTTGAACGGAGTCTTCGTAATTGATTGCCCGCAGTAGCCTCTGTGTATTGTTTACCGGTATCACCACTTCTACTTCTTCTAAATCGATGCTTATATCAGGATTAATCTTTCCGGCTAAAGTTTTAAAATCATTTAAAAATTCCATGCTTTTTTCTTTTGCATCAATAGTATAATTACCGTTAAGCAGTGTGGAGAGGTCTGTTTCAAACAAAGCTGCCATATTTACAAAGTATGATGCATCGTATACCAGTTCGTACATTGTTAGTCCGTCTTCCTGTAAATATTGCCGGGAAGGGCTCTTAAATTTTCCGATGACTTCATATTCATTGTTTTCATGCAGTATATACTCCTTACCATCCCTGATGATGCATTTATCGCTTAACCACTCATAATCAGCAATTATAGCTACAGGCATTTGCTTCTCAAAATCTTCTCTGGTAAAACTTCGCCCTTCTACAATCTCGGGTTTAAAGGATGTATCGCCACTTAAATAAACTGCCTTCCCTCCTGAGAGAGGAAAATCCCTGTAAAGGATAAAATTATCATCTCTGGCTTTACAATAATCAATTAAGTCTTTTGTTTTAACAGGAGTTTTAGTGTCGGGCAGGTACTGCTGGATATATACATTAATGTGTTTACCTGATAGAAAATCAGGCCATGCTGTTGTTTGCATATAATAGTATGCAGCTATTGCAGAAAAATAAAGCGTAAAAAGTGCCGCTACTGCCGCAAATAATATTATAAGTAGAGATGCTCTGTGAAGTATCTGTCTAATAGGTATTAACCTCCTGATTAATTGTTGTTTATTATATAGTTAATTTATATATTTTTGAAGTATTATTTATTAATAAGCAAAGGCTGTTAGAATTTCTTAATCTGGTGGAAAGGGAAAATATTTATTTTAATATGCGTTTTTGGTACAGAGTCAATCAAATAATAAAAAATTAAATACGAAAAAATTCGAGCAAATACACGATAATTTTAATATTTAGCTATCTACTATTTTCATCTTTAGGGCTTCAGCGTGATTTAAATTGACAATACTAGCCATATTATATATAATACAGATACTATGATACCCAGATTTACAACAATACAGATAATAGATAGTTTAAGACCTTCTAAAGTAATAGGAATTTTTGGCCCCCGCAGATCGGGTAAAACCATACTCATGAACCTGATAAAAGAAAAGATTGGCACGGATGATATATTAATGGTACATGGGGAAAATATGGATGTTGCTGAAATTTTATCAAGCCAGCGTACTTCTATCTTAAAAAGATTTATCGGAAAAAACAAATATTTATTTATTGATGAAGCTCAAAAAATTCCCAAAATAGGAATAAACCTTAAATTGATTGTAGATACTATACCGGAGGTTTCAATTCTGGTAAGTGGGTCTTCCAGCTTTAATCTCAGAAATAAGATTGGGGACCCCCTGGTGGGCAGGAGCCGGTACTATTATCTTTACCCCTTATCTTTACTTGAAATTGTTGCAGATGATTATTTAGGACAAAAAGAAGCCTTGGAAGAACAGTTAATTTTTGGATTTTATCCCCAAGTATATACTTCGGAAACAATTGAACAAAAAAAGAATGAGCTTGAATCTATCCGTGACGGCTATCTGTTAAAAGATATACTGGAGCTGGATAATCTTAAGGACAGTCTGTTTATTTTTAACCTCCTGAGGCAAATTGCTTTCCAGATAGGTAAAGATATCTCATATTCAGAACTTGCTTCAAATTTGAATGTAAACAAAAAAACTGTAATGAGATATCTGGAACTGCTGGAAAAAAGCTATGTTTTATTTTCCCACCGGGGATTCAGCAGAAACTTAAGAAAGGAATATACAAAAAGTCCCCGTTATTATTTTTGGGACAATGGAATACGAAACTCTTTGATTTCTAATTACAACCGGCTTGCCTTAAGAGATGATACAGGCCAGCTCTGGGAAAATTTTTTTATTTCTGAAAGAATTAAGTATCTGACTTATAAACAAATAGCTTCTAATAGATTTTTCTGGCGTACTTATGATAAAAAAGAAATTGATCTGATAGAAGAACGGGAAGGAAAATTGTATGCCTTTGAATGTAAATACACAAAAAAAGATACCAGAGCTCCTAAAGACTTCATTCAGTCTTACCCAAAATCTCAATTCTTTACAGTAAACAGGGATAATTACCTGGATTTTCTAACCTGAAGGCTAATAATTATTAAAGATTTTATTGCGGATATAATTGATAGCGAAGTTTTAAATTCGATTGAATGGCTTGGAATATTCAAATTAAAAAAAATCAACAAAATATGTTTTAAGAATTGAAAGATTGATAAAATAGTATAGTTTGTCATAGACTGTTACTAAATTTAATTTTTAGCGGGCTGTTTATTGTTGTATACATTTTAGCATTTTATTTGTTTCATTTATAAAGATTAGAGTCAATGCTTATTAATATTTGCTGCAGTAAGTAAGGTAAGTGGATGGTGGGGATGGGTGTAGAAAACCTCGAGGAGGTCCTGATAAATGAGATGAAGGTGGTATTTAAATCTCTAATCAAAATGGGCGTTACAAAGGAAGACACGGAAGATATAGTTCAGGATACACTTTATAAAGCATTAAAATATATTGACTCTATAGACAGCAGAACGGCCAGAGCATGGCTTTTCCGTGTAGCTTTAAATGAATTCTACAATATATACAGGAAAAATAAGAGAAATATATGTATTAATATCAATGATATAGATATTCTGGATTTTTTGACAGAGAGTGCCGAGGATACTGTAATTGGCTCGGAAAAAGAGAAAGATGTAAGGGATACATTGGAGAAATTACAGCCCGTATATAGGGAGTTGTTAACCCTGAAGTATATAATAGGTTTTTCGTACAGAGATATTTCAGAGTTTACAGGATACAGCAAGGACAAAGTAAAGATTTATCTTTATAGAGCAAGAAATAAATTTAAAGAGTTATGGGGGGTGAAATTCAAAAAATGAAAAAAAAGTCAGAAGATACGGAGAGAAATGTGGAAAAAATTTTTAATGAGTTTGAAAATAAGAAGCTTGGCAGGGTTATTAAAAGAGCAAGATGGCAGACTATATTGAGAAATATCGTGATAAGTTTTTTAGTTTTTTGTGTTTTTTATATCGCTATATCATGTTTTGTAAATACTTACATATCCAGACGGGAAAATGCAGCATATAGCTATAAATTTGCATTTAACAATATTTCTGCTCCTAATAAACATATAGGCAGGGCCACCAGACAATTTAGTCCTTTTAGGATCAGAACCGATTATACCACCTACAAGATTATAGAGGGGAAAGTTGTATATACAGGTAAGATAGAGGAAAGCTATATTTTTCCTTCCCTGGGAATGATTATGACAGAGTGTCCTCCAATTTTAGATTACAATTTTGATACAGAGTACTTCGGATATAGGAGGTATAACGAATTTGGCCAGAGAGTGATGGTATTTTTCTACCCATTTGTGAAATATGATAGTTATGAGTATATGAATGACCTTGGTCTATTGGATGATATAGGTAATGAGAAGTATATGGAGATGGCACTTTCTTTTAACAGGGAATACACGATAGAAGAAGTGGAAAAGATGCTGCCAGAGGGCACTACAGTTACCTGGTACTGGGTTGATGATTTAAGTGAAAATGAAAAGGAGATGTTGAAAATCCCCAGGGCAGAACGATTAGAGATGGAACCGCCTATAGATATACCGGCTGTGAGATCCGAATATACGGCCTATGGTATAAAACTGTACGATACTTGCGGTGGCGAAATAACTGACCCTGTGGGACGGTTTATTAATTTTATTGCAGAGGGAAAGACTGGATACCAAAAGTGGAATGAATTTGACAGAATATACAACAATATAGCAGGAGATGATGGCAAGCTTACGCCAGATGATATAAAGATATGGGGAGCAGTAGTTACAGGAAATTCGGAAAGCCTTAAAGTTTTGATCGGATTGCCGTTTATAAAAGCTTCCTCTCTTGGAGTTGTAACCGATAAATATTAGGGATTCCGGATTCAGTTTTATTTCTTAAAGAAATGATCCACCAGCTTATATCCCTCTTTAAAATATAGACCGGTCTTTTTAGCAGAAAATTCGTCAAATTTTTCTAATCTGCTATCAGTTTGATTGATACTATTATAAATTAAAAATGGTACTGGTTCTGATGTATGAGTTCTTACTGATACAGGTGTGTAGTGGTCGGGGAGTATCATCATCTTATAATTAAAACCCTGTCTATCCAGGGCTTCCTTTACAGGTCCGATAACTTCTCTGTCAATAATCTCAATGGCTTTTACTTTTTTTCTGGTATCTCCCTGATGGCTGCACTCATCAGGAGCTTCCAGGTGAAGGTATACAAAATTTTTGACACCTGTAAGCTCGTTTACAGCAGCATTAGCTTTACCTTTAAAATTGGTATGTATGGTACCGGTTGCACCCTCAACTTCAACCGGTTCAAGGCCGGCCAGAATACCAATACCTTTTATAAGGTCAACAGCTGATATTACTGAGCCTTCTAACTTATATTTTTCATAGAAACTATCCAGAGCAGGCTTCCTGCCCTCTCCCCATATCCATATCGAATTTGCAGGTCTTGCGCCCTTTTTTATCCGCTCTTTATTTATAGCGTGCTCTTTTAATAGACTGCTGCTCCTGACCATCATATCTAAAAGTGCGCTGCTGCCCGGACCTCTAGGAAGATAATCAGAAATCTTTTTATCCAGTATGTCATGGGGCGGTGCAAGAATATTCTTATCAGGACCGCTTTTCCACACAATTATATGCCTGTAGCTTACTCCCGGGAAAAACTTGATTTTTTCAGTCTGAAGTTTACTTCCAATATCTTCAATTAATACTCTGGACAGGTCCGTAGGAATTTCTCCTGCACTGTAATCCACCATAATCCTTTCAGTATAATCATCTTCTTCGGATAACGTAACAAGATTACACCTGAACACTACATCGTCCTCTGAAAGATCAATGCCAAGACTCACTGCTTCCAGTGGAGAACGGCCGGTATGATATTTTTTAGGATCATATCCCAGCACAGACAGGTTAGCAGTATCGCTTCCAGGTGCCATTCCATCCGGAATGGTCTTAACCATTCCCATTTCACTGGTTCTGGCAATACTGTCTATAACAGGTGTTTTTGCATATTGCAGGGGAGTTTTATTTCCCAGCTCCGCTATCCTGTAGTCTGCCACCCCATCTATGAGAATTATTATATATTTCATATTTAACACCTTAAATTATCCGCCAGATTTTTTATACACCAAGAATGTCGGTTATGACATCTTTCATTTGGCTGGTTTTACAAATAGTGCTGTGGAGAATCTCTCTACTTCCTATATCCTTTATTGCATGCGGAACTTTTAAACCGGAAATCTTTGACAGCACCGCCAGAAGAGAAAATTCATCCATACCGGCATATTTTTCATCTATGGCTCTTGCTACACTGCCCGGAAATTTAAAGGGACTTGCAGTTGAAGCTATGACTGTTTTTGACTTATCCCCACTGTCATCCAGATATTTCCGGTAAACATTATATCCCACTGCAGTATGTGTATCGATTAAATAGTTGAAATCGTAAAAGACATATTTTATAGTTTCAAAAGTCTCCTTATCCGTTGCAAAGCCCCCATAAAAATCAACCAATTTATTCTTCATGTCTCTGGTTATTTTAAACTCCCCTTTTTCATGGAGGTCTCTTATAAGATTATTTACTACTATTGCATTGCTGCCGGAGATGCCATACAGCAGCCGCTCCAGATTGCTTGAAACCAGGATATCCATAGCAGGCGAGCTTGTGACAATCAGTTTCCTTTTCTTATCATATACTCCTGTATTTATAAAATCATAAAGCACATTATTCTCATTGGAAGCACATATAAGTTTTCCTACCGGAAGCCCCATTTTTTTCGCGTAATAGGCTGCCAGAATATTTCCAAAATTTCCGGTGGGAACAGTGATATTTATCATTTCATCTGCTCCAATTTTTCCCGATCTTCTAAGGCTAAGATAAGCATATACATAATAGACCACCTGGGGAACCAGCCTTCCGATGTTAATGGAGTTTGCCGAAGAGAATATATATCCACTTTTATTTAAAGCCTCATTGAATATCCTGTCGGAAAAGATATTCTTTACCCCTCTCTGTGCATCATCAAAATTACCCTCAATGGCTATAACATAGGTATTATCCCCCGCCTGGGTGGTCATCTGCCTTTCCTGTATCTTGCTTACTCCATCCCTGGGGTAGAATACAATTATCTTTGTTCCTTCAACACCTGCAAAACCTTCCAGCGCAGCTTTGCCTGTGTCTCCCGAGGTGGCGGTAAGTATGACTATTTCTTTATCAATACCAATTTTCTTTGCAGCCACCCTTAAAAGATGCGGCAGCATGGATAGGGCCACATCTTTGAATGCAAGTGTTGGCCCATGAAAGAGCTCAAGGAAAAAATCACCGCCTTTTTCCACCAGTGGCGTAATTTTAGGACTGTCAAACTTCTTATCGTAAGCTTTCCTGATGCAATATTTGAGTTCATCTTCCGTAAAGTCAGTAAGGAACTTTCTCATTATATATAATGCAAGCTCAGGGTAATCCATTTGGGCGAGACTGCCCATGGACATGTCAATCTGCGGAACGGCTTCGGGAACATAAAGCCCTCCATCCGGAGCAATGCCTCTAACAATTGCCCGGGAGGATTCTATCCTGTTATCAGTTCCTCTGGTGCTCCTGTAAAATAATTTTGACATTTTCCCCTCAGCTTACAGATAATAACCGTCTATTTTTATTTTAACTGGTAAATATGATAAGAATATTTCTATCTGGACCTAGAGCCGCAAGCTTACTATTAACTCAAATCTTCAACTCTGATTACGTTAAGGACCTTGTCTACAACATCAAGCTTTGATATCTCATCTATTGATTTATATAAATTTTTATTGATCACCCCATGGGTAATGAATATAAGCCTTGCGCTTTTTTCCTTATCTGTCTGCTTCTGAATCATTGAATTGATACTCACTAAATTCCTGCCAAATACCTCCGCAATCCTGGCTAAAACCCCGTGTTTATCTACTACATCAATAAGAATATAGAACTTGCTTATGGTATCATCTATAGATCTGAACTTTTTATTTTCAAAACAACTGCAGCCATAGATTATTCCCTTCCTCTTACGGTCAAAGTTCCTGGCAATTTTTATAATATCACCTACTACAGAGCTTGCTGTGGGCCTGTCTCCTGCACCTCTTCCGTAACTCATCATCTCGCCAACATAATTACCGTAGACATAAACCGCATTAAATGTATTCTCAATTGAGGCCAGGATATGGCTTGTGGGTATCAGGGCAGGATGAACCCTTACACTTATTTCGCCATTTT
>Ga0307378_10010317_pt1 | contig 12142 bp, 7 predicted proteins | sample UN1MG_FD_202238 | JGI IMG/M metagenome (GOLD analysis project Ga0307378, IMG submission 202238) | Soil microbial communities from Risofladan, Vaasa, Finland - UN-1 | ecosystem: Environmental > Terrestrial > Soil > Coastal area > Acid sulfate soil | place: Finland: Risofladan, Vaasa | collected...
CTTGATGGATTAACATCAGACCCAAGTTTTTTAAGTACTAAAGCAGAAAATATTTGGAAAAGTTTAGTTAAGCAAGGATTAGCTGTAAAAACTAATGTAAAAGCAAAAGGTACAAATGCTGGATATACAATGATTGATTCAGTAGATCTAGCTACAATAAAACCTGGATTTGTTGGTAAAATAGTTTATGCTACACCTGGTTCTGGAAAAACCACATTAGCTGAATCTACAAATAATATTGTAGACATGGATAAATTAATGATGGAAGAAATGACTAAAAGACAGCCTGATTTTAAACAAGATGAGAATGAAACAATACAAGATGCTATTTATAGGTATGTCATAACATATAAAGATAAATCATCAGTAAATTCTGCAGTATTAGACGAAGCTAAAAAGTTAGCAGCACAAGGTAAAACTGTTCTTACAGGTACACTAGCTTTTATAAAAGATGCAGATATAGTTCTTAGAATGAACCCTGAAAGTTTAAGAGCAATAAATAAATTTAAAACATTAGAAAAATCAAAAGAGTTTGCCCGTAAAGAAAAAGCAGCTGCAGCAAATAAAGGAGCTACTGAAACAAAAGCAATAGAAGAGACTCTTATGGACTATTCTAATCCTCAATCTACAGTTATTCCTAAAGAAGAAACAGAAAGATTTTTAACAGATCCGACATCAAATATTGAAGTAACAAATGCGGAAATAAAAATCAATGGTGTTAATATTGCTGATGTTGTAGAGAAGGAAGATGATGTTATTGATGTTGAAGAAATGACTATAGTAAAAACTGATGAGAAGACTAATGATAAAACTATTACATATAAACCAATAGGTAAAGAAACTCAAACTTATACTATTCGTGGTAATAAAATATTTAATAAAAATAATGTTGAGGTTTTTAAAATAGACAGTGTAGATAAAAATAAAATATTTGCAAATTTAGCAATTCAAGAAGGTAGGGCTAGTGTTAAAAACTTTGATAAGAAAAATCTATTTAAAGTAAATCCTATACAAGCTGCCGATAAAAAAGCAACTATTAAAGCAAGTATAGCTACTCAGTATATAGGATTTGGTGAAGGTATTACTGGAAGTTCTACTGAAAATTATAGACAACAGGCAGGAGCATTTGCTAATACAGGTAACTACTCAGCTAATGATGTAATATTTGTATCTATTGGAGGTAAAAGAGGAACTGAGTTGCAGCAAAAAACTCAACAAGATAGAACAATTAAAGAAGCTATTAAAGCTGTAGAAGCAGGTGCAACTATTCTTACTGATAATAAAGCTTATACAGAGGCTAGTAATTACAATACAGGTGAACAAAGACTTTATGCTAATATGAAAGCTAAGGGATATAACTATTCTGAAGTAACAGTTGACGGTCAAGTTATTGGCACATGGAGTAAACCTACTGAACCATCTACTAGTGTTAAAGAAGGTGTACCTGAATTATTTGAATCTAATCCTGAATTAGCTAATGCTGTATATGAAGCTTTGGAGTTTAATGATAAGGAGATTACAATAGGTGAAGGTTCAATGGATAATGATAATTATGAAGGAGATATTTATCCAATTATAATTAATGACGAATATGCAGGTAGTTTTACAATAACTAAGAGACATGGTAGAGATAAATTATCAATAGAAGAACAAGGTTTTTTTTCTGGAAGTATTGGTAGTTACGGTATAGAACTAGAAAATGATAAGTTTCAAGGGAAAGGGTTTGGGAAAAGGGTATATTTACAAATAGCAAAAGAATTAGCAAAAGAGGGTATTACATTAAAATCTGAATATTTTGGTAAAAATAATATAGGAAATAAAGCAAATTCTATTTGGCAAAAGTTAGTAAATGAAGGGCACGCTGTAGATAAAGGAGAATATTTTGAAGTAATCAATCCATATACTCCACAACAAAAACAAGAAGCTCAACAACTATACTCTCAATATCTTGATACTATATTTCCTGACAGTAAAGTAAAAGATATTGTTTATAGAGGTGGTTACTTACAGGAAAAAGAAAATCCTCATAAGTATATGTACTTTACAGGAATGCTTAGTCTTGCTAAGAATTTTACAAAGCAAGATATGATGGCAAGGAATTTTGATAAGGGTAGTAGAGAACTTTTATTTGCAAAAATAAATACTATTAATCCTAAAGAAGATATTGAATATTTAGCAAATAGAAAATTTAAACAAGCAGAAGATGAAGGTATTGATGCTTTATATAATAGAAGATTTAAAGGTAAACCAAACGAAGTATTAGATGAAATAGTTAATTTTAAAACAGAACAAATCCACATCCTAGGTTCTGAACAAGATATAGAAGGATTTAAAGAGTTTGTTACTCAACCATCTACTAGTGTAAGTGCTGGAGTAGAGATTAGTTCTAGTGCAAAAGGTTTAGCTGCAGCACTTACTAATCCAACAGAACTTGCAAAATCTAAAGGTAATCTTACTGCGTCTTATCCTGTTGAATTTAGAAGTAAAACATACAAAGATGCAGAAGCTGCTTATCAAGCATTAAAATCTACAGCTACTAAAGATGATGGACCTAATAGTACTTATAATTTAATGGTAAATATTATTAAAGCTAAGTTAGAACAACATCCAAGATTAGTTAATGAAATAACTAAACAGGGAGGTTCAGCTTGGATATTATCTTCTACACATCAACCTACTAAACAAAATAGTGTATGGGAAACTGGTGGTAAAAATTGGTTTATTAAATCACTTAATGATGCTTATTTATCTACTCAACAATCTACTAGTGTTGAAGAAAGTATAGATACTTTTGAGCAAATGAGTTCAGTTGATGACAGCTCTTTTGAAGAAATAGAAATAGATACAAATAACAATTCAGCTGGTATAGAACAACTTATGTTAGCTTTATATCCTCAAAATAAATCAAATGATGTGTTAACTAATTTTTGGGATAGTAAAGTTGAAACTAATAATGAACTAAAGCAGAAATTAAAAGAGCAAAAAATAGTATCTTTGGATAATTTTATAAAACAACGTAATAGTGGAATTTATAAATCTGATGAAGATTTTCTTGAATCATTAGGTTGTTTATAAATTAAAGAAATAAAAAATAATACTTATGGCAAATTGTCCAAATAAAAATACACTTGAATATAAAGCATTACAAAAAGTTTTTACCACTGAGTTAAGTACTAATAATATTATTAATACTTGGCAAGAAGTAAATAATACTGATGTATATCCTACTGTTTTAGAAGCAGAAACTTTTCTTAAAAATAGTAAGATAGCTTTTGCATTAAAACAAAAAAAATTCAAAGAAAATTTATTAGAGAATTTAAGTAGAGAAAAAATAATTCATCAATATCTAGGTACTTATTATATTAACAACTCTGATCCAAAAACCAGAAAGTTAGATGTAGAATATTTAAAAAATAATTATAATAAACTAAAAAAATATTTAGAAATAAATAATATTCCTGTTGACTCAGTATTACTTACAAGAACTAAAAATACTTATAAAGTTGACGTTGAGAGTAGTCTTTTTACCCCTAAAGATTTATTACCTCAATCAAGGTCTTGGGATACTGTTAGATCTAGAGCCGTGGTTAAACACCTATTAAAAATGTTTCCACAAATAAGAGTTAAACTTTTGTCTGTTTCAGAGGCTGAAAATTTATATAATACTATTCCACAGTGGAAAAAAACAACGGCAAATTTTTCTCAAGTAAATTCTTTCTATATTGATGGTACTGCATACTTAGTTAAAGGAAGAGTTACTGATGAAACTGCTATTGAAGAAATGCTACATCCGTTTATTGATGCAATTAAAGTAGATAACCGACAACTATTTGATGGTTTACTTGCTGAAGCAAAGAAAAATTTTCCAGAATTAACTGAAGCAATTAACAATGCTTATAATGATGATAGAAATTTTACTCAAGTAGAAAGAGATCTTGAGATAGTAACTCAAGTATTATCTAGACATTTTAAAAAAGAATATGAAACTACTCCATCTCAATCATTTTTAAATAAAATTCAAGAAGCATTAGAATGGTTTTTAAATGTAATAAATGATTTAGCTAAATATTTAACCGGTGCTGCTTTACCTGTAACTTCAATTAATAGTAATACAAATTTTTCAGATTTAGCAAAGTTATTAAATGTTGAAGGCATTGAATTCCAACTTAAAAGTCAGGCTAATGGTAAAATAAGATATTCTCTTACACCACAGAAACAAAAAGTAATTAATACTGTATTAGGTCAAGCAAATGGTATACAATCAGAAATAATTAAAAAAATGTTTCATGTTGTCACTAATGAAAAAGAAGAATTTGATTCTTTATCTGTAAACTTAAATCTTACAGATCCAGGTAATGATATTGTTGTATTAAATGAAAAGAATCATACTTATTATAATATAACAACAGGTGAAGAATATTTGTCTACTACAACTGCAATTAAAGGAAAACTTAAAAATTTAGAAGATGTTCAATTAAACTTGGAAATTGGAAATGACATAGATACTTTATTAGATGCTGTAGTTTCTTTTGAATCTTTTGAATCTATTTTGGGTACAATGAAGATTTTAAATGCTGAACAAGCAAAAGAAATGTTTGATAGGTTAACTGAGCAGTTAAAAATTTTAAAGCCTGCTAAATCAATAGCTATATCTCAAGTTGTTTTGTTTGATCCTGCAACTAAAATTGCTGGAACAGCTGACTTAGTTATAATTGATCCCGATGGGAAAATTAAAATTATTGATTTAAAAACTAGTAAGAATTCTATTTATAATAAATCTATTAAAGATTTTAGTGGTACTTCATATGAATCAAGAGAATGGACATTATCTGAAGATAGTCTACTAAAACAAAAAGGAATTGATAAACTTTCAACAAGTGGTCAGCATAATTTACAAGTAAACATGTATAGACGGATGTTAGAAAATATGGGATACAGTGTACTAGGTGGAGATCAAGGTGCTGCAACATATCATATTGTAGCTGATATTACTGGAAAAGGTAAAGATCAAAAGTTTAATGGTAAATTTAGTTATGATGGAATCTATCAACACAATGAGTCTTCAGAAATAGATAAGATTAATTTATTAATGCCTTTAGTTAAAGATAACATTGGAAAAAGAAAGCTAGATGAAAAAATTAAAGATGATTTAGATCAACCATATATAGGTAGAGATGATGAAAGTGTAAATACTGAAGAAACTGAAGAAACTGTTGAAAATGTTGAATATCCTGAATATAATACAATTTTTGGAGCACTTCAAGGTTTTACTGAAGGTTTATTGGTTAAACAACAGGCTTTAGAAACAATTGATAATAAAGTATTTTTAAAGAAAGGATTAAAACTAACACGTGATGAAATAGCCAAAGCAATTGCACTTATTTCTATGAATATTGGTGCTGGTTCTGCTGCAAGATCTCAAACTTATACAGCCATGTTAAGATATGGTTTAAGAGAAATGAGAGAATTTAAAGAATACGTTACTGATCCTAATAATGTTACCAATCCTGAATATATTAAATATGTAATGAACTTTGATAGATTTATGGCTACGTATCGGAGTTTGTTTGCAATAAGTGAATCTGTAGGTGGTGGTTCAATTGATCTTAATGCAACTCAAAAATCATTAGTTTTATCAATGACTTTAGAATATAATCAACTTAATGGAACTAAAGATAATGATGGTATTATCAATCAAGCTATTTTTGACTACGTTACAGAACAAGTAAGATTAAAATCAAACATGAATTTTGGTGCTGAAAATAGTTTGTATACAGAAGACGATTTAAAAGAAATAATATATGGGGGTGGAGATAAGTTTTCTAGAGATATAACAGTAGACGAATACTTAACAAAAGATACGGCTACTTCTAGTCAAACAATGATTGCTGTTATGGATAAAATTCATAAAAGACAAACACAAGTTCTTTTAGATAAAATAGCTTATAGAAACCGTATTACGGAACAATTAGGTGAAAAATTACTTAAATTATCTCCTACTAATGATAAAAACAGAATTTATGATTATATGATAGAATATGATTCTGACGGTAAGCCTTTAGGATTTTATATTAAAAAAATAGGTCAAAAATATTATAAATTAAGCCAAGATTTATATTCTTTAATTTCTGACGATGATGGTACACGTTACGAATATAGAGATATTGTAAATTTAGATACAGCTAGCCCTGAAGATATTGCATACAATATAGATCTTGCTAACAAAAAACTTGCTTACTCTGAATTTATGAAAGCAGAAGTAATTGATGCTGATGGAAATAGAAGAGATGGTAACTACCATAAATATACTACTGAGTTTATTGATGCTAGAAATGAATTTGAATATTTAAATAATGGATATTGGCTTTTAAAAAACAACTATAATAAAGCAGATTATGCTGTATATAGAGCAAAGTACTATGAAAATAGAGTATATACTAAAGCAATAAGAATTAATGGTGTTGCAACAGGAGCTATTCTAAGAAACCAAGATTTCAATGGTGCAGTTAAAAAAGAATATGTTGAAGCAAGAGAAGTATCTGAAGATGGAATAGACATGCGTAGTGAAAAGTATATAGCATTATATGACCCCAATAAAACAGATGCATTAACTTTAGCACAAAGAGAATATTATGAGTTTTTTATTCAATCTTATGAAAAAGAATTATTGATGAAACTTCCTCAAAAAATAAGAGACCAAATGATTGGTAGGCTTCCTTTAATTATGAGTAATGTAGTAAATACATTAAAAGGAGAAGGTTCATTATTTACAAAACTATATGCAAATATGGTGACTGGATGGAAAAATTTTACTGAAACAACTGCAAGTGAAAAAACTTTAATTACAGATGAAAATGGTACTTTTTATAATGGTTTACCAATATTTTTTACTGGTTCACCTTCAACAGATTCTGCAATTAAAAATGTAGAAACAGAAATTTTAGCTTTAAAAGATGATTATAAAAAACAAAAATTAACAAGAGGAATATATTTAGATAAACTTGCTATATTAAATGGTAAAGCTAATAAGTTGAGAAATAGACCTTCTCTAGGACAAGTTAATACTGATATGACATCAAGTTTAATTCAGTTTGGTGCAATGGCAGAAAACTATGAAGTAATGGGGGCAATTGAAGATACTTTAAATGCTTTTGTAAAAGTTATATCAAATAAAACATATCAACCAGCTAATCAAACAATTAAAAATATTAGTAAAAAAGTAGAAGGTGTTATGTCAAAAGCTGGCTTTACTAAAAAAAATACAGGAAACCCATCTTGGGCAGAAAAAAGAGCAAGAAAATTTATGTCTATGATATTTTATGATAATGAACTTGCTACAAAAGGTATGTTAGATAAAATTGCTGATAATTTAATATCATTATCTTCTTTAACATATGTTGCATTTAATCCATTAGGTAATTTTAATAACTATTTAATGGGTAGAATTAACAATAATATAGAAATGCTTGGCTCAAGATACTTTTCTAAACATAACTTTTTAAGAGCAGGTAAAGAATATAATTTACAAGGTCTTCAGTCCGGTATCTTTCAAAGATTGGGTTCAGGTTTGACAGACATAGCTGATATAGCTACTTTAGGTAAAACAGGAATTAAAGTTTCTACTTATAATCCAGACTTACCTAATAATTTATATGAAGCTTTTGTAGAAGATTTACGTATGATGGATGCTTCTTCAGATATTCGTGAATCTGGTAATGATAATGATGGTAAAACTATTTGGCAAAGATTTAAAGAATGGGGTTATGTAATGCAAGATGCTGCTGAATATAATGTTCAAACAAGAGTTGGTATGGCAATGATCATGGATGTTATTGTTAAAAATTCCAAAACTGGTGAAACTCGATCTTATTATGATGCACATACATTTGATACAGTAACTCATCAAAAAGTTTTAATGGATGGATATGATACCGTAATTAATAAAGATGGAAATGAAAAACCTTTGGATGATAACTTTAGATATGAAATGCATAATGAGATTAGAGAAGTCAATAAGCAGATACACGGTAACTATGCAAAAGCTGATAGAATGGTTTTGCAAAGTTTTATTATTGGTAATTTAGCTGCTCAGTATAAAAAGTGGGTTGCTCCTGTAATAAGATCAAGATTTCAAAAAGAATATTTTGATGAAAACTTGGGTCATATGGAAGGAAGATATAGATCTTGGTGGAAATTTATGGCTCATCTTAAACAACAAATTTTTATTGGTAACAGAGACTTTTCAAAAATGAAACAATCATTTTTAGAAGAATACGGTTATAAAGGTCAAGGTGGTAATAGAGATCAATATGCTACAAATAAACTACTTGGTTTCTATAGAACTATGGGTGAACTAGGAATTATAATGTCTATAATGGCTATAGACTTACTTGTTAGTTCAATGACGGATGGAGAAGATGATGACCCAACTACAATAAGGTTAAGAAATGCATTAAAAAAACAATCAGGTAGATTAGTACAAGAAACTACTGCATTTGTTCCTATATTCCCTAATGGTTGGATGCAATTATTTGGAATGATAGAAAGTCCAGTAGCAGCAACAAAAAACTTAGAAGATATGGCAGAAGCTTTACAAATGACTATATATACTCCTTATGGTTTTTTAACTAGTACTAAAGAAGAATTTTATGCTAATCCTACTTATGTTTATCAAAATAAACCTAACGCAGGTATGTTAAAATTGGAAAAAGAATGGAGAGACGCACTTCCAATTTTACATAGTATACAAAAATGGGATAATTTAATTAAGGAACAAAAATATAATATTAGATACTAATTTATTTCACAGACCCCACCAGCACATGCTAGTTCACCTTTAAGGTCAGTATTATCATCTATTTCAATTACTTTAGATAAGTCTATACTAACAAGGTGTTGCATTAAGTCTTCAAATTTTTCTTTAGTTATATCTTCAAATGGAGCTTGAGTGTATGTACCACCGTTATAAGGAAGAACAGCTAATCCATTATAATAATTTCTATTTTCCCACATCCATTCTCCAGCTTCTTTCCATTCATCAGGTTTAAGACTAATTGTTGCAGAAACATTATGTGTGTTAGATCCTTTTTTATGTCCAGGAATAACCCACTTAGTTGCAACTTTTTTAATTCTTTCAAGAAGACTAAATGCAGACTCAGTTCTCATTATAGAACCTTTTGGTGCTGATTGTGGTATTTCGATAACAGCAGTATCATGTGGTCTAAAATATTCATCTTTAACTAGCTCAGGGTTGTGAGCCAATAAGTACTTGTAAATCGGCTCATTTTTCCCTACACGCAGTCTACGGATGTAGAAATCATTATGCCAAGCGTGAATGCCAGAAGACGTTCCTAAAGTTAAAGATGTTGTTCCAGCTGGTTTAACTGTTGTTGTTCTAGCTGCAGAATTAATTCCTATTTTCTTTGCAACTCTAGCATTTTCTTTTTTTACAATTAAAGCTGACTCAGTCATATCAAGCTTCAAGACTTTACCACTTGCAATGCCCGTCATAGAAACACCAATCAAAGCATCTTTTTCAGTAGTCTCTTTCCAGATTTCTCTTAGGTAATGAAAGTTAGTATAGCCTGCTTGCAACGTTCCTATGAATGCTGCACCTTTAACTCTTCTATTCAACTCTTCTTGTGTCTTAACGTCAGAAACGTTTACTTCACATAAGTTACAGAATTGATATGGACGTAGAGCAATTTCACAACATGGATTTGTACCCCAATCTTTATCATTGTTTAAATATATACCAGGTTCACCGGATCCTGATAACTCAATACGTTTCCAAATATCCATAAAGAAGTCTTTAGTTACTTTGTGTCTCATTAATACAGCTGAGTTATTTGATCTACCTCTTTGTGGATTTAATTCCCACCAGTTACCAGACTTACACGCAATCATCTCTTCATCATGGGCACTAAATAAGCTAATTAAAGCAGCTCTCCTAATTCCACCAGCTAGTACTGCATCTGCTATATAACATATTATATCATGAACTTCTAATGTAGATAGTTTGTCACCATCCTGTTTAGAATTAAGTAGGCCTTCAACTTTTAGTAAGCATTCTTTAAGTGGTTGAGGACCAGGAGCTTTACCACCTGATGTAACTAATCTTGCACCTTTTGCTCTAATGTCAGAAAAATCAAATACTACTGTAGAAGATCTACCATTCATATAAGATTTAATTAACATCTTTACTGAGTCTGCCCATCCTTCAATTGAGTCACTAATTAAATAACGTTTTGTTCTATTTGCATAAGGTTTGTTTATAGGAGGAAGCTTTTCAACATGATGTTTTTGAACAGAGTATCCAACACCGGTTCCTCCTAAGCACAATTATATATTCTATTAGGACTAATTTCAATTGGTTTACCACTGAATTGCATAGATCTCATTGAAGGTAAAACTTTTTTATTATATACCATTTCATATACTTCTTTAATTTCTTCTGTAAGATTAGGGTATTGTTTTAAATGCATATTCATGTTACGAGTAACTAGTTCTTCCCAGGTTTCTCTTCTTTGTTTTTTTGGAAGATATTTAGCATATTTCATATGGACAGTAATGTCACTTAAAATTTTGTTATTTAAATTCATTTTTTTGTTTTTTTGATTTTAGATGAGATATAAAAACTGAATCTCTAGTAAGAAATATAGCTCTTATATTAATTTAAGAAATTTAAGTCTAATTAAAAAATTATGAGGGCATATTTACAAAACTAATTGTAAAAAATATAAAACCTATTTCTATTCCAATTACAGGACGATAGATTTCATCTTCACATAAAACTTCACAATTAATTATTTTTATTCCAATCAGTGTTTCTTCGGGTAGAAACTCTAGGGATATTTTATTTTTAAAAATTAAAGGATTTATTTTTTTCATATGTTTTTTTTTTGTACATTATATGTATAGAATAATAATTACAAAGATAATATTTATAATCATATTTAATAAAAAATTTTAAATCATGACAAAAGAACAAATTTTAGGAATAGTTAGACACGCATTAACAGCAATTGGGGGTTCAGCAGTTATCTTAGGATACTATGATGAGTCAACCGTTACACAAATAATTGGGGGAATAATGACTGCTATTGGCTTTGTATGGTCAATAGTAGACAAAAAAGCATAATGGCAACATCTCACGACATAGCACTAATGAAAAAAGATATAGAAACTTTGAGTAAAGATCTTAGGGAGTTAAACGAAAAAATGGATAAATTAATGGTTAAGTTACTAGACCCGGATACTGGGTTAGTAGTACGCGTTAATAAAAATACTGATAGACTTGATGCTAAAGATAAATCTATGGCAGAATGGATGAAAGATCTTGAAGATTTTCGTGAAATGAAAAAATGGAAGTCTAATGTAACTAGAGCTTTATGGGGATTATATGCAACTGCTCTTGCTTGGTTAGCTAAGATTATATTTTGGTAAATAAAATTTTTAAATGATTTATTAAACATTGTTTAAGTAATTAAAATTTTGTATATTATTAGTGTAATAACTTATTTAAGAAGTATTTTTTAATAAATAATGGCAACTAAGAAACAAAAAGTATATACTTTTGTACCAAAGAGACATAAGAAACGACCAGGAGTTCATAGTAAGAATAACCCTCCTGCAAAGAAATATAGAGGTCAAGGAAGATGAGACATATATGCTTATTAATAAAATATTTAACTAGAGGCAAAGTTTGTTTAGGTTATTGCCGTCAAGGACTTTGTAAAAAAACTAAAAGTAATATATAATGGAATTTAATTTTAATAATACTTGGAAAGGTACAGATAAGAAAAGAAAAAATATATATGATTTAACGATCAGATTAGGACGACTAACTGTATTAGAACTATGTTATAATCCAGGGGTAGAACACCGTATTGTATTGTTTAATTTTGGAATGTGTATTTGTGGCAAAAGCTAGAAATTATAAATTAGAGTATAAAAAGTTTCAATCTTCTACTGCATCTAAGAAAAAAAGAGCTATATTAAATGCATATAATAGAAAGAAAAAAACTTATGGGAATGGCGATGGTTTAGATGCTTCTCATATAAAAGGTAAGATTAGGGGATTTGAAGAATCATCAAAGAATAAAGGTAGAAAAGAAAAAAGTAGATTAAAAGGAAGTAATAG
>Ga0307378_10010319_pt1 | contig 12141 bp, 8 predicted proteins | sample UN1MG_FD_202238 | JGI IMG/M metagenome (GOLD analysis project Ga0307378, IMG submission 202238) | Soil microbial communities from Risofladan, Vaasa, Finland - UN-1 | ecosystem: Environmental > Terrestrial > Soil > Coastal area > Acid sulfate soil | place: Finland: Risofladan, Vaasa | collected...
CTAGCCAGCTAGCCCAGCTAGCGGCTCCAGGTCCGTCCTCGCCTCGGATGGACCTGGAGCCGCTAGCTGGGCTAGCTGGCTAGCTTTCCGTCGGCGTCAGACGGAAGGCCTCGGTAGCGATCTCGATGGCTTCGTCGATGTCCGCGTTCGTGTGCGCAGCGCTGAGGAACCAGTTGAGGAAGGGGTGGAAGACCGCTCCGAGGTCTGCGGCATGGCGGGCGAACGTTGCCTGGCGGATCGCACCGGGATCGTTGTCGAACCGCATCATCGGCACCGCGACTGGGCCGGAGTAGTTGATGGTGTGGCCGGCGGCGGCAGCGGCTTCGAGCAGTCCGTCGCGAAGTTGTTCTCCCGCACTTGTCAGTGCGGCGAAGGCATCGTCCCGGTCGTAGACGGCGAGCGTGGCGATCGCGGCCCTCATCGGGGGCGTCTCGAACATGTAGGTCGAGGTGAACAGGTTGGCCTGGGCCGCGGTGCGCAGTTCCTCTGAGCCGAGCAGCGCCGAGATGGAGTAGCCGTTGCCCAGACCCTTGCCGAGGGCGATGAGGTCCGGCTGGACACCGAGCGCGCGGTGTGAACCGAGCGGGTGCATGCGGAATCCGTGGCGGACGTCGTCGAGCAGGAGCAGTGCTCCGTCGCGCTGTTGGACCTGTCCGATCATCTTCAAGAACTCGTCGCTTGCATCGAGGGTCGGCTCGAAGGGGTTCTGATCGATGGGGTTCATCACGATGGCGGCGATCTGGCCGGTGTGTTCCTCGGCGACGGCGGCCAGTGCTTGCGGGTCGTTCCACGGGACCCGCAGCACGTCTCGGGTTCGTTCCGTGGCGACACCTTCGGCGGGGGAGGGGGCCAGTTCGGGATCGTTGCCGTGGTACGCCTTCGTGAAGCAGACGACCAACGGGCGCTGGTGGTGCTGGCGGGCGACCCGCACGCCGAGGGCCACCACCTCGGACCCGTTCTTCGCGACCACGCCCCAGTCCATGCCGTCGAAGCGATCGACCAACACCTCGACGACGTCGACCAGTGCCGCAGGGAAGAGGCTCGCACTCGTCATCATCGTGGCCTGTCGGCGAGCGGCCTCCTCGACCTCGGGGTGTCGATACCCGAGCAGGTTCGGTCCGTTGGCACACAGGAAGTCGATGTAGCTGCGGCCATCGACGTCAGTGATTCGACACCCTTTGGCGGCCCGGATGAATCCTGGCAAGGTGCCCCGTCCGGCGCTATCGGCGCTTCGGCTGAGGTACACGCCACCGCCTGGAAGGACACGGTCCGCGCGAGCCCAGAGTGCTTCACCGGCTGCCCCGTCGATCCCGTCCATCGCTGACACCCCTGGTGCATCGCCCATTGTCGATGCCGAGCTTGCCACAGGGATCGTCCGCAGGACGCGGAGGATCCCTGGTTGGAGATGTTCTGGCGCCGGGTCTGCGGCGGTCCGTGGATGCCGCTGCCGCATGCTCTGGAGGGGGCGATCACCAAGGGTTCGCCAGGACGCGGCCAGGACGCGAGACGTCGTGAACCAACGCGAAACATCGAGAACTGACAAGCGCCACAGCCCCGTATCGACGGGGTTGTCGAGGGGTTTCCCAGGTCAGCGGATAGGCGTGGAGCTGCATGACGCGCAGGGGAGTGTCATCGTGAGCTTCTTCGGCGGGGCCCCCTGCCCGAGGGTTACGGGCCGCTGTCCGAATCGGGTTCTTTACGCCCGCCGAACATGCGCTCCACTCCGAGTTCGCCGGCACCGAGAACACCACCAATGAACGGACGTCACGATGCGTATGGAAGAGGTCGGCCGCGCCGCGAGCGGGACATCGAGGCCAATGACGAGCCGCGCTCTCTGCCGAACTAGGGCCGTTGGACCCTGGGTCCGGACCCCTTCGCCGGGGGGATACTTCCTCCATGGATGGTGAAGGAGAACGCCGGGGAGGGGCCATCAAGCGACTCGAGGAACGACGGGAGTTCCGAACCCACGTCGTGACTTACGTGGTGGTCAACGCCTTCCTCATCGGGATCTGGGCGGTCACCAGCGGCGGCTAATTCTGGCCGGTCTGGGTCCTCCTCGGCTGGGGCATCGGCTTGGTGCTGCACGCCTGGAAGATGTTCGGGGAGCGCCCCATCACTGATGCGGACATCGAGCGGGAGTTGCGCCGCACCGAGGGTCCTGGCGTCTGAGCGACTCGCTCTTGACCCGTCCCGTGGTTGAGACGATGCGAGGCGGTACCGTCCCGGGGAGCGTTGAAGGTCAGTCGAACCAGCCCCTCCTCGATGTCGGGAGACAAGTCCATGAGTGCGCTGCGGACCACCCGCCACAACGGCGTGCGTCTCCTGCCGGACGCGAAGAGGGTGATCACCAAGCCCTTTCTTCCGGGTGAAGATGTGTTCCCTGACGGCCATACGCGTATCGATGTCGTCCTGCGCCGCATCTTGGCGATTCCGGAGGCCGAGGTCGTCGCCACACTGCGAGCGGCCTGCTCCTCCTTCGGTGACCGCCACGCCGATCTCGACGGAGTTCTCCACGACCACTTCTCGATCGTGGCCGGACGGATCGATGCCAACGAGCTCTCGCATGAACGCAAGATGCTGATCGGCGCCTACCTCACCCATGAGTACTCGATCGAGGGTGCCGCCCTGGGCAATCCCTCGATGGTCGAGGCCCCGGATCAGTCGGGCCTCGGTGCCGGCGCAACCCGCTTCATCATGAGCCTCAGAGCCGTCGGCGAGGGCCACATCTCGTCGATCGAGTTCCGCTCAGGGGTCATCGAGGCCGACCTGCGTATCACCGTGGATGCGCCCAGCCGTTTCGCCGCCACCGGTCGCCGGATCGCCATCGAGTACGACAAGGCGTTCTTCCTCACCAAGCTCGGTGACCTGGGCCGGCTCAACGACATCGCCGAGATCGTGCTCGGCGCTCTCGGCTCGAGGTTCACGATGGGCGAGCTCGAGTCAGCGATCATCGCGCTCGACGAGCTCGGCATCCACCGATCGGTCTCCTCGGAGACCAGCCACGTGCTGCACTGGCTTGCGTCGTCGAACTACCGGATCGACTTCGACACCCACAGCGATCTTTCCGAGCGGGTGATCTTTCCCGCCGGTCCGACCGAGAGTCACGGAATGGAGGACGCTCGCCTGGTCCGATTCGTCGGCGACGACGGGCAGGTCGTCTACTACGGGACCTACACCGCGTTCGACGGACATCAGATCCTTCCGCAGCTGATCGAGACCACTGACTTCGGGACGTTCCGGATCGCGACGCTCAGCGGGGAGTGTGCCCAGAACAAGGGCATCGCCCTGTTCCCGAGGAAGATCGGCGGCAGGTTCGTCGCACTCGGACGTCAGGACAACGTCAACAACTTCGTGATGACCTCGACTGATGTGCGCGACTGGCGCGAAACCGAGAAGATCCAAGAGCCCAAGCTGCCCTGGGAACTCATGCAGCTCGGGAACTGCGGGTCTCCCCTCGAGACCGAGGCGGGCTGGCTGGTGATCACCCACGGAGTCGGTCCGTTCAGGCGCTACACCCTCGGCGCATTGTTGCTCGATCTCGACGACCCGCTCCGCGTGATCGGCCACCTGTCCGAACCACTTCTCGAGCCCTCGGAGGACGAACGCGAAGGCTATGTCCCGAACGTCGTCTACTCGTGCGGGGCCATGATCCATGCCGATCACCTGGTGCTGCCCTACGGGTACAGCGATGTGGCTGCCAGTATCGCCACGATCGAGCTCGACGAACTGCTCGGCCGTCTCACGTCTCGCTGAAGACTTGCTCGGAGTATCGCCGGTACAACCGGTCGAGCTGAGAGGACCCGCCCTCGTAGAACTCCGCTGGTTCGATGTCGATCCACCCGAGATCGGCGGGAGCGGCGATGACCGCGACCGAGCGGTGGGACTGAATCCGCCCGACGGACGGCTTGGGCGAGCCATCGGCGCGCCACAGTCCGAAGGAGCGTTCGTGCGCCGCCTCGTCGAGCGGAGGAGCACCCCAGATGTCCGAGACGTAGTCGTTCGCGCACCACAACATGGCGCCGGTGGCGCCGGCTCGACGCAGCTCGGTCAGCGACCGGTCGGTGTAGTCGGCCGCAGCGCGCTCTTCGACCAACATCGACTCGGACGCCTCGGACGCCTCGGGCGCCGCGTGGCCGGCGGGTGAGGTGGGCAGACCGAACTCGGAGAAGAGCACATCGGCCCCTCCGCCGAGCCATCGAGTGACTTCGGTGAGGAACCCCAGGAGGTGCTCGTCGGTCGGGCCGGAGGCCCAGCGCGCGTAGATCGGATAGCCGTGCATCGTCAAGAAGTCGCACACGGTCGCCGCCTCGGCCGGACCCAGGTTGCGATCCTGTTCGAGGTCTTCCATGTGGAGCCCGATCGTGATCGCCGAGGACCGGTCGGCCCGACGGATCGCGGCCGTCATCCGCTCGAGCCACGCAAGGCCCGCCGTCCGATCGGGCGGGACCGCACAGTTCGAGTTCTCGTTGCCGAGGTCCCACGCCCACAGACCGGGGTGCCCGGCGAGGGCTGCGGCAACGTCGCCGACCAGGACGGCCTGAGCTTCCATCATTCCGGGGTCGATGAACCAGCTGCGAAGGTCTCGGTCGAGTACCGAGCCCGCCGACACGACCCGAAATCTCGAACCGGGCATCGGCGGGGTCGACGCGAGCGCCCACCCCGGAATCCAGTTCACGCCGCTCATGTGCCCGGTGAAGAAGGTCGGCATGAGGTCCAATCCGGCCTCGTCCGCCAGATCAGCGACCGCCACCAGCCGCTCGAGCGCTTCGGTGCTCGCTGCGTCGGGCGTCGGCTGGAAGTCCTCCCAGGTCAGGAAGATCCTCACCGAGTCGAATCCGGCTGACGAGATCCGGTCGAAATCGGCACCCACCTCGCCGGGGTCGAAATCGGTCCACCACCGCATGGCGGTGCGAGCGGGCCAGTAGTTGACGCCCAGGCGGAAGCAGCCGACGGTGCCCCCGCCGGTCGTGGTCATGAGGCCAGCGGCACCAGGCGCCGAGCTTGTTGGCGCGTCGAAACCAGGGCGAGCGTCGACTCGGCGCCCTGGTTGAGGTTGGGGCCCCACGCGTGCAGCCCGTCGTGTCCTCCGCCCGATGTCGGATCCCACATGAGCGCAGCGGCGTCGTTGGCTCCGGCAAACCACGCGGCAGCCAGTTCGACGCCTTGCATCCACCGGTCATCGCGGGTCACGTCGGCGGCTCGCCGACAGGCATCGGCCATGGTGGCGATTTCGATCGGCTGTTGATCGAACGCTGGCGCGTGATCACCCGGACCAGCGCCTCCGACCGGAGTCGGTGAGAGGTGGCCGCCGACCGTCTCACGGTCGAGCAGCCAGGCCAGCAGGTCGAGACCGTCGTCGAGGACTCGGGGTCTGCCGAGGTGGTGGCCTCCCGCGATGAGGGCTTCGGCCAGCGCCGCATTGGCGTAGCTGAGGCGAGCCTCCGGCCATCGCCACGGATCATCGGACGGTCGACCGATGCTCACGACTGCATCAGCGAGCAGCATCCGGGCTTGCTCATGCCCGGGCTCCACGGCGAGTACCTCGGCCGCCCCGAGCCCAGCGAAGGCCATCGCCCGTCGCCACGGCGACCGTTGCTGCGCGCCTTGCTCAAAGGCTGCGAGGGCCACCTGACGCATGGAGTCTTCAGGGAGGAGGTGTACCGCGGTTCCAAAGGCCCAGAGGCTCCGGCCCCAACAGTCCTCGACGGTCGGACTTCCGCGCCAGCGACCATCTGCGGTGCGCCGATTCCGCACTCGCCCGTCGAGGTGTTGCGCATCGGTCAGAAACCGCAACGCGGTCGTTCCGAGATCGCGCACCTGCTGATGGGGCTGCGGCTCACGAGCCACGACGATCAGCAGGCGAGCCACGTCGTCGACGCAGTAGCCGTGCTCGCGGCGCGGGGCGGTGTGATCGGCGTGCTCGAAGATGCCGATGTGGTCGCTCATGGCGAGCAGGTGGTCGAAGTTCGAGGCGGTCACTGCCGGACGGCTCGGCTGTTCGTGACGAGCCGGCTGGCCAGATCGTCGTAGCGGCGGGCCACTGCGGTCCACGATAGATCTGGCGCGAGCCGCCGTGCCTCGGCCGCCATCGATGCTGCGAGATCGGGGTCGGTGAGCACTGACCGGATCGCTGCGGCGAGGGCCCCGGGGTCACCCTGAGGAACCACCAGGCCGGCACCGCTGGAAAGGAGTTCGACGGCGTGCGGAAATGCGGTCGACACAACCGGCAGGCCGGCCGCCACGGCGTCGACGAGCACGCCGGAGGTGACCTGGTCGGTCGAGTCGTAGGGCAGCACCACGAGGTCGGCCGAGCGGATCAGCTCGGTGAGTGCGGGCAGATCTCGGTAGGTGTCGTCGAAGGAGATCGAGTCAGCAGCCGAGGAGGCAGCCGCTCGTTCGACGAGCATCTGGCGATACGACTCGCCCGACGTGGCCACGACCTTGGGGTGGGTCGCGCCGGCGATGATGTAGTCGGGACGGGGGCGCAGGTCGGCGAGTTCGGCGACGGCATCGATGGCCCATTCGATGCCCTTTCCGGGACCGAGGAGTCCCCATGTCAACAGCCGCGGCGACCGTGGCCACACGTCATCGGCGGTGGGTGACGGATCGGCCGGCGGGGTGGCTGCTCCATGAGGGATCACGACAATCTTCGACCCGTCCACATCGAACCCGCCGATGAGTCGGTCACAGGCCGTCTCGGTCATCACGACGACCTGATCGGCAGCCTCGCAGACCTGCTCGAGGACCCGCTTCTGGTTGGCGCTCGGCGAGGTGACAACGGTGTGGGCGACGACGATCATCGGCACCTCGACATCTCTGAGGATCTCGATGATCTCCTCGCCGTCGGGGCCGTCGTAGATCCCATACTCGTGCTGCACGATCGCGACATCAGTGCGGTTCAGGACATCGACCGGTGCCGTCCGATCGATGTCGCTCTTGTCGAGCGTGCCGAGCACCGAAGCGTCCTCGAGAGCCGGCGTGGCGCCACATCGCACGACATCGACGGCGCCCCCGTTCGTGATGATCCCGTTGGCGAGCGCGGCCGAGAACGTCGCGATCCCACACTCTGTCGGAGGAAACGTGGACAGGATCCCGAACGTGCGAGCTTCGGCGCTGCTCGAGTCGTCGGCGACTGCTGAGGCAGTGGGAGAAGAACTGAACACGGGAAGAACCTCCAGGGTCGACAGAGAGCCGCTGAGGATCGTCCGATCTGCTCTTCGCAAAGCCTATGCCGACCCGGGGCCGACGCGTCATCGGGGTAGCATCCGGTCGTTCCAGACTCCCGACCATCCTCCGGCGAGCCGCTCCGCGTCGCCGTGCTCGCACCGATCGCATGGCGGACCCCGCCCCGGCACTATGGCCCTTGGGAGCTCTTCGCCTCGTTGCTGACCGAGGGCCTGGTGGCACGGGGACACCAGGTGACCCTGTTCGCGACCGCGGACTCGGTGACGACCGCAACCTTGCGGTCGACGGTGGCACATGGGTGGTCCGAGGACGACACCATCGAGCCGAAGGTGGCCGAATGCACCCACATCGCCGACGCGTTCGAGCACGCCGCGGACTTCGACATCATCCACAACGGGTTCGACTTCCTTCCGCTCACCTACAGCGGCTTGGTCGACACACCTGTCGTCACCACGATTCACGGGTTCTCGTCACCGCGGATCCTGCCCGTCTACGAGCGCTATGACTCGAGCACCGCCTACGTGGCAATCAGCGACGCCGACCGACACCCACGGCTGCATTACGCAGCCACCATCCACCACGGGATCGACGTCGGCGCCTTCGACGTCCACCCGGCTCCGGGTGAAGATCTGCTCTTCTTCGGGCGGATCCACCCCGACAAGGGCACCGCCACTGCAATCGAGGTCGCCCGGCAAGCGGGTCGCCGACTCGTCATCGCCGGGATCGTGCAGGACGAGCGCTACTTCCGTGAGGAGGTCGAGCCGTACATCGACGGCGACCGGGTTCGATTCGTCGGGCCGGTGTCAGCTGCGGACCGAGCCGAGGTCCTCGGTGGCGCGTACGCGTTGTTGCACTTGATCGATTTCGACGAGCCTTTCGGCTACAGCGTCGTCGAGGCCATGGCGTGCGGGACTCCCGTCATCGCGTACGACCGCGGATCCATGGCCGAGCTCATCCAACCCTCGAAGACGGGGTTCATCGCTTGTGACCGCGACGAAGCAGTCGGGTTCGTCGAGGCTGCCTCGACCCTGGACCGCACCGAGATTCGCCGCGCCACAGTGGAGCGCTTCGAGGTCTCGACAATGGTCGACCAGTACGTCGAGGTGTATCGACGAGTCCTACGCAGTGCATAGATCTGCGTCTCCGAAGATGCAGGCGCCGCAAGAGGAACCCCCGGGGTTCGCGACCTCGATCTCCGAGGCGGTTCCGACGAGAGGGCCGATTCGGGCGTGTGTTCGACGCCCATGAGCAGACGGCGAGCGGCCGCGATGTCGCCGATGGCTTGAGCCTGGAGTGCCATGAACAGGAGGGAGTCGTTGGCTTGTCGGCTCAGTCGCCCCGTCACCGCATCAAATGCGTGGGCACGCCTTCAGGCGACGAAAGCCGAGGTGCGTTCGGCGAGCAGGGCGATGCCGTGCTGTTCGCACGACGCCACGACTTCGTCGGCCAGTTGCTTCGCCCGGTCGAGGTCGCCCGGGCCGTCACGTTCGACAAGCACTTCGACGGTTTGGGCGGCAAAGACGGCGCGCCGTGGGATCTCCCCGACGGCATCGTGTGCGTCGAGTGCCTCGGTCAGCTGTGCGATCCCGACGTCGAGATCGCCCCGCGCCGCAGTGAGCAACCCGAGCGTGCCGCTGCTGTGACCCGAGTTCGACTCGCCGGCGTTGACGAGCCACAGCCCGCGGTGGGGCTCGACGATGGCTGCGGCGGCAGCCAGGGTGGCGGGCGATGCGCGACGGAGGAGCGCTCCGACCGCTCCGAGAAAGCCGGCCCCCATCCAGTTCGGTGCGAAGGGCCAGATCGTTGCGAACCACTCATCGGCCAGCCTGCCCAGTTCGGCGGGCGGGATGCTGCCGTCGAGTTCGCCGATGAGCGCGTCGTAGGGGAACAGTTGGCCCCACGCCGGTGTGGCCTCGACCATGATGGCGAACCCGGCCGCGAGATCGTCGAAGTCACGCCGGAAGTACCCGATCAACATGCGTTGAAGCCCGTAGTTCGAGAGCGACGTCTGCCCCAGGACGTCGTTCATCGGCTCGATATCGGCAAGCACGGCCTGGGCGTCGTCCCAGCGTGCATGGTTGAGGTGGAGCCCGACCTGCACGGTGTGGCCGTGCCATGCCATGTGCAGGCTGCGGGTTCGATCTGCTGCCGCGAGCAGCTCGTCACTGATCCGAGCGACCTGGTCGAAACGGCCCAGCTTCGCGAGAGCCTGGGCCTCGAAGTACAGCGACCGGCTGCGTCGAGCCGGATCGGCCACCTCGGCGATCTCGCGCGCCATGGCCAACAGCTCGTCGGCATCGGGCTCGCCCCGCATGTTGTCCGATGCGGTGAGGAGGGCATCGAACAGCCGCGGCGACCCGGTCCGCCGCACCATGGCCAGGCCTTCGCGGGCAGGCCTCACCGCCTCGTCGTAGTCGGGGCTGTGGATCGACAGGTGGGCTCGGGCCACCATCAGTTCGGCCCGCTCGGCGCTCTCACCCGGATCGAGCGCCTCCTCGGCTGCGCGGATCAGCGCCAGAGACTCGCTCGAGTCGTGCTGCACCCACGCGCCCACCAGGCCGAGCGCCGTGGCGGCGTTGGCCATCAGCTTCGACAGGCCGTGCGCCTGAGCGAGTTCGGCCGCTTCGCGTGCGAGGACAGAGCCGTCTGCGTATCGCCCACCGTCGATCAGCGACTCGGCTCGTGCGATCAACAGCTGGGCCGCGTGCGCAGGGTGTTCGTCGGGTGCGTCAGCGACGGCTTCGCTGCCTCGTTCGAGCCACTCGACGGCCGTCTCCCATGCCACCGAGGCACGAGCACTTGCTGCGGCGGCCAAAACCGCCTCGACCAAGGTGTCGATGTCGGTGACCGCCGCTGCCTCGAGCAGATGGTGTGCTCGCTCGGCGGTCACATCGCCCGAGGCCGTGGCGTAGGCCTCGGCGATGCGGGCGTGGAGCCGAACCCGTCGACTGGTGGACAGCTCTTCATAGAGCGTCTGACGAACGAGGGCATGGGGAAACCGGAGCCGGTCGATGCCGGCCGGGACCTCGACGACCAGGTTGCGGTCGAGGGCCGGATCGAGTTGGTCGATCAGGTCGTCGACGCTCTGGTCGAGTGTGCCCGCCAGGACGGTGAGGTCGAACTCCTGGCCGATCACCGCGGCAGCTCGAAGCACTGCATTGGTGTCGTCGGGCAGGTCGTCGAGGCGGCGGCCGACGACCTCACGGATGCCCTGGGGGACGCCGATGTCGGCAATCGACGCGGCGTCGGAAACCCACCGCCCGTCGGCCTCGTAGATGGCGCCCGACTCGGCCAGGTGACGGAGGATCTCGCCGATGAAGAACGGGTTGCCGTCGGTCTCGCGATGCACCAGCCGTGCGAGTTCGAGGCCCTGTTCGTCGAGGTCGTGGCCGCCGGCCGACGCCATCAGTGAGGTCACCTCGTCGAGGTCCAGCCCGTCGAGCGCGACCCGTTCGACCCGCTCGACGCGACGCAGGTCGGCCAGCACCGAACTGAGTCGGTGCCCTCGGTCGAGATCGGTGTCGCGGTAGGTGCCGAGCACGAGCACCGCGCCGAGGTCGCCCGTTCTCGCCAGGTGCTTGAGTAGGAGCACGCTGCCGTCGTCGGCCCAGTGCAGATCGTCGAGCAACAACAGCACCGGTGCCAGCTGGCTGGCCCGGCTGAGCAGATCGACGACGGCGTCGTAGACGACGAGTCGTACCTCGTCGGCCGTGCCACCGGGGGCCTCGATGCCTGGCATCCGGATCGTGAGTGTGGGCACCAGGCCGGCCAGTGCCCCGCCGAAGGCGTTGACGTGGGCGTCGAGCACCTCGACGGGGAGGTCGGCGATCAGCGGGCCCAGCGCCTCGGTGAAGGGGCGGTGGGCCGAGGTGACCTCGTCGTCGGAGCGTCCGAACAGCACCGTTCCACCACCGTCGTGGGCGACGGTCGCCAGCTCCGAGGCCAGTCGCGTCTTGCCCATCCCGGGTTCGCCCGACAGCAGGATGATCCGTCGGGCCCCGTCGATCACCGACTTCCACGCCTGGGTGATCTCATCCAGCGCGGCCACCCGCCCGGCGAAGGGGAATCCCTCGGTCCGGCGCAGTGCCGACGGGAATCGAACGCGGTCGTGCTCGATCCGCTCCCAGACGACCTGACTGGTCATCACCGGGTCGGGCAGGCCCTTCAGCTCGAGCTCGCCGACCGGTTCGAAGACGTGGCCGCCACGTCCGCGAGCGAGCATGCGGGCCAACTCGGCGACGAGGATCTGGCCGCCTGCAGCCTGGTCACAGAGACGTGAGGCCTCGATGACCGGGGTGCCGAAGCAGTCGTCGTCCTCGAGCGTGACATCGCCGGCCGAGATTCCGACGCGGATCTCGAACTGGCCGTCGACCCGTTGCTGCATCGTCGCAGCGCTCGCGACCGCGCTCGCCGCGCCGGAGAACCGGGCGAGGATGCCGTCACCCAGGCTCTTGACCACCACGCCCTCGTGGTCGGTGACGGCTTCGCTGAGCAACCCGTCGTGGCGGCGCCTCAGTTCCTCGGCGGCGTCTTCGCCGATCTCGCTGCGCTGAGCGGTCGAACCAACCAGGTCGGTGACGAGGATGATCGCGGTCTGTGGCTCGGCCACTGGCCGCCCCCCCTTCTGTCGCCACCGTACCGTGTCAGTCGGCTCGGTGGGACCTGGCCCAGGCGGGCAAGACGTCGACCAGCGCATGCGCCAGCCCACGTACCTGCCCGAGGTCGACCCACTCGTCGACGGCGTGGAGTCCGCCGCCCGAAGGTCCGCAGATCACCGTGGGGCACACCTCCTGCCACAGCGGGGCCTCCATCCAGTACGGGGCGTCGAAGGTCAGCCCGGATCCAAGCTCCGCGCCGAGTCGCCCTGCGAGCGTCGCGGCAGCACCTTCGCCGTCGAGCCGCCACGCCTCGCGGCTGGCCACCAACTCGGCACTCGCGTGCATGTCGGGGGTCAGC
>Ga0307378_10010320_pt1 | contig 12140 bp, 17 predicted proteins | sample UN1MG_FD_202238 | JGI IMG/M metagenome (GOLD analysis project Ga0307378, IMG submission 202238) | Soil microbial communities from Risofladan, Vaasa, Finland - UN-1 | ecosystem: Environmental > Terrestrial > Soil > Coastal area > Acid sulfate soil | place: Finland: Risofladan, Vaasa | collected...
CTCAAAACCGCCCAATCTTCCGGGAAAATCGCCGGATTCCGGGGAATTCCGTGGCGGGAAAAAATTCCACCAGACCAAAATAAATCCCCTACAGGAACCCTGCCATACCTAAAAGCAGGCGCTACGCTCCAGCCCACTCACCATTTGGGGGATGAAATGATCGAACTGAACCTGCTCAGCGACGAAGCGGATCGAAACCAGGAATCTCCAATCGTGATCCGCCACAAAAATGGCGGGGATAACGGGCTGTCAGGGTACTACTGGGTAGACGCTCCAATGCCACGCCAGGTCTACGGCAGCGAAGCCGAAGCCCTCGCAGCAGCCCGGAAGGCACTCATAGACATACTTTGAATGGACGCCGCCAAGTCGCTCTACCACTCGAAATAGGGATCGTCGAAGAGATCGCAATGCGGCGCGCTCGCTGCAAGCGGGGTGGGGCCGTAACCGGTAAAGGCGCACCGCCGCGCCAGCCAGGGGGTGGTGATTGGATGCAGGAAGTCTTGCTGTAATGCGGGCGTTAAGCCGTGGCCGAAATCGTGGAGTTCGTTGTTTTCGTGCCAATTCTCTCGTGTGGTGAAACCACGACATGTGAGAAGGGAGCCCACCCGCCCCGTTACCAGAATCGTGTATTCCTGGATCTGTTTCTGTGAAATTATCAGCCATCCATTCGCGTAGCGCGTCGACTTCACCGAAATCGCCAGGCCGTCGGCCAACAACACGTCTACACCACCGTCTGTACCCCATAAACCCAGATCCGCAAAAACGGGTTCCGGGTCGACGGAGAACCATAAGTGCGCCGCCCATTCCGCAGCGATGCCTAACACAGAATTGCAATACTGGTTTTCTTTGTCGACGACCGACGGTGCCTTGCCGTTCGCGTGATTCTGGTTGCGCAGCTGCGCCGCCTCTTCACACCGCGCCCACCCGCTGGCATCAAACTCCATCGTCAGGTACGGGTTCATGTGTTACTCCCTCAGGGCGTCGATCGCATCGCAGTAACGGTCGATCTCTCCCACAAACGTCTCTAGATGTGGCGCAATGGGCCGCACGACTTCCAGTTCGTCGATCGCCTCTACTGGCGCGACCGGGCAGGGCGGCGGTTTATTTGTCCACAGGCTTGCGCACCCGGCGCTTAGTGCGAGCACGCATCCGAGCGAGCAGCTCATCGCCCTTCGCCGCAGGTTGCGCGAGAATTTCATCGACTTCATCACGCTTCTTGGCTCCCTTTTTCAGAATTTTGGCCCAGACCTGATCGCGAAACGCACCCTTGACGACCACGGCCACGATGACGAGCCCAATGCCAGCCGCAAGGTAGATCGCCGCCGTGATCGCCGTGGCGTAGTCCATCAGGGCACCACCACCGCGGCCGCCTTGTTCGGGATCGCATAGACGGCGATAGCGGTCAGCCCAGTGGACAGAGCGAGCTGTAAGCCGGGTGCCGTGATCTCGACCAGACCAATCTGGTGGAGAAGCGGAATCAGCAAAGGAGCCAGGAGCGCTGCTATTGTCTTTGCGAACGGTGCCAGCATTGCCATCATGGTGTCGTACCTCCAAGCAGTATAAAGCGGGACGAGATCGCCCCTGCGGCCACGAATACCCAGAACACCCCATTGTCCAGCAACGGGTCCCACCACATACGGGAACCGTCCTCTGCCTGTAATCGTTCGCGCCGGGTCCAGTAACAGCCAGAGCCGGCCAGCATCACCGCCCCGCTGATCCAGCCAGCTGTTACCCCTAGCTGACCAAACCCGGTCAGCGTTGCCATACCGAGCGGTGCAAACCCGGTCAAAAACCCCCAGAACGCGTGCCCCGTCTGGTCTAGAAGCTGCTTTTTGATCTCTTGTTCCAGCGTTAGCGGCGTTTTACTCACTTAGAACACCCCTGATAGCACTCGCGGAGCGCAGCCATGCAGCTCTTCAGCTCGTCACGGATTAGCTCGTTCGCGGCCTGCGTCTCGTCGTTGGACACCGCGATCTTGGCCACCTCTGCCTTGGCTGGCTGCACGATGCCAACAAATGTCCCGATGTTCGTTCCACTCGCGGCCAAGATCCCAACGATCGCGTACTTGATCCAATCCGGCATATTTTCCCCGTTCTTCGTGAGCGCCACTCGGCTTTACCTGGCTTTGCCGCCAGCCATGAGTTGCTTCTCGATCATGTAGAATCGCCTTTCCTCGTCTTGAATGTGCTTATCAAGGGTTAACGCGACCCTTTCGGTCGCTACCGCCATTGCGCTTATCTTGGCTTCTACATGCCCGGCATGACGCCCGAGCATGACCAGTCCACGGCACGCGACCAGCAGCAGTCCAATCAGGCTGCCCAACTCGATCAGCTGGGCAGCGGTTATGACATCTGTTCCCATCAAGATCCCCCACATGGGTACTCCCCACTCTTGAGAGGTTACCTGCGCAGTCGCTCGATTGGCCATCGATACCCCAGGACCTGCTCGACTGGGAAGGATTTGATGCACACCCGGTTGGACTGGTTGCCGGCCAGCAGGTCTACGAACCCCGCTGTGATGCCCACCAGTAAGCCGACATGGCCGGTCGCATCTATCACTTTCGGACCGGGTTGGTTCTTGCCGCCGCGTTTGGTCACTACTATGCAGCCGTGTGCGGGATGCGAGAGCGAAATGCCCCACCGGAGATACGATCGTGCCCGCGCTGAATTCGTAGACTGAAAGCCCGACTCGATCAGCCAAGTACCAGTCGAGGACGCGCACCACGCAATCTCGTCTGTCGTGGCGTGTAGCGTCGTATTGGCGTGATATTCCAGGATTCGCCAATGATGCTGGTCACCACCACGGATCTCCAGTACGCCGAGTTCCATGTCGCGCCGCGCGCCCAGCAACCAAGGCGGTTCGTAAGCCATTACCAGGACCCCCTTCAGTACAGGACAGGCAGGGTTTGGAATACCCTGCCTGTATTGTACCTTGGCCGCGGTATCCTGTAATTATTACATGATCGGACAGAAGGCGGGTGGCAAGCCGTTTATTTGCTCCCGGCGAACCATCCGCCTTCATTTTTTCCGAGGGGATCAAACATGAAAGAGAAAATCAGTCGCCAGATGGCAGGAATCGGCAATAACAACATTCCCGAGAACCACATCGACTCGCACAAGATGGTGGAGTCGCACTACCGCGAGTGCGGGGTCGACCTGCCGTTTATCGACGTCACGCGCATGTCCGGTGAAGAGACGGCTGTCGGAAACATCGAGTTCGATCATCCAGGCCCGGATGTCCTGAGCGAAGGACCGATGCCTGTAGCCGGCAGCAGCGAGCTGTATCCGAGAGAGTATTGATCGGAGGGTGATATGGCTGAATCGCGCCAGGTCAAGAATTACCGAGAACTAGAACTGGTCGACGACGCGGAATATGACTCACAGTCAGACCTCTCGATGGACAAAGATGGCGGTAGAGAGCGAACCAGCTCGCGCTCGAATTCCGTTGCGCTCGATGACCATACCCAGGGTGACGTCTACTCCGCGCAGACCTCGCCTGATGTGGTGCATAACCCACAGATAGACGCACTCGAGCTGTCGCGGCACCGAGCTGGTGACATTGAGGGCTCTTGGGACCAATTTACGTCCGCTGGGGCGTATGCGGCCCGTTCAGCCGGTAGAGCCGTGTCAGATGTGGCAGTGAGTGGTTATGACTACGCAGATGACATGGCGGACTGGGCGACCAGTCCAGCAGCCCGCGTGATCGGCGAGGACTTCGCATCCGCTGGGCTTGACGCAGCGGCCATCATGCTGCGCGAGTTCCCCGGCTTCGTTTCGGACCGCATGGACGACACGGGGGACATTTTCAACAAGTTCATCGATCGCCAAGCCGTCGGTTTTGTCAGGGCTGTGTCAGAGAACAGCGCCGCCTACGAGGAGGGCCTGGACGAACGGTTCTGGAGTTCTATGGATGGGCGCAGCAAGGCTTTTCGCGAAGCCATGAAATCTGACCCAGACAAAAGCCGGGAGCATCGGCTGGAACGAGCAGGCGAGTTCGGGCTGACCCGCGATGCGCTCTTGGCTGAAGCGGGCGCAAACGGCCAAGGCGCCCTGGATCAAGCCAGCGAATACCTCGACTCCCGCGCCGAACAAGCGAAATCGGTGTCATCAATGGAATCATCATGGAAGAGAATATTTGACGACGAAGGCGTCTTCCGTGGTGCCTCTGACCGCCAAGCCGAACGGTACGAAGAAACATATAAGCGATCGCGGGAAGCCTTGGCCAACCACAAACGGGACATGGCAGACCGCGCCAAGAAGCAAAACGAATTTGCCAACTCCAGACCTGGTCCGCCTAACACGCGCGCCCACTACGAGCACTTGATCCGAGCGGCCTCCGATCAGTGGGGGGTGCCGACCGACCGGATTGCCGCGATTGCCCACACGGAATCGAGATTCCGCCCTCTAGCGATGTCGGATAAGGGTGCGAAAGGCTTGATGCAATTCATGCCAGGAACCGCCAAGCAATACGGCCTGGACGACCCGTATGATGCGGCCACATCACTCATGGCCGCCTCGCATTACCTGCGTGACCTGTACGACCGGTACGGCGACTGGGACGTGGCAACCGCTGCCTACAACGCTGGGCCGACGGCCATTGATGCAGCGGGCGGTGAGATTCCAAATTGGCCAGAAACACAGAATTACGTCAAGAGTGTCAACTCCTACATGGAGACATCCCAAATGAAACGGGACAAGTAATGGCCGCAAAGAAGAAAACGAAGGTTCGGAAAGGTGCTGGCGCATTTGCAGACCAGGACACTCTGCGCGGAGAGAAGAATCGTTATGGAAATACCAACCGCGGCGGGGATCCCGCTGGTGGGCGGGCTGGCACACTGATGGGTCATCACCCCCGCGAGGAAAAGGCGCGTGAAAAGAAGCTGCGCGAAGGCGAATCTGCGTCAAAGGCGCGCACTGCGAAGAAGAAGGCCGTCGATCGAACTCAGCGAGAGAATGAGTTGATGGGGAAGTTTAAGTCGCTGGGCTTACGGGCCAAGCGGCGCAACCCGTAGGGTGAGCAATGGCTTCGGACCTGATGTCAGACAAGGATCTTGTCAGTGCCTTCGAGAAAGGGCTGCAAGAACACGTCCGCGAGCCGGCGCAAAAACACAGCTCGGAAGCCATCGGAACGCTTGCCAAGCTGATGAAGAGTTCGGCAACACCGCCTAACGTCCGGCGTCAGTGTGCGCAGGATCTGCTCAGCCAGGGATGGGGTCGCCCGGATGCGCGGGAAGATACGAGCGGGCAGCGCACCGTGCAGGGATTGACGATCAACATCATCCGGCTTTCCGATGGAAGCTCGGAGCAGATTTCACTCGACATCGAACAGGCTATGGAGATCGCCGCCTCGGTTGATTCCATGGCCCAAGAACCCACCAAGGAGATCCCTGTGAACGCCCCCAAGTACGATGTAGACGAACTGTTTCCCGGAGGTAAGCCGTGAGTTCAGGCGGACCCAGAATGGGAAGCGGCCGACCCACGCATAATCCCATATGCCGCAGTCAGCAGATTCGCGTAATGATGACAGAGGTAGAATTCGAGGACATCAAGCTGCTGGCAGACCAGTGGGAGATCCCGATCGCCACGGCTGCGTACGGTGTATTCGCTGAAGGGCTCTGCAAGGTTCGCGGTGGAAGGGGCAGGCCGGTCAGCCCGGAGAATCTCGTGCTTGCCGCGGCGCGCTGCCTCGCCCAGCATGACGGCTCGATGCAGTCGACCAAATTCAGCCAGGGCACCAAACCAACTGCTGGCTGATGGAGTTCGATGTCCCCTACAACTGGAGGCCCCGTGAGTACCAAGAAGAAGCATGGACCGCGCTCGAAGCCGGGGCCAAGCGGGCAGCCCTCGTCTGGCACCGCCGTGCCGGCAAAGACCTGTTCGCCATCAACTGGTGTGCCACCCAGGTATTTCAGAGAGTCGGACTCTACTGGCACATCCTTCCGACTTACACCCAAGGACGTAAAGTGGTTTGGGAAGGAAGAACGCGGGACGGCAGGGCTTTCCTCGATCATTTTCCCGGAGCAGATCCCAGACTGATCGGGACCGAGAACAACCCGATCGTTCGCAAGCGCGAAGATACAATGGGCCTGTGGTTCGCGAATGGCTCCACGTACCAAGTCGTCGGCGCTGACGAGCCGGACCGACTGGTGGGCGCAAACCCCGTCGGGGTGATTTTCAGCGAATGGTCGATTATGTCACCCGAGGTCTGGGAACTTTTACGTCCAATTCTCGCGGAGAACGGCGGATGGGCGGTTTTCATTTACACGCCGCGCGGGCGCAACCACGGCTACCGCACCCTGAAGATGGCCGAGAAGAGCCCGAACTGGTTTGCCCAGCTGCTGCGCGCGGACCGCACCAACGCGATTTCCGAGAGCATCATCGATGACGAGCGCTCCGAGGGAATGCCAGAAGAGATGATCCAGCAGGAGTTCTACTGCTCCTTTGATGCCCCGTTGGTGGGCGCCTACTACAGCGACCAGATGGTCGCGATGACGGAATCACCCGATCCTTTCAATCATCGCATCGGCAGTGTCCCGTGGGAGCCGTCGCTTCCCGTCACTACCGCATGGGACCTCGGCATGGCCGACGCCACGTCGATATGGTTTCACCAGCGCGTGGGTGGCGAGAACCGGCTTATCGACTACTACCATCACAGCGGTGTCGGCATAGAGCACTACGCAAAAATCCTGTTCCAGAAGCCGTACGTGTACGGCGAGCACCTCGTTCCGCACGATGCGATGGTCCGCGAGCTGGGCACAGGCCAAACGCGCGTCGAGCGTGGTCGCAAGTACGGACTGCAAATGCGCGTCGTGCCGCGTATCGCACTGAGCGATGGGATCAATGCCGTGCGTTCACTGCTGCCTACCTGCTGGATAGATGAAGTTAAATGCAAAGACGGGATCGAAGGGCTGCGCCAGTACACAAAAGAGAAGATTTCCGATTCGGTTGGCGTCAACGGGGAGGCGCTTTTCCGGGACAAGCCGTACCACAACTGGGCATCACATCCCGCCGACGCGCTCCGGACGCTCGCGGTGGGTATGCGAACCGCCCGCGACGTCAACCAGATTACCTATCCGAAGATGGCGATCGTATAATGTCGAAGTCGCTCCCCCAGCTGATACGTGACCTTTCAGTGTCGAATACGGATCACGAACACCGCATAGAGTCGCTTGAAAAGAAACTGGAATTCCTCGCATACAAGTATGCCGCTCCGTCCACCCAAAATGGCCGACGGCTACCACCTACTGAGCGACCGCAAGTTCTGAAAGAGCTGAATCTCGGACGAGATCCAGCGGGAGCATAAGAGATGGCAGTAGGACCCTACGAAGGCGAGAACTACGTCTACGACCAACCTGACGATTCGGGCGGTATTATTTCCGCGAATCATCCGTTGCTGCTCGTCAATGAATCCCATGCGCTCGATGAAATGCAGGTCAAGAGCATTCTTGCGCACGAGATCGAGGATGCACTGGGCGGACTGGGTTCACAGGTAGCAGAGGAGCGCCGCCGCGCGCTTCGCATGTACTACGGCCGGCCATTCGGTAACGAAGTAGAGGGTCGCTCGAAGGTCATTCTCACCGACGTCGCTGACACGATCGAGTGGATCTTGCCTTCGTTGATGCGGATGTTCACTGGCAGCCAGTACATCGCACGGTTTCTACCGAACAAGCCAGAGGATGTGGCCATCGCCGAGCAGGCCACGGAGTACATCAACTCGCACTTTATGAATGAGTGCCGCGGGTTCCAGGTTCTGCACGACTGGTTCAAGGACGCACTGCTCGAAAAGAACGGGATCACCAAGACATACTTTGAAACGCGGTACGAGCCAAAGGTGGAAACCTACCGCGGTGTGTCGGTCGCTGGCATCATCAAGATACTCGAAGACCAGGAATACGTTCCTGTCGCGTTCGACGATCGCGGCGATGGGACGTATGACCTGCGCGTGAAAAAGGCGATCGCTATCGGCATGATAAAGATCGACCTCGTTCCGCCGGAAGAGTTCCTGATCGCGCGGCGCACCATAGAGTTGAACGATTACACCGCGTTCTCCGCGCACCGCAAGAAGGTGACGGTTTCCGATCTGATCTCGCTCGGGTTCGATCCCAAGATCGTGATGACACTGCCAAGCGATGACTCTCCGGAATACTCCGAGGGTCGCACCGAGCGCCTGAGTGAGGACGAGACATTCCCGGTCACCACTGCGGAGCGCGCGGACCCAGCGTCACGCGAAATCTGGACGACCGAGTGTTATATCAGGCTGGACGAAGATGGCGACGGCTACGCGGAGCTGCGTAAGATCATCGTTGTCGGAGAGCAGTCGATCTCGGTGTTAGAAGACATGGAGATCAACTGGAATCCATTCACGTCGATTACTCCGATCCCGATGCCTCACAAGTTTTTCGGGCTGTCAATTTCGGATCAGGTGTCGGATCTTCAGGTCATCCGCTCGACGCTATTGCGACAAATGCTCGACAATATGTACCTTGTGAACAACGGCCGATACGAAGTGGTCAACGGCGCCGTGCAGATCGACGATCTGTTGACCTCCCGTCCGGGCGGTATCGTAAGGGTGGACGCACCGGGCATGGTGAACGCACTTCCCACCCAGCCGTTCAATCAGTCTTCTTTTGGGCTGATGGAATTTCTCGAAGGCGTCCGGACCATGCGGACTGGCGCCGGGATGCACAACCAAGGGCTGGACGCCGCGTCGTTTGCCAACACGACGGCTACTGGTGTTTCCCAGCTAATGAGCGCCTCATACGCGCGCATAGAGCTTATCGCCCGTATTTTCGCCGAGGGCGTCAAGGAACTCTTCCGCAAGCAGCTGCTCTTGATGGTCGAGAACCCCGTCAAGCGCGAGGTCATCAAGCTGCGCGGGAAGTGGGTCGAAATCGACCCGTCTTCCTGGAACACCAATATGTCCTGTGAAGTGCAGGTCGGGCTGGGTGTCGGTCAGGCTGGCGAGCGAATCCAGCACTTGAGCGGGATTCTGGAGTTGCAGGCCGCGATGCAGTCGCGCGGGCTCGACATCGTCAGCCAGCAGAATGCGTACAACACCGCGGTCAAACTGGTCGAAGCGATGGGTTTGCGGAACCCGGAGATGTATTTCACGGACCCGCAGGACAAACCGCCGAGCGAGAAGCCCAACCCGGAGATGGAAATCGAGAAGCTGAAGGCGCGACAGAAAGAAGAAGAGTCGAAGCGTCGCGAGCGTGACAACCAGAAGGAAATCATGCTGGGTGCGGAAAAGGTCAAGATCGCACTGCTCGGAGACAAGGAGCTGGCGACGTTCCGGCACCTGGAACTAACACAGCAGGCCACGTTGGAGCGGGAGCGCCTGGCGACACAGGAGCGAGTCGCGAAAATCCAAGCAGACGCTTCTGAAGCGATTGCTCGCCTGAACGCAGCGCACAGGAGTAATGGCGATGGATGAAGAGCTGGAAATGGCGCGTGGGCGACAGGCAGCGCAGGTCATGAATAACCCAATGCTACAGGAAGCCCTGTCTACCATCGAGTCAGACTGTGAAAGGTCTTGGAAAGAATCCTCTTACGCCGAGCACGACAAGAGAGAGGCGGCATACCGCATGATGCAAGTCGTTCGGGCTTTCCGTTCCACGTTGACAACGGTTTTGCAGACCGGCAAGATGGCCGCAATTACCGAGTCCGAACGGCAAGATACCGCATCCAAGGAGCGAAGGTTGAGAGAGTGGGATGGGAGCAGCGAGTCCTCCGCAGCTAAACAGTTCGCTACTAGAGAGCAGTGAGATACATGATCGACTGAAAGATTTCCTCGATGCCGGCGGCAACGACCCGCTACGTGACATCGATGGCGACGATCCGAACGAATCTTTTCACCGTGCCCCAGCGATTGGAAAGATCGATCAGCGACTGAAGGGTATCGAGAAGAAGCTCAGGGTTTCAGAAGAAGGAACCCTGCACGAGCCAGCCGCAGTCGATGCCGAAGGCGCAGAAGAGATTGCCGACACCCTCGGCGACGAAGAAGTTGAAGAGGGCGAAGAGGTTGAAGAGGGCGAAGAAGTCGTACTTCCCGGTGCTGGCGAAGAGGAAGATCGCGGCGGAATCACTACGCTGGCCGACATGGCGCGTGAATTCGACCTGAAAGAAGAGGACCTGCTTCATCACCTGGAGGTAGACGGGCCTACCGGTCGAGTATCTCTTTTTGAAGCCCTCGCGCAGTTTCGCAACGCTCCTGAGTCCGCGCGGCGCTGGAACGAGATTGCCCAGGCCGAGCAGCGCCTGTCGCAGGTCGACCAGCAAATGCAGGCGCGGAACAACGAGATGGCCAGCCAGCTGGCTGCGCACACCCAGGCCGCGATCGACGTTATTACAGAAGAGTTTCGTGACATCGATTGGCGTGAACTCGAAGTCGAGGACCCCACTCGTTACCTGATCCTGAAGGGACGCCAAGAGGCGCAGCACAGAAAGGTCGCTGGCGCCGTCGACACACTGAAGGCATTACAGGCGCAGCGCGAGAGCGATTCCGCCGCTTCCGTAGGGCTGGACCGTAACCGCGAGCTGTCTCTGCTACGACAGAAGATGCCGGACTGGCAAGACGAGAAGAAGGCATCCACCGCTATCACGGAAGTGAGAAATTTCCTGACGAAGTCAGGCTTCGCGCCAGAAGAAATGGATTCATTGCAAGACCACCGGCTCCTCCTGGTGGCGTACCAAGCAGCAAAGTTCAACCAGCTACAGCAAGAGGCCCCTAACACAATAGAAAAACTGCGTCGGCTTCCACCGACACGCCGAACACTCAAAGCGGGTGCGCGTCGTGAGGGTGACCGGACAGCCGAACAGAAAGTGCATAGCCAGCGCGTGAGTTCCCTGAAGAGAACAGGGACAGAGCGGGCTGCTGCTGCACTAATCGAGGGGCACCTGTAATGGGAATAATCACGAACACGATCGAAACGTACCAACTGTCGGGAGCCGAGCATGAAGCTATGCGCGAGGACTTGTCGGACATCATCTACAACATCTCGCCGACCGAAACTCCGTTCATGATGATGATCGGACGTGGCACGGCTACCCAAACGCGCCATGAATGGCAAACCGACATCCTGTCTGACGTGAACCTGGCCAATGCCGTTGACGAAGGCGACGACATTACAGCGTGGCCGACGACAGTCGGAAGTTACCGGATCGACAACATCTGCCAGATCAGTAACAAGTTGGTGCTGGTGTCAGGAACGGCAGAAGTGGTCGACAAGGCCGGCCGCAAAAGCGAGCTGGCCTACCAGCTGGCGAAGCGTGCCAAAGAGCTGAAGCGGGACATGGAATCGATCCTGATTGCTGGCGACGCGCTGGTAACTGGCACGCCGCAAGCGAAAGACATCGGCTCAGCTGTGCTCGCGCGCCAGCTGGCACCCTACGAAACCTGGATGACAGACGGGCTGGACGCCGGCTGGACGGGCAACAATCAACCGCAGAACCTGGGAACTGGCACAACCCCCGGAGTTGCACCCACCAGTCCGAATGGCTTCTCCCCGACGGACAGCACTGGCATCCGGGTGGACGGAACGCAGCGTGCGTTCTCTGAAGCTGACCTGAAGGACGTCATCAAGCAGTGCTGGGACCAGGGTGGCGACCCAACGGTCATCATGACCGGGTCGTTCAACAAGCAGGCAGCGTCAGCGTTCAGCGGAAACACCACTCGGTTCGATCGATCCGAGGACATGCGATTGGTTACCGCAGTCGACATCTATGTGTCGGACTTCGGCGAGCACCGCATCGTCCCGAACCGGTTCAGCCGAGATCGGTCCGTTCTGGTCATCACCCCGAGCATGTGGTCGGTTGACTACCTGCGGGGGTTCCGCCAGTTCCCGTTGGCGAAGACTGGCGACGCCGAGAAGCGAGAGTTGATCGTGGAGTACACACTCCGCGCCAGCAACCCGCACGCTTCCGGCATCGTTGCCGATCTGACTACCTCGTAATCCACACAGTGGGCGGGGATTTAGGTCCCCGCCCACATAGGTGAATTCATGCCGAAAGTAGAACAGCACGACCTCGCAGAGTACAGCCTGTCGTTCCCTGTCGATATCCAGTCGACGGGCATCTTTATGTCTATTCCGATACCGCAGTCTGGGCAGATCAAGCGATGTTACGCCTGCACGTCATCGGTCG
>Ga0307378_10010323_pt1 | contig 12138 bp, 11 predicted proteins | sample UN1MG_FD_202238 | JGI IMG/M metagenome (GOLD analysis project Ga0307378, IMG submission 202238) | Soil microbial communities from Risofladan, Vaasa, Finland - UN-1 | ecosystem: Environmental > Terrestrial > Soil > Coastal area > Acid sulfate soil | place: Finland: Risofladan, Vaasa | collected...
GCTGCGTGTTTGTCCGGCTGACCGGCTGCCACCTGCGCTGCACGCACTGCGACACCACGTACGCCTTCTACGAAGGCGACTGGATGACGCTCGACGAAGTCCTGGACCGCGTGCGGGCCTATGACTGCCCGACGGTCGAAGTCACCGGCGGCGAGCCGCTGCTCCAGCCGGGCGTCTACCCGCTGATGACGCGGCTGGCGGACGAGCTCGAGACAGTGTTGCTCGAGACGTCCGGCACGGTCTCGATCGAGAAAGTGGACCCGCGTGTGCCCCGGATCATGGACATCAAATGCCCCTCCAGCGGCGCGGCGGAGCACAACCACTGGCCGAACGTCGAACTGCTCACGTCGCGCGATGAGGTCAAATTCATCATCGGCGACCGCACGGACTACGACTGGGCCAAGGGCACCATCGAGCGCCATAGCCTGTTATCGCGCTGTCCGGTGCTGGTCACGCCGGTGTTCGACGTGCTGACGCCGGTTGACTTGGCCAACTGGGTCTTGGAAGATCGGCTCGACGTGCGGGTCGGCTTGCAGTTGCACAAGCTGATCTGGCCGCCGACAAGCAGGGGCGTATGAAGAGAATGCCGAATTATGAATGGCGAATTGCGAATTGTCGCCATAGCCGGGAGGATTCATCTGTCATCCCGAGCGCAGCGAGGGATCTGCCCGCGACTGCGGGAGAGGCACGTCCGAACCGTCGGGCGAAGGCCACGTGGGAATGCCATGCGGGCGCGCTTGACCAAGACATTCACGTTTGAAGCGGCCCATTCGCTGCCGACGTTCCCGGAGGGGCACCGGTGTCGCCGGCTGCACGGGCACAGCTACAAGGTCGAGGTCGTCGTCGCGGGCGAGGTGGACCCGCAGCGCGGCTACCTGATCGACTACGGCGAGATCAAGGAAGCCTGCCGGCCAATCTGCGAGCAGCTCGATCACCACCACCTCAACGAGATCGAGGGGCTGGCGAACCCCACGTCGGAGAACCTGGCCCACTGGATCTGGCAGCGGCTCAAGCCAAAGCTGCCCCCGCTCGCGGCGATCATCATCCACGAAACCTGCACGAGCTGTTGCGAATACCGGGGGGAGTAGCGAACTCAGAATCACGTCCGCGCGGCGGCACAAAGTCATTCTGAGGAGTTCCGCCGCAGGCGGACAACCGAAGAATCTCGCTGACCGCTTCGAGCGAATCGAGATCCTTCGCTTCGCTCAGGATGACATGTACGCATTCCGCGCTGAGGAATCAAGGCTCGCCGGGGTGGCACGGCCGTGCCTGCCCTGAGCCTGGTCGAAGGGTCGGCGGCGAGAGTCAGGGAAGGAGTGCTCGCACGTCCACTTTCAGCGCCCGGGCGATGCGCTTGAGCGTGCGAACGGTGGTGCGGTCGGGGTTGCGCTCGATCCGCGAAATCTGGGACTGCGGCAGCCCGAGCTTCTTGCCGAGCTGCGCCTGCGTCAGCCCGGCCGCCTTGCGGGCTGCGGCAATCCGATCCGCGGCAAGCTGAAGTGCAAGCTCGTCCGCATCGATCCACTCGGTGTTCGGGTCCTCGAGTATTGTGACCGCTTCCTGAACCATGTCGGCCTTCACCAGTCGCTCGTATTCTTCGATCGGAAGCAGGACGTGCGTCGTATCGCCGTCTTTCGTGACAAACGATGGGGTCAGCGGCGCCGACCGCGGCTTCCGGGGCCGCGCGCTCCCTTGCCGCCGTTGTTGGCGTTCGGCTTTCGCATGCGTCTTGGTTTTGACAGGCGGCATTTCAGCACCGTTATGCAGCTACGCGCGATGTCATACTCAAAAACCGCGATCTTCTCGATGCCCTTCCCGAAGCGGAAGAACCGTAGCATATACCGGCTCTTGGCAGCCTCGCTGATCGGTTCAGAGTTTCGAAGCGGCGCCTGGCGGACCAGGTGAAGCCGTTCGTAGAACTCATCGACCTCTGCCCGCGTGAACCGATGTTTCAGGTCCCAGGCCACGTTCGGGTGCAGAACTGCCTCAACGCGCATTCAGACCTCCCGGCGCCGGCGTCTGCCGGCGCCTGTCCGATGTCGTCAAGGCAGAACACCCATCTACCCCTAGCTGCCCCGTGCAGCTGCCCTGTCCCCGTCGTGTTCCACCACGGCCGGGGGCTCGGCCGCGACTATGTCACCTATAGTATATATCAGATTCGATATAATGCAAACCCTTTTTCTGGAAATTCTGCGGCCCTTTGTCGGGCAGGCGCCGGGCGCATGAACGAGCCCGCGGTTGGGGGCCGCGGGCTCGTTGAGTCTTCCACAAACACCTCCGGGCCTGACATGGCCGCGCTTTGCGCGGTCATGTCGCCCGACACCCGGATGCTACTCCTCGCGCAGCGCGTCGGTCACGCCGGGAACTTGCTCGGCACCGGTCGGGACCTTCACGCTCGATCCGGCAAAGTCGTTGCCGATCGGCTGGTACCGCCCGCCGAGATGCTCGGACAGGAAGGCCTCGGCGATCGCGTTGAACGCCAGGCGGTTTTCCGGCCGGGCGAAGCCGTGCCCCTCGTCGGGGAACAGCACGTAGGTCACCGGGATATTCTTCTCCTGCATCTTCTCGACGATCTGGTCGGACTCACTCTGCTTGACGCGCGGGTCGTTGGCGCCTTGGCCGATCAGCAGCGGCCGCTGGATGTGATCGACGCGGGTCAGCGGCGAACGCTCGGTCAGGAACGCCCGCCCCTCGGCGGTCTCGTGGTCGCCGATGCGCTGCTTGAACAGGTCCATAATCGGCATCCAGTAAGGCGGCGCATTCTCCATGAGCGTCACAAGGTTAGAGGGACCCACAATATCCACACCACAGGCGAACACCTCCGGCGTGAACGTCATGCCCACCAAGGTGGCATAGCCGCCGAAGCTGCCGCCCATGATCGCGACGCGGTTGGGCTCGGCGATGCGCTCGTTGATCGCCCATTTGACCGCGTCGATCAGGTCGTCGTGCGTCTTGCCGGCCCACTCACTATCGGCGGCGTTGGTGAACTTCTTGCCGAAGCCGGTTGACCCACGGAAGTTCACGCTCAGCACGGCATAGCCGCGGTTGGCCAGCCACTGGTGGTAAGGGTCGTAGCCCCAGCTGTCGCGATACCACGGGCCACCGTGGACATTCAGCACCATCGGCAGCGGCTGTTCGGGCCGGGCATTGGCGTCCAGATCGGTGCCGACCGGCAGCGTGAGGTAGCTGATCAGGTTGAGCCCGTCACGCGACTTGATGATCACCGGGTGCATCTTCGCCAGCGGCAGACCTTCCAGCGCCTTGCGGTTGGTGAACAGGAAGTTCGCCTTCTTGGCCCGCCGGTCGTACGTGTAATAGCGCACCGGACCATTGTCCATGATATACGCCACAATCCAGTGCCGGTCGTCCAGCGTTCGGCTGATCACCTCGAAGTCACCGTCGGCCACCGTGCGCAGATAGGTGAAATCCGGCTTGATCGAGTCGTCCAGGATCTCCCAATGCTTGCGCTCATATGTGAACGCGACGGCTTGCACGTTCTTCTCGGTCGGGTGTGCCATCACGCCGGAGATGTCGGCCCGCGGGTTCTCGGCAACGACGGTCTGCTTGCCGCTTTCGAGGTCAATCGTCGTGAAGGCGGCGGTGTTGCGGCCGCGGCTGTCGATCATGTACAGGACCTTGCCGCTCTTGTCGAAGCCGGCCGGCCCGGTGGTAAGCGTGTCTTGGTTCTTGATCTTGACGAAGGACTTCCACCCGCCGTCCGGCGTCGGCTCTAGCAGTTCGCTGCCGCCGTCGGGTGTAATGCGCATCGCGAAGCGGACGTTCAGGTCTTCGTCAGTGACGAAGCCGGCGTAGCCTTCATTCTTCATGACCAGCTTGCGCTCGCCGGTTTCGAGGTTGACGCGATAGATGTCGTGCAGCCTGGGGTCGCGATCGTTGATGGCGATCAGGGTTTCCTTCGGGAATTTGTAACTGGCCTGCTGGAGCCGCGCCTGCACGCCGTCAATGGGGGTCAGGTCGCGTGTCTCGTTCGTCTCCAGGTTGACCGAGTAGGCATGCCAGTTCTCGTCACCATCCTTGTCCTGCACGTACCCGATATGCTGGTTGTCGTAGGCCCAGCCATACCCGCGGATCCCGCGCTTTCTGTCCTTGGTGACCGGCTTGGCCGCGCCGGGGTTGTCCACCGGCCCCACCCAGACGTTCAGCACCCCCTCCACCGGGGCCAGGAATGCCAGCCGCGTCCCGTCCGGGCTGATCTGTGCACTGGCCTTGTCCGGGTTTCCGAAAAGCGCCTCACGCGGGATGAGCGGCGTGTCTTCGGCCCCGGTCTGGGCCAGAGCCACACTCTGTGTGGTTGTCAGCGCGGCGATCAGAAGCACTCCGACAGCTACGCAGCTCCAAGCTGACCGATGCCCCGTGCGGGGCAAGACCCTTCTGCTACACATGGCACTTCTCCTTAAAGGAACCAAGGGGGGTTGATACACAAACGGTGCGTACCGTATACAGGGGGATTGTGTGCCGGCGGCCGGATACTCTCGGGCAGCCCCTCCAGGGAAGCATGGATCACCTGTGACTACCCCGCGTGCCCATGGAGCCACATGCGCTCTTAGCTGACCAGGCAGTGGGACTCTTCGTGGCGCCCACCAAGTCGTCCCGTGCGCGCTTCATACCCGACCGAGCCTCCCTTGTCAAAGACGGCCCGCAGGGCCCGAACCTGTCAGAACCGCTTGCCCCGCCGGCCCGTTTGGCGGTCGGTGAGCCGAATCATAGAATGGCTGATTTGAAGGGCGACCGTCAAGGAGCGGCCGGGAGGGCGAGGCTGCTGCCGAGCCGCGTGAGGAGCCAAACAGAGCCCGAAGCGCAAGCGAGGGCTTCGGTAGCGATGTCGAAGAAGCGATCGAGGGATCGAGGGATCAACGGATCAAGGTTTACCCCTTCTCCCCCCTCGGCCAGGTGGCCCAGGAGCTGATCGTCAAAGGCGGCTTCGAAGCGGTGATTCGCGACCAGCTCGCCTCCGCGACGTGATAAGAGGAACCGCCAAGGCTAGCAAGAGCACCAGGAAGAGAGGGAATTGCCTCGCGTACCGGTGCTCCCGCGGCAGAGAAGACCGCTCCAGGGAAGTCTACATGAGTGACATTGGTATCAAACACGTTCGGATTGATGACTGCCTCAAATCGTACCGAACATTCTTCGACCACGACTGGGCTCGGCGGATTGACCACTTGGCGAGTGGCACGGTACTCGACGAGGCCGTCTTCGCACTCGGCATCACGTGGAAATCCGTCGCGAATACCCACCTCATGCCGTGGTTGTTAGCCGATTCTCTGGCCGAACTACTGCAGTCCTTTCTCGGAGGGACGGAGCCAACAGCTTCACGAGTCATTCGTGCGATTCACGATCAACTGCTGAAGTCGATCGGAAGCTCCCTCCCTATGCGAGCACGGAAACGCCTGTCAGCCAAGATCAACGATCTGTCCGCAAGCGCTATCTTAGCGCGCGATCAAGCCCAGCGGCTACTCCAACGGAGATACAATTCGAACGCGATTTGGCAAGAGTTGCTGCAAACGAGCGAGTTTCGACTAAGCATCTGGGGATCCCAGCGCGTTTGCTACGGCGCCCTATACCACGCATTCGAGGACTTCACTCGGCGGTGCATAGCGATCGCGTCGGGAGAAGAAGACGACTGGAGACCTGCCGGAGAAGCCGTCGACGTTGCTCGAACAATCTACGGCAACAATTTCGTACACTCTGTCCTTGGAGACCATGCGCTGACGGTGGCGCGGCTGGTGCGGAACGCTCTCGCACACGGCGGCGGCCGCTTGACCAAGGAGCTGGAGAACATCAATCACGGGTTGGTCGTAGAGGATGGGGTTGTTCAGATCACGGCCTGTGATACCGCGAACCTTTACCACGTACTGAAGTTGAAGGCGTATCGGCTTGCAGAGAAGACCCTTTCCCTCATCAAATAGGAACTCGAAAGTCGCTTTGGTCCGCGCGGCGGACCCTACAGGAGGTGCCGATGATCACTGAAGGCGACATCGAACGCCTGTTTCCGTCCATTCTCAGGCACATCAAGGACGAAGACCTGCGAGGCAAAACCGCCCGCGCGTGGGTGCTGGCCTGCCAGCACGGCGGGTGGAAGAGCGTCGAGGAGCTCAAGAAGATCCCGTTCACGCTGCTGACCAACACCCGCGGCGTGAACTTCATCGAGCACACCATCGCGGTCACCGAAGGTGCCTATGGTCTGGCCAGGGCGCAGGAGCAGGCGTACCGTCAGTTGCCGTACCAGTTCGACTACGATCGGCTGCTGGCCGGCGGGCTGCTGCACGACGTCGGCAAGCTGCTCGAGTTCGAGCCCGACGGGCAGGGCGGCTACCGCAAGAGCCGCAGCGGCATGTGTGCGCGCCACCCGATCTCCGGCACCGCCATCGCGTCCGAGGCCGGCCTCCCGGACGAGGTGCTCAACACGATCGCCTGCCACGCCAAGGAAGGTGAGGGGCGCCCGCAGGTAATCGAGACGGTGTTGATCCCACCAGGCTGACTTCGCCACGTTCGACCCGCTGGTCATGATGGAAAGGAACACACTGATCCAGTAAGGTGGGCAGCGACCACGGTTAGCCGGTCTTCGGCTTTCGCGGTGGGGCGTGCCAACCCAGCACCAGCCGTATGTAATCGGATGAGTATGTACGCAGACGCGATAACCATCGAATCTCGATATAAGCGCTGCCTTGCCGACCTCCAGTCGCGCGGGCAAGCGCACGTGCTCCGCTGGTGGGACGAGCTCGACGCGGCCGAGCGCGTACACCTGCTGAGCGAGCTCGAATGTATCCCCTGGACAGGGCTGGACCCGCTGGTCGAGTCGCACGCGCTCCGCAAGCCGCGTGAATCGACGCCGACCGACCTCGAGCCCGCGCCGGTTTATCCACGCGCGCCCGACGCCGCGCAGGCGGCCCTGTACGAAGAAGCGAAGACACTCGGGCAGGAACTGCTCCGCGCGGGCAAGCTGGCGGCCTTCACCGTGGCCGGCGGGCAGGGAACTCGGCTGGGCCATGACGCCCCCAAGGGCACGGTGCCCGTCTCGCCCGTTCGGAACAAGACGCTGTTCCAGTTGTTTGCCGAGATGATCGCGGCCGCCCGCGAGCGTTACGGCGTGCCGGTCCCCTGGTACATCATGACCAACCCGGGCAACCACGAGCAGACGCTCGCGTTCTTCAACGAACACGCGCGCTTCGGCCTGCCCGAAGACGGCGTAATCGTGTTCAGTCAGGAGATGCTCCCGGTTTTCGGCTCCGACGGGAAGCTGCTGCTGGACGACAAGCACCGGTTGGCCCGCGCCCCGGACGGGCACGGCGGCGCGCTCAAAGCGCTGGTCGCCAGCGGTGCCCTAGCGGACATGCAGTCGCGCGGCGTCGAGATCATCTCGTATTTCCAGGTGGACAACCCGCTGGTCAAGCCGTTTGACCCGTTGTTCATCGGCCTGCACGCCAAGAGCGGTTCCGAGATGTCCTCCAAGGTCGTGCCCAAGGCGGACGACCATGAGCACGTCGGCAACGTGTGCTTGCACGACGGGCGTGCGGTGGTGGTGGAATATACGAATTTCCCCGATGAGCTGGCGACGGCCCGAAACCACGACGGCTCGCGCAAGTTCGACGCCGGCAGTATCGCTATCCATCTGTTAGACGTGGGCTTCGTGGACCGCGTGATTGCGCAGCGTTTCGCGCTGCCGTATCACCGCGCGGAGAAGCGCGTCGCTTGGCTGGACGATAAAGGCGTCGTGCGAAGCCCCGAAAAGCCCAACGCCGTGAAGCTGGAGACGTTCGTCTTCGACGCGTTGCCGCTGGCGCGCCACGCGCTGCTGCTGCAAGTTGACCGCGCGGAAGAGTTCTCGCCGGTGAAGAACACGACGGGCGTGGACTCACTGGAGACGGCGGTCCGCGACCAGATTCGGCGAGCCGCGCGTTGGCTCGCCGCGGCCGGCATGGAGATCCCGCGCACGCCGGACGGCGAGCTGAACCTCACCCTCGAAATCGCACCCTCCTACGCGCTTGACGCCGAGGACGTGAAACGGCGCTCGACGGCGCTGACCGGGCTGAAGCCCGGGCAATCGATTTACCTCGCGTGAGCCCCTCTTTGCGGTACTGACCCGCCTACGGCAGCACTTCGCGACGCCAGCTCCCGGCCAGCGGAACCAGCGGTTGTACGCCTATCTCTTCAATCATCACCACGTCGTCAATGTAGAAGGCCGTGTTTCCCCAGGCGGTGTCCACTTTCACGTAAGCCGCGTCCAGCGATCCGCTCCACGTCGGAGTCAGCGTAGCGGTGAGTTTCGTCCATCCACTGTCGCCAACCCATACATCCGGCCCCGTCAACCACTGCCCATCCAAGCCTTCCCACGGCCACTCACTCCCCACCCACATCACGATTCGCGCCTGGCAAGGGCCCGAGCTCATTTTTACCCAGGCTTCGATCTCGTACGTTGTACCGATCTCAATCGTGCTGGTGATGTCTTGACAGGGACCGGCCCAGTAATCCACGCGGCTCTTGGCCACGAGTGATTTGCTTCCGCTGTGCGCGCCTGCCGTGTATTGCGCAACAGTGCAATCATGCCCGAACCAACCGGTTGCGCCGCCTTCCATCCCCGGATTGCTCAACAGGTTGGGTGCGTCCACCTCCGTCTCAACAACCGTACTGTAGATCCGCAGGGCATCGCCGGCTATGCCTTTGCCGTACAGCCGCACCGGTTGGCTGGGATCGTTCGCCAGGTCGTCGTCCTGCTCGTCCGCGAGCTTCCAGGTATATTTGCCATTGCCGATCGGCCGTTCGGCTACCCAGGTGTCATTAGAGTAGGTGGTTCGCCAGGTCGGGTTGTCGTTGATCGAAAACGCGCCCATTTCAACCGCCGACTGGGCGTAGAAACGCGCCTCGATCGTGTCCTTGGCGCCCTCGCCCGAGCGGAGCTCGATACGCGTGATCGTCAGGGCGGAGATGCCGATCACCGCCACGATCGTCGCGGTCATCAGCACCGCGACATACATGCCACCCCGATGACAACGTCTAACCCGCATCAGTCAAACTCCGCAACGAACTGCAACGCGTTAGTCCGCACGGCAACCAGCGAAACGACGACAGCGTCGTCGTGGGTGACATTCACCCTGATCTGCTTGACGCCCGTGTCTGTGGCCGGGGCAGCGGCCTCGAAGTCTCCCGGGTCCGCGCGCGCCACCGTCACGCTGCGACCCCAGCCGGCGAGATCGGGAATGACGGTTCCGTCTTTCTGTTGGGGCGGGGAGGCCGACCAGCCGTCGTAGTCGTCCACGTCGTCCCAGAGGCTGCGGTCGCCGTCGCCGATCTCGTCGCTCCCCAGCCCAAAACTGCCCGGCGCGAGGCCCGAATCTTCATAGGCTTGCCGGAGGATCTCCGACATCAGGTCTTCGGCCAGCAGGAATCCGCGGCTGCGATCGGCGATCTTCTGCTGCGTCGTCCGCGACGCGCCGACGGTGTTGAGGGCCGCCACGAGCATGACGCTGATAATGACCATCGAGACGACCGCTTCGGCCAGCGTCAGGGCCCGCTTGCCGCGCGGGTGGATCGAAAAGTGCCCACTGCGAAGACTCATCCACAGTTCCCTCACTCGCCGACGCGTACGGAAACGGCGGCGAATTGAGCCGCGCCGCCCGACGGTCCTACACTTGCAAAACGGTTGTTGTTAGATGGCGTAAAGGTGTTGTAAATATAGGTGCCGTGGTCATGCCCGTTGACCTTGACGTTGACCGTATCCTGGTTGGGGTCAATCAGCAGACGCAGCGTGACAAAATCACTCGAGAGGCCCGGGACCACCAGCAGCACGACCGGGGTGGTTGCGTCCAACTGGTGGTAGAGCGTGAGCGTTTGCGTGGCGTCGGCCTGGAGCTGCAGCAGCGCAAACATCGGCCCATACGTCGACTCGGACCAGTCGCTGGCGATCCGGAACACGGGGCCCTGGCCGACGCCCGTGCTCCGAAAACGCAGCTCGACCGTGGTCAGTTGAGTGAAATCGTTGTTGGGGTACGAGTCGAGCGTCTGATCAGCGGACCAGACGCCGCCACTGAGCGAACCGGGGTTGAAGCTGCCTTCGGTGTGTACTACCCAGTCGGGTTTCCCGTCGCCGTTGTGGTCCAGTGTGGGGTCGCTGTCGAAGTCGGCTTCCCACAAGCCCGAGAGCAACTCGGGGCGATTGAGGGTCTGCGCCGTCGTGACGACGCGCGCGGCCGAGTCGCTACCTGCCTGCAACGCGACACGGACAGCGGTCACGTAGTAGCGTGTGGCCGTCTGCGGGGGGCCGGGCGTGCTGACGGTGCCGTAGATATAGAACAGCAACGCCTGGTTCGTGGCGATGTACTGCCAACCCGGGTTGCCGTAGATCAACCCGGCGTTGGACAGCACGACGTTCTTGTCCTTGACCCAAAGCAGGGCCGAGTTTGCGTCGTTGGTGATGAACGTCAGGCACAGCCCCTGGCTCGGAGACAGACCTCCTGCATCTGAGAACGACTTCTCCACCCACTGAAAACTGTCCGTAAGCGAAAGCTGCTTCATCGTGACTTCGTCAATAATCGTGTCGCTGGGCATGTTGCCAGGGCCCGGCAGACGCAACTGAATTTTGGTGGTGGTATCGTCAGCGTGGTCCCGCCTGGCCACGAACCACACCCGGCTCACCCGCCAACTCACCGCGTTCACCGGAAAGCTCGGCTTGAAATACTCGGCCCACCACTGATTGTCATGGACGTGAGCTTCGTATTTGTCGTCCCAGTTCTCGTAGCTCATCAACAGCGTCTCGCTACCCTCAACCGGGGCGCCCGGGTATTCCTCGGTCACCGCTTGCAGGTCGTAGGCCAGATCAAACTCGTTAACGCCGTCAACAACATTGATGACCGTGCCCGCGTTGTACTGCCGCGTGAGCGCATCGCCGGCCGTACCCGACCAGGCATAGCGGATTCGCTCGGCGTTTCCGTCACCATCGCGGTCGGGGACCGAGAACTCGACACTCGTCGCGGTTCGCTCGCGAATCCAGATCGCGGAGCGCAGCTCCTCCACGAGCTGGCTGACCGCGGCAGCACTCTCCACGATCCGGGTTGCCGGCCGCTTATCGTCCGGCAGCGCGTGGCTGGCGATCAGGATCGCGGACCCCAGACCAACCATGAGAATGCTCATGACGGCCATGCTCGCGACCAGCTCGGCCAGTGTGAAGCCGCGCCTCCGCGTAAGGCCGCTTAGCGTCGGGGTGACAGACATCTCACAAGCGGTCATTGGATGCTGGCCCGGCCCGTGTCTGGATCGACCGTCACGGTCTTCTGATTCCCGCCGGCCTCAACGAGGATCGTCCCGCCGCTGTCCGGCACGCCATACCCATCAAAGACAATCTCTTGCGTATCCGTGGCGCCCAAGTCCACTTTGATGATCGTCGCTCCATAGGGGTCATCCGATAACGGTACCACGTACTTCGCCTCAGGGTGATCCAGGTGCTGAACACCCACCAGAAGGTAGCTGTTCGCGGCCACGTCGAAGCTGACCTTCTGGCTGGCGCTGGCGGCCACCGCCCGGCGCTGGGCCAACGCCAGATCGGCCGCGATCCGTCTGGCGGCGGCCTCGACGCGCCGATGGGCGAGGGAGTTCGCAAAGCGCGGGACGGCCATAGAGGCCAGCAGGGCGATGATGACGACAACCGTCACCAGCTCGATTAAGCTGAACCCGCCGCACAGCGACCGGTCGGTCGCCGACGTGCGGGGCGGAGCCCAGATTGGCTTGGCGAACACGCGCATATCGGCATCCCTCGGGCAGAGTCTGACGGCACCCAACCCTGTCGTGATATCGTCCAGGGTGGAGGCCTACTTTGGTTTGGCGGGCATGACCGGCGGGCGTAGCGTCCCCGCCAAGCCGTCCATGTTTGCGCCCGATCGAACCGGCGGTGTAACCTCCCCGGTCGTTTCACGCGGCCCGTTCTCGGGCGGAGGTCGGACCAGACGGCCCCGGACGCGTGCGGGTCGGGGCCGCGCGGGCTGAAGCCCAGGCCTGGTGAAGACCTTGGCCGAACCGCTTTTTATCGGTCGTCTCGTCCGCCGAGCGGCCCTCCTTTCCCGCGCAGGCCTGCCCGCGGCCGGCTGCCGCCACAACGCGACCGCCGCCGCCAGACCAGACCACGTTCCT
>Ga0307378_10010325_pt1 | contig 12137 bp, 11 predicted proteins | sample UN1MG_FD_202238 | JGI IMG/M metagenome (GOLD analysis project Ga0307378, IMG submission 202238) | Soil microbial communities from Risofladan, Vaasa, Finland - UN-1 | ecosystem: Environmental > Terrestrial > Soil > Coastal area > Acid sulfate soil | place: Finland: Risofladan, Vaasa | collected...
GACGATATTTTCGATACGGGGCGAACCCTCGATTCAGTAATCCGGGCTATTCGGGACAAGGCGGGAGAAAAAAAACCTCAGATTAAGGTAGCAACCATTTTTTTCAAACCTCTCAAAAACCAGACCGATATAGTTCCTGATTTCTACCTGAGAGTGGTTGACCAATGGGTTATCTTTCCACATGAACTCAAAGGGCTTACCAACGAAGAAATCCGGCAAAAGGGGGAGGATCTTTATAAGATTATTTGTGGGTAAGGATGCGCTGCCAAAGATCTGGCATCCGGTGTTTTAACGAAAGGCAGGGTGCAAAACCCATGTCATAGTTCAAATAACGAGGGCACCCGCAAGGGGTGCCCTCTTACATCGGTCAATCGGAATATTCCTTATCTGATTGCATTGATGAAGCACAATCCGATAGTGCTGCTATCCCCGCCTCCGGAGACAATTCTGTATCTGCTTGTCGGATCATAGGGAGTGGCATAGACGTAGTCGGAAGTCTCACTCTCCGTGCCATACTTGTTATAGGACTTGACCTTGAGAACATAGGTCGTTTCATTAGTCAGCCCATCAACGGTATAAGAGGTCACATTCCCAGCGTCTTTTTGAACACTGGGATCTTCCCTGCTGGTTTCAATATCATTCTCCGTACGGTAAAATACATGGTATCCGGTGATATCAGGGTCATTCGGAGCCACCCAGGTCATTAAGACCGTTTTGTTACCTGCGACACCAACGGGATCACTTGGAGCAAAAGGGGCTTTGCTGATGCCGCGATTGCCGAACAGATCCTTGATTATTGGCGAATACTCACTCTTATAGCGGACCTTATCCTGCTCTATGACCGCCTGCAGGTAGTCGGTAAAGGCTGTGGTTCCGGCGTATCGGGCAAAGTGGAACAGGGTATCAGCAGCCTTTTCCTTCCCCGTCTTCTTAAGTTCCTTTCTTACATCCCACATGGCCCCGGACAGAATCAAGCTGTTGGCATAGGGATCATCCCCGTAATTATCCGGATACTTCGAGGTATTTTCCAGATTCCGCACATAACTATGACCAATCCAGAAGTCGCCATTGCCGATCTTCGGATCTTCGGTCAACGCGGCTGCCCAGTAGTCGGAAAAGCCCTCGTGCATGGCATCCAGCTCTGTGGTCAATATAGGTCCTGATGTAGTAGTATCAGTGGTCGTAGTATTTAATCCGGGGTCAGGGGGAGGCATGAAGTAGGAATAAAAACTTTCAGTCACCGCATGGGTATATTCGTGATAAATGATATCGGCGAACAGGGCGAAATTGCGATATCCATCGAGCCTGCTATCTCCTTCTCCGAAGTAGATCCGGTTTTCTGCGGTCCAGAAGGCATTATCGTAGTAATCTCCCCACCGGGTGATTACCTTAATCGGGCCCTTTTTCCCATCACGATCCATGCCCTCGTATCCAGGTTCAATCTGCTTGATATATCGAAGCATCTCATCGATGTGGTAATATACGTTCACTTCATCATAGCTGGGGGAAAGGTTTTTATTAATAGCCGGATCTTTGGGGTCCCAATCATAGTTAAGAGTGTAGTTTTGATCAGTAATATCTTCGACACCGTAGAGAGCCTCACTTCTGTCTTCGTTATTCACTTCAATATATTTCCCGGCCAGCTTGACCATAATGGCATTGTTCGGCCAGGCCGCAGAAAACTGGAAATTTCCATTTGGGTCGGTCAAAACTGTTTTGCTTTCCAGGATTTCCACATCATCGATATTCCATCCGCAGAAAACTCCCAAACCATCGGTAGGCCCCATACCCCACCGGATGGATACATGGTTGCTGTCACTCAAATACGGGGAAATATCAAGGAGCTGGAGGTCCCAGCCGGACCACTTGCCCCCCGAATAGATGGCGTCCTCAATTTGTGACGTACCATTGGACCAGGCAGTAGTCCAGGTCGAACCCTTATCATCGGAGACCTCGATAGAGACCCGGTCAAAATTCGTGTGTTCTCCTATGTAATCTTCAATATACTCTTTATAGACCCCCAGCCAGCGCCAAAATCGCAGGACCAGTTGAGATTTATTGTCGATCTGAAAGCCAACGGGTTGGGTAGTCAGACAGGTGGGCCTCATCAAGTTGGTGTAATCTCCAGAGAGATTGTATCCGTAGATATAATTTCCCGTATGCCCTGAGTCCGGGTCAGGAGGACCGCAATGTCCTTCGGAGAAAACGGTCTGTGGCTTCGGCTGCCCATACTCCCAGAGACCCTCTTTGATCCAGCCGGGATTACTTTCAGCAGGGCTGTTGCCATCATGAAAGAGGGCCCGATACACTGGTGCACTTTTATTCAGCAGGTAAATACGTTGATCTCTAAGCGGCATCAGCACTGGCTCGTCCCTGGCGAACTGGGGGAGAATCCAGCCCCTGAGCCGACCGGATATCAATGCATGGGAAAGATTTAAGCGGCTGATAAGCTGCTCATTGCGGGCATCCACAAAATAACGCCAGATACCTCCATCGACATCCACCATCCAGGCTAAAAAGTATTCCAGATCATCCCCAAAACGAGCAGGGAGGATTACCAGATTAGCCTGATACCCTTTGTCTGATAAGCTGCCAGCGCCTTGCTCAAGGTCAGAGTCAGGCTCAAGACTCCGTAAAGCTAAGGAACTCGTCGAAGAGATTTCAGCGCCTGCGGCAGTCAGTATATGCTGCTTCACTATCTCCCAGGCTTCGGCATCATCGATCACTGGGGTCACATCATTAAATGCCACTTCAGGATAAGTATCACCACCGAAGCTCATCAACTGGACAGAATCGTCAAACCGAAACCAGATTCGACTTCCATAAACCGGAATACCTTGATATTCCTGCTGGAAATCTACGTACGAAATTCCTCCCCTTTCGGTTGTTCGGCTCAACTTGACTTCGGAATCCCCCAATCGAAATAATTCCGCATTCTCCTCCACAAACTTGCTGGCATAATCCACCGGATCCTGCCAGCTTCCGAACAGCCTTCGCCATCTTCCTGCAAAGGAATTATCAGTGGGAGCAATGGCCTGATGAGGAACGCCGGTCACTTTATTCAAGGTAACATGCCACCCGTCACCATACTTTTGCACAAACTTCTTCAAGTTCCGGTCTGTTGTCTCTTTGCTCACTTTTGGTGCCAAAAATCCTCTGGCCCTCTCCTTTTTTCCCTCTTTCTCCATCAGGTACTGGTATCCTCTGACAGTATCTCCCTGGACGGGATCTCTCTTGGGGGGAAGAAAAGCCCCTGCATTTACCGCAAAAGCCAAGCCCCAAAAGATCATTCCTAAAACTAATCCCGCTTTACTTACCCACGACCTTCTCCAAGCTACATTCATGATATGTCACCTCCGGATCTATAAGATCTTCATGATTTACATTGATGAATAGAACATATATAGTTGATGAACAGAACATATATATGAGTAGGAATAGTCGGTCTTGTCACCAAATTAAGGTAAGCAAGATAAATGCCAAGAAAATAGGTGAAAAATAGATTGATTTTATTGATGATAATTAAGGCACCCAGGGAAGGCGCAAAAATAGGCAGCTTTTTTTGATTTATTTTAGTGCAGTCATAAAGGAGGTGTTGAAAAAAACGGACGAAAAAAGGTGACGATTCCTCTAGCAGACTGTCGGATAAGTCACCAAATGTATCATGAAATGGTTATCTGGATTCCCCTTTTATAAGGTGTTCCAGGGGGAAAAATCTTTTTTAGGCAGGATAAAGCGCCTGATACATACAAAATTGACAAGATAGTCGTTAGATCCGGTATATCCTGTTATCCTGTTATCCTGTTATCCTATTATCCTGTTATCCTGTTAAATGTCTTTTCCAGAGTGGTCTCGGACAAGCTGCTAGGCTAACCTATACTTTTCCCTGAGCATCTGCGAAAGATCACCGGCCAGAGTCAGTGCTCTGACTGCCATATCCTTGTGCACTGTTCCCAATCCGCAGGCCGGAGTAATAAGAGAAGCGGAAGCAATCCGCTCAAGATCAATACCTCGCCTGGACAGGTCTATCCAGATCTTTTCCAGTTTTTCCAATAAGTCTTTTGAGGTAACCGTCTTGAGAAGATCCTCATCAGTGGGCACTATTCCCCAGGCTATGGTTCTCCCTGCGTCCAGATATTTCTTCAACTGGCTTTCATAGAGAAATAAATTGGCGGCATGCGAATAGGCATCGAAAGAGAGAATATCGACCGAAGTCTCAAGTAATATGGACCAGTCAGTGTTTCCGCAGCAATGGACACCGGTAAAAGAATCAATCCCCCCAAAAACCTCCTCCAGGGCCTCTATCGCCTGTTCGCGGCTAAGACTGGTGAAGGCTGATCCAAAGGCACTTAAATAGGGCTCATCCAGAAAAATGATGACTCTTGGGTTAATTTGGCGAAGAATCTTCTCCTGCCATTTTGCCTTGGCCAGAAGATTCTTGATGGCCATGTCCTTAAGCTCATCGTTGTAGAGCAAGGGTTTGCGGTTTTCATCCGTGACTTGCAGGGTGAAGCTGATCGGGCCGGTAATCTGGCCTTTGATCGCCCAGGCGCTCCGCAGGCGGCTCTGGTATTCCTGAAGCTGATAGAACCCCTCAGCATGGGCTTGACTGATAGAAAAAAAATCAAGATCTTCGGAAAGGAAATGCTCATAGAACTTTTCAATAGCGGAAAAGTCCTCAGGAGTATGAATGAACATCCGCTCCCCATCAAAACCAAGGCCAGGTAAATTTTCACTGTATTGCCCGTACATATTCTCCCCGGCGCTTCTTTTGGGAAGCTGGGGCCAGAAAGGGATCTGCGGCAAGGTCTGCAATACAAGCTCACAAGCCTCTTTGGCTTCAGTGTGCGGTAAACTGCCAATACCTGTGGCCAGGCATTTTGGAGTGAAATCCGGCTTCATAAGTTTATCCTTTCCTATGGAAAATATCTGTATATCTCTTTTCTGTGGAGAACTCTTGTGAAAATAAAGATATCCTGCGTTATTTCAATTCCTATTCTGTTTATCCTCTAATATACGCGATATTCTGCCCTCGCTCACAAATTCATCTTTTCTCCCTTCGATAATAGCATTTGCCAAACCGACTTCTTCCAATGCCTCCAAGATAATTTCATAAAAAATCTCTTTTTTTTTCATCATTTCGATGATAACTTCGGTCAGCAATTCTTTCGTTTTTTCATCACTAATGATTAGTTCCACTTTATCATTCCTCTAACTGACCACTGATAACTTATTTTTTCCTTACCTTAGCTGTAGACTCCCCATTAGCCTACCAATTTGTTTTCGCTCTGTTTTTTATTTTTCTGCCTGCTCAGCTACAACCTTGTTTCGCAGCGTCCCTATCCCTTCGATCTCCACATCCACCACATCCCCCGGCTGCATGGGGCCAACCCCGGCCGGAGTGCCGGTAGAAATTACATCTCCTGGAAATAAGGTCATAACCTGGGAAATAAAGCCTACCAGGAATGCGGGGGAGAAAATCAACTGGTTCGTAGATGATGCCTGACGAAGCTGACCATTCAGGTAAGAGCGGATGACGAGGCCATCAGGAGAAAATCCCATAGCCAGACAGGGGCCAATGGCTGCAAAGGTATCGAAGGATTTGGCCCTGGTCCACTGCCCATCTTTTTTTTGCAGGTCACGGGCCGTAATGTCATTGACGCAGGTGTAGCCCAGAATGTACTCAAACGCATCTTTCGCTTTAATCCCTTTGGCCAGCTTGCCTATGACAATTCCCAGTTCTCCCTCGTATTCTACATGATGAGACATCCGGGGATAGATTATCGCCTCTTCATGGCCAATGACCGCGCTTGAGGGCTTTAAAAAAATCAGGGGCTCTTCCGGTTCAGGCAGGTTCAGCTCATGGGCATGGTCCCGGTAATTAAGCCCTACAGCCACAATCTTCGATGGCTGACACGGGGGTAAAACCCTCACCCGATCATGGTCACGGTCATACCATTGGTCAGTCAAATGAGTTTCTCCCCACCTGTCACTATGGATGTCACCAGAGAGGTCACCCTCTATGGCCCGGATCTTTCCCTCTCCCTCCAGCAGACCATATCCTTCGAAATTCTCTGTTGAAAACCGTACAAATCGCCTGATCTTTGTCAAGTAGACTATTCCTCTTTCCGGCTCAGGTATTATTTCTCGACGTTTCCGGCTCAGGTATTATTCCTCAACGCTTTCTTTGACCAAAGCTAAAACATCCTGCATATCATACAACCCGGCTGGCTGCCCAGCTACAAACAGGGCCGCTCTGACCGCACCATAGGCAAAAGTCCCGCGATTGTGCGCCTTGTGCGTAATTTCAATCCGCTCGCCATCTGCAACAAAAAGCACCGTATGTTCTCCCACAATATCGCCGCCGCGCACGGCATGAATGCCGATTTCCCCGCGAGACCGCTCACCCGGCATGCCCTCTCTTCCATAGCGGGCAGCCTGGCCAAGATCGAGATTCCTTGCCTTGGCCAACCCTTGGGCCATCTTCATAGCCGTACCACTTGGGGCATCCTTTTTTAAGCGGTGATGTGCCTCAATAATTTCTATATCGTAACTTTCGCCTAAAACCTGAGCAATCTTAGGCAGTAAAGCAAATAATAAATTCACGCCTACGCTCATATTCGGGGACTGGACCACTGAAACATGTTCAGCCAGTTTCCGGATCTCGGAAAGTACATCCTCAGGCAGAGCTGTTGTACCTATGACCATAGATTTTCGATGCTTCTGTGCTGCCAGTACCATATTCCTGGTCGCTTCAGGGGAGGTAAAATCAATGATCACGTCCGCCTGATCAATAATCTCTTCCCAGCGATCACTGATCCTGACCTGCAAGGCACCTACCCCAGCTCTTACACCGGAATCCTCTCCCAGTGCCTTATGCCCTGAGTGCTCCAGTGCCCCAACCAGCTCAATTCCCTCAGTGTCCTGAATTGCCCGGATAATCAGCATTCCCATTCTGCCTGCCGCACCGCAGACCAGAGCTTTAACCATGCTCGTTTTCTCCTTCCCTACAAAGTTTTATCCCATTAATCCCATGATAGATGCTATTTTAAGGTCTCCCAGAAGAAAAAAGGTGAAAGTCAAGAGATTGTGACTTCATCAGAATAGTTTATCTTAGAGAGAATTGTTAACATCCTCCTAATGTTTTACTGCTTCTCGCAAATGAAGCAGTCTGTCCTTTTTCTATGGCATTTCCATCCATTTTTTCACCTTCACGACAAATTCGATTGCCTTTTTTACTTTCAACTGTACCTCATCCTTGGTCAATTCAGAGGTCATCAACAAAGGATATCTTTCCTCAATATAATATTCGGTTACCTCCTGGCACAAACTTCTGAATTCCTCAAATTCTTTATGATAATCCACTGCATAATCGAGCAGATTTTCCAAATCATGTATCCTCTCCAGTTTCCATCCTCTGCTGATCAGATATCCCTTTAAATATTTTTCTATTGCCTGCTGGAGATGGAAGGCGGCTCCTTCGGGGTCATCATTGTCAATCAATATCTTAGACCGCCTTATGTCGAGATCACCTTTTCGAAACCAATCATGTGGCAGCAGAGATTCCCTCTTTTTCATACAGAACTCTCCCTCTCCGTGTAATCTCAATGAAGAAATCATCTCCAATTTCTAATCGTTGGACCAGTTCTTCAGGGGTTACTACCAATGATGAAAAGGGGACTTTTCTTCTTATATCCGAGACCAGCCTTCTTACGGCTATTCTCCTGTCTATTGGCCTCTCCTTTGTTTCCTTGATAATTAATAGATCTATATCGCTCTCTCCATCCGGTTTGCCATAGGCGTATGAGCCATAGAGGATAATCTTTTCAGGTTGATACTCTTCTTTGAGCCTTTCTACTAACTTTGAGATAAGGTTTGAATTATTCATTTGCTTATAACCCGCCCTTTTCTATTCTTATTCCGACAACAATCGGTATTTGGCCAGAATCTCTTTCAAATTGCTCAGGTTCCATTCTGACATGGAACAGAGCGGCAGCCGGAATTCTTCCCCGATCTTCCCCATCAGGTAGAGCGCAGTCTTGACCGGAATCGGGTTTGTCTCATAGAAAAGGGACTGGAAAAGCGGATGAAGATTGAGGTTCAACTCCTGTGCCCTTGCCAGATTTCCCTCCATGAAGGAATTGACCATATCGGCCATTTGGTCTGGAATTATGTTGGCAGCCACGGAGATTACCCCTTTTCCGCCTACTGCTAAAATGGGCAGAGTCAGTGCATCATCACCGGACAGAACAGCTATTTTATCCCCGCATCGCTGAATAATGTCGGTGACCTGGGCTAAAGAGCCGCTGGCCTCCTTGACGCCTACGATGTTTTCGATCTGGGCCAGTCTCTCCACGGTTTTCGCCTCCATATTTACACTGGTCCGACTAGGTACATTGTACAGGATAATAGGAAGATCGACCGCTTCAGCCACTGCCTTGTAATGCAGATACAACCCTTCCTGGGTAGGCTTGTTATAGTAAGGCGTAATCAGCAAGGCAGCATCCGCACCGGACTTTTTCGCCCTCCGGGTTAACTGGATAGCCTCCTGCGTACTGTTGGAGCCTGTCCCGGCGATAACCGGAACCCTTTTCCGAGCAGCCTCAATAGTGATAGCCACCACCCGACTGTGCTCATCATGGGTCAGTGTGGCTGATTCACCAGTAGTACCGCAGGGAACAATGGCTGAAGTGCCGTTCTCAATCTGAAAGGCTATTAGTTCCTGTAACCTTTTTTCATCCACCGCTCCATTGCAAAACGGGGTAACAATAGCCACCATTGATCCACTGAACATTTTTTTCTCCTCCTCCTGATTATTTTTACTTATGCTGATTTCAACTTATGCTGATTTCGACAAAAACTTGCTCAATTAAACAATTGCCTAACGGTATTTCCTTCGCCTGTTGCCGGTAGCTAGAACCATCTCGTTGAGAGCATCCCTTAACATTACCCGACAATCTTCGATGTCTTTTCCTTCAGTAACGACTTCTGGCCACTCAACGAGTTGTCCCATGTAACCAGAGTCAATTTTTGTATATTTTGCCGTGTAACTTCGCAGCACTTATTTGTCTCCATACGCAAAAATGCCTGAGCCATTACTCTTTTTTTATGCTCAGTTCCTCTAACCACAAATTACCTTCAGCTACGACACGGGCTTCTCCCTGCAAATAAATGTCACAAAATTCGGTGGCAGAATTGCATTCCGAATTCCGAATTCTGACTCCTGACTCCTGGCTCCTGTCTCCTGACTCCTCTTTCTCATAATATACCTTCAATACACATCCGCTCCTGGTCACTACGGATACCGGCGAAACCACCTTACCAATAGAGGCACAAATAATGCTTGAGGCAATAGATCCAGTGCCGCAGGCCAGGGTCTCATCCTCCACACCCCGCTCGTAGGTCCTGATGGCAATTTCCTGGGGGCCGGTCACCTGGACAAAATTTGCATTGGTACCCTGTGGCTGAAAATGGGCATGATACCTCGTTGCCCGGCCTATCCCGATCACGTCCGCCTGCTCTACATCCTCCACCAGGTAAACGGCATGGGGAACACCAGCCGTCAGGAAAAACACCTGCATTGCCTCTCCATTGACCATTAAAGGGAATTGAGGTGAAGGGATCAAGCGATAATCCATCTTCAGTTTGACCTGTGCCCCGGTCACTTCGGCCTCGATCAGACCTGCTTTCGTCTCAAAGGTCATACGCTCAGGGCAAACTCCATTCAGGCAGGCAAAACGGGCCAGGCAGCGGGCACCATTACCGCACATCTCCACCTCTCTGCCGTCAGCATTGAAAAACCCCATACCAAAGTCTGCCGCCCCCGGTCGTGTATCATAGGAACTACGCAGAAAAATCACTCCATCCGCACCCAGGGCAATCCGCCTTTGACAAGCTTTCTGCACAAAATCGGAAGCTTGATCCTCATCAATAATGTTCTGCCGATTATCTATCAGAATAAAATCATTCCCGCAGGCACTCATTTTGAAAAATCGCACGGTTTTCATGGCAAATTTCATGGCAAATCCTTACTCTTCCTGCCAATCATGATAATTACGCACTTCTTTCTCCTCTATGTTTCCCTTACTTCTATGCTTCCCTTACTTCTATGCTTCCCTTACTCTTCCTCTCGCAAATTGGGCACCATCTCCCCTCGCGTCAAATCCTTGTAGGTTTCCCGCTCCCGGATGATGAAAAGCCGGTCTCCTTTGACCAATACCTCCGGCACCCGTGGTCGGGAATTGTAATTACTGGACATGCTAAAACCATAAGCCCCTGCGCTCATGGTGGCCATCAATTCTCCTGCTTGAAATTCGGGCAGCTCACGATCGCGGGCCAAAAAATCTCCTGATTCACAAATAGGCCCCACCACATCTACCACCATCTTTGGCCGGTCCTCTTTACAAACAGGCAGGATTTCATGATAAGCCTTGTAGAGACTTGGCCGGACCAGATCATTCATTCCCGCATCAACGATAAGGAAATTCTTCTCATCTTTCTTCTTCACGTACAGCACCTGGCTAACCAGAATGCCTGCATTACCGACAATTACCCGGCCAGGCTCGGATATGATCCTGATGGAAGCGGGGCTCCCGTCTAAAAGCCTGTGCCCGGAAATAACCGGCAAAATAGCCTGCAGGAATTCCTGCGGCGACGGGGGCACTTCATCCTTGTAGGTAATTCCCAGTCCCCCTCCAATGTCAATATAGCGAATTTTGATTCCTTCCGCATCAAGCTGTTTGATCAGGTCCATGACCTTTGCCAGGCTGTCCACAAAGGGAGAAACCTGAGTAATCTGAGATCCGATATGCACATGAATGCCCACAAGTTCCACATTTTTAAGCGACTTAGCTCTTTTATATTCCTCCAGAGCCTGATGAATGTCAAGGCCAAATTTTTCCCGTTTCAGACCGGTGGTGATATAGGGGTGAGTACCTGCGGCTATGTCAGGATTGACTCGCCAGGCCGCAGGAGCCACAAGGCCCAGATTCCCTGCCACCTGATTCAAAAATTCCAGTTCAGGCCAGGATTCCACGTTGAACATTAAAATCTTGGCCCGCAGGGCTGCCTCCATCTCATGACGCATCTTGCCTACGCCTGCATACACAATCCTATCTGCCGGGATACCGACATTCAAAGCACGGTAAAGCTCTCCACCTGAAACAATGTCGGCACCAGCACCCATCTCGGCCAGAAGGCTTAAAATCGCCAGATTGGAATTGGCTTTGACTGCATAACAGATCAGGTGATCGATCCCACCAAAGGCCACATCATAGGCCTTAAAATGTCGCTCCAGTGTCTGATAACTATAGATATAAACGGGAGTACCGCATTGGGAAACAATCTCCCTTACCGGCAACTCTTCGGCATACAACTCGTTGTTGATATATTTGAAGTAATTCATAATTATCCCACCTTAAACTTTAGACTTTGTACTTTATACTTTTGATATTTTATACTCTAGATCTTATACTTTAGATCTTATACTCTAGGTCTTATAAGCTAAATACGTTATAAGCTAAAATGGCTAAGTACACGCCGCATTAAATACGCAGCCAGTGCCGTAGGGGCAGGCCCCTGTGACTGCCCTTGCCCGTACATGGGCGGCCACAGGGGGCCGCACCTACAACTAACTGGTCGCGGAATTTTCGCGGCCGGTACTAAGGGCAGGGTAAAGAACCCTTGTCATAATTCAAATCGACTTAAAAATGGCTGCTTGGCAGGGTTGGTTGGGCTGACTGAGTTGGCTCAGGATAGCGCGGTTTGAGCGGGCCTTTCTTCCCACAGGAGACAGCGGAAAGAAACAGCAGCAGCAGCATAAACACGAAAAGGCAAGCCTTACGTAAGCAAACCTTACGGAAGTAAATCTCCCGAGAACAAGCCTTACTGAATTTTTTCATCCTGCAACACCTTTTCTGCCTGTTCCAGTGCCTCCCGGACCCGACCGCTTGCAGTGCCGCCCAGAGACTTCTTGGCCTCTACCGAGGCTTCCGGGCTCAAAAGATCCACCACATCCTCAGCAAAGAGGGGCGAGATCTGCTGCCACTCAGCCAGAGAAAGTTCCGAATATTTCCTTTGCTGCTTCAAACAATAAGCCACAGCCTGCCCGATGATGCGGTGTGCCTCGCGGAAAGGTA
>Ga0307378_10010326_pt1 | contig 12136 bp, 10 predicted proteins | sample UN1MG_FD_202238 | JGI IMG/M metagenome (GOLD analysis project Ga0307378, IMG submission 202238) | Soil microbial communities from Risofladan, Vaasa, Finland - UN-1 | ecosystem: Environmental > Terrestrial > Soil > Coastal area > Acid sulfate soil | place: Finland: Risofladan, Vaasa | collected...
GGAGAACTCGCGTGCGCCGGCAAAGTGGCACCCTTTTTGTTAATCCAGACTTCTGGTCGAAACCGTGATTTTGAGCTGAAAAATGGGTCTGGATTTTGGGGTCGTGGGTTCATAGCGGGGGCGCGTTTCGAACATACGACCTTACCGCTAGCCAGCCCGGCTTTTCATCGGTGCCAGGCATTACCCTGATTCTCAGCTACTACGGACCCATCCGCAACCCTCTGGCCTTAGAACCGGCAGTCTACTTGAAGTATAGGCTACGTTACATTAACTACTTGACCTTTAATCCCAGCGTCTCTTTCAGTGTTGCGATCTGCTCGGCTCCTGTTGGGATCGTGATGCTCGAATTCTTGAAATCGTCGCCAATTAGATACCAGCAGAAAGGACGTTTGCAAAAACTTCTCCTTGAGGATGGAAGTCTTGCTGAAATTCAACACTACTTCATCTGAAATATTTCTGCCGTGAAAATTAACAATACGTGGAAAAGCCCCGCAATTGGCGTAGGTCGGGGGAAAGTATCTTGACCTGACTATGTTCGTCGTTTCCACATCGCCAGCCCCCAGCCCAGTGCGATCGCTGCCACACCGATCATTAGGCCCACGCCGTTAATGGCAGCAACGAATCGAGACTTGGCAGCTATGGTTGAGGAAGGAAAATTCAGAGAGGACCTTTACTGGCGATTGAATGTTCTGAGCTTAAATGTTTGTGCACTGCGTCAGCGCAAAGAAGATATTCCAATACTGGTGGATTACTTCCTTGAGAGGTATGCCACACCGCTGGGAATAGAACAGCCTTCTGTTTCTGATAAAGCGATGGAATTATTGATGGCTTATGATTGGCCGGGCAACGTAAGAGAACTGCAGAATTGCATTTATAGCGCGATGACGATCGCGAGCGGCCCGACCATTGAACCCGCTGACTTACCAAGGCGAATTTACCTTGATTCGGAGCCATCAGAAGTGACCAGTGTGATATCAGGGCGAATATCACTCGCCGAGACTGTCGCTCAGACCACAGCGAAAGCCGAGCAGGAAGCGATTAACAAGGCCCTTTTGGAGACTGGGGGCAATCGTGAAAAGGCTGCTGAGCTGCTTGGCATCGGCAGGAAAACTCTTTACCGCAAGTTGAGACAATACGGAACAGAATAATTCACTCGTTTGATATTAGTGTGTCATTCGTGACCCAAGTGTGTCATTCATGACCCAAGTGTGTCATTCATGACCCGCTGGATACCGCAGCGGCAGCATCTCTTAAAAGCATTTTTGGCCTCTATCTCCCTTCAACACAACGACTTGCGAAAGTTGCCCAGAATCCGGCCTATTTTGGCACGCCTTTTGCGAAAACTACAGGATTAGAGAAGTAAATCAGGCACCAGGAAGTTAAATTCTGGGGATATGATATAACTTACGATAAAGAAAGGAAACTCCCCATGATTTGGAAAATTGCCAAAAAAGAGTTTCTGTTGAACCTGATGACGTTCAAGTTTGCGCTTGGGACGGTATTGTGTACTGTCCTCGTGGCGGTCTTTATGCCGGTGCTTGCAGATGACTATCAGCAGAGGCTGCAGAAATATAGCCAACAAGTCATGGACAACGAGGCCAAGCTCAGGCAAGTCAAGGCTTACAGGGTCCTTACGCCTACGATATACCGCCGCCCACAGGTGCTTTCTGTCTTCAGCCAGGGTCTCGAAAAACACCTGGGGGATTCGGCGAGAATCGACTTTGGTATGATACCTGAGATCAATGCCGCTCCGGCTGAATTGAATCCGTACCTGTCTGTTTTTCCCACTTTCGATGTCCTATTGATATTCAAGATCGTGATGAGTGCCCTGGCACTGCTGGTGGCCTATGACGTCGTTTCGGGGGAAAAGGAACAGGGCACATTAGGTCTGACGTTATCGAATCGCGTCGCCCGAGTCCATATACTACTGGGAAAGCTGGTGGCGGGAGCCTTGACACTGGCGGTTCCTACCACGGTTGCGTTCATCGTAGGCCTGTTGCTGCTGTTCGGGTTCCCCTCGATTGACCTGCAGGTGTCGGATTGGGCGAGGATAGCCGTGATGTATATTGCGTCGTTGGCTTTCGTCCTGGCCGTGTACAACGTCGGTCTGCTGTTCTCGTGCCTGACGAGAAGTTCTGCCTTGGCCCTGGTTCTGGGATTATTCTTCTGGGTCCTTGCCATAGTCGTGATTCCCAACGGAAGTGTATCATCCGGCCCGGCTATAAGCTGACACAGTTGGCATCCCAACTGCCGCCCATATTGCCCTTCTCATCACACGGTGTTCCCCCCATGATGAATACGAGCAGTTTCTTGGGCGTGTTGGCAGCTTTGATAACCTGGGCGGGCAACTCGAGGCCCAAGAGCCACTTGAAGACATTGTTTTGAAGCGAGCGTGATAGTTTCATTTCTTTTCTCCTTTCTAAAATAAATTAACACAAAAATCTTCTTTTCTACTGGAGTATCTTACAGCGTAAAAGTTACCGTTTTGCTACGGTTTTGTCTTTTCTTTAATATTTTTCAGGAGACTGCAAAATGGATGTTGGCCAAACCTGTAAAATCGGGAATTGGGCTGTTAGGACTAGTTGAAGATTCTACTCTGGCAATGGGTAGGAAGCTCATGGAGCTGAAAAATGGGCCTGGATTTTATCTCCAGGGGTTCATAGCGGGGGAGCGTTTCGAACCTACGACCTTGCTCTCAAAGTCTCTATACAATACGGCGTTCGCCCTTGGTAAACGTAATTGTCCCTCCGACAATGCACAAAACCTTTGACCGGTTTGCGGCTGCAATGCTACACGCGAGCGAAACGCGACGGTTTCTTTCGCTTGATATTGTGTTTTACTTGTTGAAATCGTGATGTTTATTGGTAGAATGCTGCCAAGGATGCGAATAATGTATCATGGGAAAATACAAATTGCGATTTGTCAATTAGAATGCCATCCGGCACTCCGAGTCAGCGACATTGACTTTCTTTGTGAACCGTTTATACCACGATCGACGACAGATATGTCGCTTTCTAAAGCAGCGCGGGCCAGTCTTGATGTGGCTGATCTACAAGGGCTATGCAAAGAAGAATACTTGAAGTGGCATTCAAAAAGACTGAAGACCATCTTAGACTTTTTGGCGAATGAAGAAGAACCACCGGATATCGTGGTTTTTCCAGAGGGAGCGATTCCTGATGTGATGTTACAAGACATTCGAGACACTGCCATAAAGGCGCAAATGACAATCTTTGCCGGTACACATACTCTCCGTTTGACTAGGGACTGGCAACGTAGGTACAAAAGACTTGGACTTGATACTCGTACAAAAAAGGTTTGGGAGAAGAATTTGTCTCATGGGGATTCGCTACTACCAATCTTTCACCGGAATAAGAGCTTTTTCCGAAGGAAAAGTAGTCCTTCAATATTTGAGTTCACTGATGGACAACTTCCTCAGGCCACAGTACCCGGTATAGAAATCTTGACCTTACAGGAGGAAAATGGGGATTTGAATGTACTACCGCTCATATGCTCTGAAGCACTTCAACGACACAGTGAAAAGGATGATTTTCAAATAGCGGCAATCTGCGCGTACGATCGTAACCCAAGGGGCTTCGACCATTTAATCAGCCACTATGTGGATAACCAAAAAGTTGTTGCTTTAGCAAATGATGGATTTTTTGGCGGCTCTGGTGTCTTTCTTCCGGTGGACAAAAGAATCAGTGCTTGGTGGTGGTCGGAGACAGTACGAGGTCGATTACCGGAAGGTGACGGTATCATAACAATCGAGGTTGACTTGGATGCTGTAGCACCGCAAGTCGGTGTTGCTAACCCGAAGATTGGGGGTGCTTTGAAGGTACTGAGTGCTGTGACCTATGAATATAATCCTAACGCTGGATTCATAGCTTCAGAACAAATTGCAGAGCTGAAAAAAACTAAAGATAACACTATTCAGGCAGAAGTCATAGGACAACTCCTGGAACGAGATTTGCCTGTCATACAAAGAATAAAACTTGGTCATTTACACAGGCTTGCTAAAAACCAAACAGCTGATGAGAACGCGTGGGCAGTATTTGGAAGAGATTGTCAAGTAGCAAGTTCGGGTGGTCTTAGGCAACTACAAGAGAAATTAGCGAAAACTTGCGCCGACAGACTCACTGAAATCATCAATGTTGGAGAAATAGAGGATGAGGCTATCTTAGGGCGTATAAGCAGATATATTGGTACGTGTCGTAAGCGGGGGCCAGCGAATCAAAAAGCTCTGAGTAATACTTCCACGAGGTTGGCAAGAGTAAGCGCAATTGTAGGCCGCCAAGATGAAATCAGAGATTTGATCAGCTTCCTCAACGATGAAAGCCTTGTTATTTATCAGATTAGTGGAATTAACGCGGTAGGTAAAACGTCTGTAGTGCAAACTGCCATCGAACAATCAGGGTACCAGAATGTTTTTTCAATTAAGCTAGTCAAAGCAAGCACACCTGGTTTTATATGGGCCTCGTTGATTGCGCAACTGGGGTATGCACCGCATGAAGCGCGAGCATTCTCAATTGAAAAAGTTCGACCATTGCTTGCGGACCGACTCCCTCATAATTCGGTACTAGTTATCGAGAACGCACATCATTGTCTTGAGCATCATACTTGGCGAGACGCACGTTTCCCAGAGCTTTTTAAGGGACTTTCTGAATTAGTTAGTGAATTCAACTGCAAGCTGGTGATTGAAACAGCAGTGGAAATCCATCTTGATTTCGTACCGACAAACACTTGGAAACTCTACCGCTTGGGTGGTCTCAAAAATACAGAAGCCGTTAACTTGCTGACGCAGCAACTCCGACGTGTCGGACTGAACCCGCAGCATTATTCCACTCAGCAATGTTTGGAGGTTGTGAAGAAGCTTGGTGCGCATCCTGGAGCCATTATCCTTGCATCGGAATACATAGAACAGTCCACAATGAGCAAGGTTCTTGGAGACATACAGAAGCGCAAGGGGAGTTATTTAGAAATAGTACGTAGAATAATAAAAGAGCTTTACTTGACAGAAGAAGAATCTCTCGCGATCGCCTTGCTTTCGCTTGCTAGGAGGCCTGTTCCGGCTCAGGTTGTTGTTCAAGCTGCAAAGTTTGACGACCTTGCTGTTTTTAGAGATCTATATCAATCGGCATTAATCGAGCGATACGAGAATGACCACATAATGGTCGCAGAATTGCTACGCAATTTTGCCGACTTACCACCATTGAACCCCGATCAGGAACGAGATTTCCACGAAGCGGCAACAAAAGCTTTCGCTTCTTTGGCCACAAAAGCTGACTCAGTGCAGCAGATTGAATGGGCGGTGGAGAGCAAATATCATGCTCTTGCATGTGGAAAGCCGTCGTTGGCATCTCAAGTAATTGAACTGATAGATGGATCGCTGGCAGCAGCAAAGGAACTTGCACAGCGAAAAGAATATGAGGAAGCCAAGACAATCATTGAGGGTGTACTAAAAGTCGATAGAGAAGCAGAAACTCTTGAACTTGCTGCACAAATATACGCAAATCTTGGCGAGTGTGATTCAGCACTTTCGCTAGCCAAAGAAGTGACCCGAGAACCTGGAGAAGGTAGTTGGATATTCACTGAAGTGGGGAGGTGCGCGTTGTACTTCAACCGAACCGATGTGGCAAAGAGCGCGGTGGCCTTAGCAAAGGTAAGGGGCATCAGCACCTATGCTTTTATCCTCGAAGGAAAAATACACTTGAAGGAGCAGCACCCAAATGAGGCGATCAATGCATTCCGGAACGGAGTAAACATTTCCCAGCGTGACGGATGGCCTCACTTTTATTTGGGACGCGAGTTATTACGAAAGGGGGCAATCGATAAAGCTATTGAGGTACTAGAAGAAGGTGAGCAGATCGAACACCAGCGATGGAAACCAAGAAGAAACGTATTGGTAGCTATCAGGACGCAACTTGGCAATGCTCATTTACTTAATGGGGACATAGAAAAAGCCGAGAATTGGCTCAAGTTGATTGCTGAAGACCCTAGTCCAGAAGCTGCAAGGGCTTTTGCTTATATTAGAATCAAGGCAAACAAAGGTGTTGTTACTAAGAGTTCACTTGTTGACTTGGACCCGAAAAAAGCAAAGAATCGCTTTGAGAAATGCCAGATTTATCTGTTCAGGGGGATATTTTATCTGACTGCTGGTATGCCAGCGGAGGCAAGTGAGGAGTTTCGCAGGGCAAGTCAAGCAGACCCGAGAAATCTTTTTGTTCTGTTACGTTGGTCACAAGCACTTGTTGAAATTGCAAGGGATTCTCAGAGTGAGAGGGAACCAGAGACAGCACACGAATGTGCCGAGCAAGCTAAAACTCTTGCTATAAAAGTTTTGGAACTCGACCAAATGAACGAGGAAGCGTTAAAAATCCTCGAAAAACTTTATGATGAATTTAATATATCATAAGTTTAAATTCTTTCTCCTATGCCCTCGGCACCCTTTCAATAAAAAAGTTTGTGTTCATAACGTTTAATAAATCTATTGAACGTTTTCACTCCAACATATCAGGTAACAGCATCATTATCAACGCGGGGATTACGCCGATTAGTGCAATGGCGGTCATAAGTAGTAGTATGCAAAAGGCTGTCATTATCCTTTTCATGACGTGACCTTTCGTGTAAAATGGGAGTGAAACCTTTCTATGTGCTGACCCACAACAAAAGCGCCCCCGCTATGAACCCACGACCACGGTTGCATAGGAGTGAAGATTCAAGGAAACATAACTCTGACAGGCAATTATAAGCCAAGAAAACGCGTGGAGAAAATAATATGAATAGTGCGTGCTCGTTTTTGGGCATCGCGACCTCTATGAATGCCGATGATCTCGAATCGGCTTGCTTATTCTGCTGTGAGTTACGGCCAGAAAGCCTCTTTCGCCAGTTATAAAAGGTCCCCTCTGAGAGTCCTTCAGCTTTACAGAACTTACTGACCGACATACCGCTGTCTTGCCAGGTCTCGATAACCATCTGCCAAAACTGTCGCCTCTCCTTATTCGATTTTGCCTGTTCTGTGCTCATGATTAGTCTCCAATTAAATCACGAGCAGATTATCAACTTTTCAAAGGACGCAGCAAGATGAACTTGCTCGGAAACTTACAGCTGAGATGCGAGTAGGGTTCCGATGCTATCACTTGAACTAAGGCAGGCAAGTGATAGAATGGTTCGGGGATACCCAACAATTACTCAGCATTGACGATTGGAAAAGAAAGAGGGGAAAGTGTTAAATGGAGACTTTCATAGTATGTTTTGTGATTGGATCGATTCTTGCCTTATTGCCACATCATTTTTTATGCGCCGTTGACTTGCTTGCGGCTATAAAGCAAGGAAGCCTTAAAGCTATCCTTAGGGCCGTTCTAGAATGGCTCGGCATTGCGTTGATTATCGCCTTTTTCATTTGGATATGCTTCTTCTATTCTTGAGTCCTGTAACGTGTGCTAAATGTATTTCGAGATAACCCACGGGAGCAGCCGCTATGGTATGATGGTTGCTGACTTATGGTCGAAGCTTTCAGTTCAATTAAGACAGGTGATTGTTAGAATGGTGTGCTGACAGGACTAGGATGCTTTAATCACCGAATTACAGAGCGTCCTTAATTCTTTGATTTTTACTTGAGCTTCTTTATTAGTCAAATCATCAGCTATGGCAGTATAGTAATCATCCGGAATCATAGCCATATATTTTAACCACTTTGTTTTCTCAGGTGGATGGTCCATGTAAATATCACCATCTTCATAATCTCTATCCCAGAGTATAGCGTTCGCAAGTTCGTCCACTTCAATGTACCATTCGTCATAATCCTCACAGGAAGCATCAGGTATGTCCTCCGCTTCCATTTCCTTCTTGGCGGCAACCAGTAACTCCCTCCAGCCTGGGCCAAGTTCCGGCTCATCAATCTCATAAGTTATCCTGTTATCGAGCAAGCAAAAAGCGATGGTGATAAATCTGTAGTTATATAATCAGCCTATATGTGAACTTTGTGCCGGCACAAGTCGCGAAACATAACAGCACAACAGTAATCCTGTTCGAGCTTCGCATTAGTTTTGACCTTTCACTTATTCGCCACTAACTGTTCATCTAACTCAGCCAAGGCAAATCCTTCCGCCCGGACAGTATGCCTGCTGTCTGTCAGAATCAACCAGGGAAGTGATTTGACGCCCCAGGTTAAACGTATTTCTTCTTCATTGCCCTCGATAATTCCAACAGGGAAAGAGATGTTCTGCTCCTCGATCCACTTGTTAAGCGTGTTTTTATCAATCTTCGAAGACTGAACAGAAATGACTACAACATTTTTTGCTTCTAGCTCTTGTGCCCTTTTACTCAGTTGACGCAGGCAATTCCGCGACGGGCGCTGATTCATGTCGAAGAAACAAACAAGGATTACCTTATCATTCACATCGGCCGGCGACAGGTCTATTCCGAGGTCTTTCAATTCAGGCAACGCCTTACCCGTCAACGGTATTGGTTCGCCCTCTATCACTTGGAGTTTACCGCGGACCCATTTGTACTTAACATTTGCCTCGTAATCTTCAACGATCGTCCCCTCTGGGAAATCGATCTGAAATGCATTCATCGAGCCAAAATCAGGATTCACCTGTATCTCACGACGTGTCGTGGTTAGGCGATCTACAAGTTTCACCGGCTCGCCAGGGATTTCATATGTATAGGTAGCAACAGCCTTGATTGGAAAAGGCACCTCGCCGATTTTAGTGTATTCAAGTACCTCCACCTCGAGGTTAAATGCGTTTACGCCATGTAGTTGTGACATGAAATTGGAGTTTGCTTTAAACGAAGCCCTCTTGAGTGTGGCGGGCTTTTCAATGTTTAGCCAGACTACCAATGTTCCAGACGGGATCTCCCCTTCAATGCGCAATAGCTCACCACCCGCAATTCCAGTTTCGCGAGCGATCTTCGGCTCAGGCACCCCGAGTAAGTCCTCACTATAGTGATTTGATCCGATGAAAACGCCATCGGCAAACCAGCCTCTAGAATCGGGCCGGATCTCGTCGTGAAGCTTCACGCGCGTTGTAACAGCCTGTTCACACCCTGATTCAAGGTTTTTCCGGAGTTCAAATCCACGGCCATCTTGCCATACTGAATGCGTCTCGGTGCTTTTCTGAAAGTTCTGAAAGTCATTGGTGAGATGGGCGGCGACGCAGAAAACTTCGAGTTTCTCTCCACTGAGCCGGATAAGGCCTTCCACTGTATAATAAGTAACCGGCTTTTCGCCCTGATTGACAATAATCCGGGCTCTGGCGCCGCCGAGAAGCTCAAACTTCGTTAGGAACGACAGCTGATACGGAGGTCGATTCTGGAACCGGTGTTGTAGTTCTTGCAAGATCTGGCGTGCCTCTTCCTGTGCTGCGGCGGGCACCTTTTTCTCCTCTCCAAACGCCGGAAGACCGACGAAAGTGAACAGGATGACGAACAGCGTACATCGGATGATCATAATCGATGTAGATTTCATTGGGATAGGCCTCCTAACTGATAACAAGTTATTATCCGGGATTTCCCATATATCTTCATAAACGGCTCCCGGTCGAATGGAGTAGAATACCACGAAAAAGCGTCTTCCACCTCGTTTTCTGTACACTGTGCGCAATCCACTACTGAGCAGCATAAAGAGATATGATGCCTCATTCCCATAATTAAAACCTTTCACAGTTCATCTAATATTATATCGCCATCCTTGACGCGTTGCAATATGCGGTAAACGTTAGGGATTCGGTGCCGGGGGCTAACTATCAAGCAGGAACTCGTAGCAAGCTAAAGGGCAGACATAAAAAAGCCCCTGCTTTTCACTCCTCCTCCATATGAAACAAGCAGGGACTTGAACGTACCATCCTATTTCTCCTATTTTAACCATCTTTACAAGATTAAGACAGCAGAATCCATCAAAAGGATAGGTGATACCATAGCCTTCCCAGGTACTATTGAATGTTCCGTCTTCGGAGGTAACACTCTTTTTGCGATACCTGCTCCAACTAATCGAGTCACCGAATGCGGCCGAGTCAATACCGTTGGTGAGCGTGAAGTTTGTAATCGGCTCTTCAGTTTCAGCATCTATGACTTTTCCGACAAACACAGGTGTTTTGTACATTACAATCTTATCCCTGCCTGATAAATCTTCCGGGATTTCTTTACTGAAACCCAGAAGACCACTTCCCCTCTTACCGAAATCAAGTCTCAGATTTCCCTCGTCCGGCAGATTGTCAATACCGAAATAACCCTGTGAGTTGGTCTCCGTGATCCGGGCTATACTTCTTCGCCGCCTGCCCACCCGCCAGTCACCAACATCAATTTTTACACCTTCGATAGGAGAGCCGTCAATATCGACTACCTGACCAACGTAAGTCCCGCCTTTCTTCAAGGTGACCTCAATCGGTTTCATGCTGTCTTCGATCTCGACCAATATAACTCGCGGTGCATATCCTACGGCTGAGACAACTACGTCCTTGCTGCCCACAGCTAATCCTCCGACAGTGAATGAACCATCTGCCAATGTACGTGGCGTAGTGCAATTCTCGATCACCTCACCGTAGGGTGTTGTGCCTTCGCCCCCTCCCGTATCAATCAGAGCGTTTTCAATAGGCCCACCTCGCTGATTCTTAACTGTGCCTCTAAGCAAAAGGCCCTGTTTCATAACCATTACATTGGTGCCATTGAGAAGCTCTGCTGAAGAGGGTGTCTGCCACGATTGCTCGATGTACTCCGGATGTAACAAACCAATCTTAAGATCAGAGAGGTCCTTGGGCAAACGGCGCTGCCATCGGCCATGTTCATCGGTCATAACCTCTTTGCCCCATACTCCCATTGAGTTCCGCCATTTATAAACCATCTTGACTCGGACTCCCCGTATAGGATCACCCTGCTCGTCTACAACACGGCCGCTGTAAAGTATTTTCCCATCATCAGTTTCCTCGGGCTGACCCTCACCAATGACTAATCTTGGTATGGAGATGAAGATTTGGCTATCTGACAAGGCAAAGGGCTTAGTAACATATCTCTTCTCGGCCTCATTTCCATCAACAAGCTTTGCCTGAATACTCAGACCGGAGCCACACGGTATATTGGAATTATAATTTCCAAACTGATCGGTCTTGCCATGACACGGAAAACGGTAGGTAAGGCCTTGATTTGTCTTAACCACCAACTCGACGCTCCGGTCAGCCAAGCCTTCTCCATTAGGCCTAACAACTCGGCCTTCCACCTCAGCTTCGTTGAAACTGAGAATTACGTGGATGGGCTGGCCCGCGTAGTCCTCTGGAACGGCGAATAATCCCATTGCCTGTGATGCCTGTGAGAAAGTAACCCAATTCTTCTGATCTGGTTTGACATCCTCAAGTGTAAACCGGCCCTGTGTGTCGCTGCGTATCCCTTTCCATACACTGGTTGATTGTGGGGCAATAAAAACGTTGCCACGAGGTCTTCTTAATTTATCGGTAACAAAGCCTCTAACAGTATTTGTAATCTCACTACTTGGTTCTAAGTCGGGATCAATCAGGGTAGCTTTTCGGTTTTGAACTGGTGGTTTTTCTTTTGTCTTTGCAAAGGGCAGAAAAACCACTGTGACAATCGCTGCAAAGCAACCTATTTTCAAACAATATCTTTTCCGATTCATTCGATTCTCCCTTTGTTTTTAAAGATTCGCTTTCCTACTCAACGATAAGAAATCAATCCACAATGAAATCATAACCAGAGCAAAACCATACTATAATTCCTCTATCCATTTTATTTTATCTCCGATTTCTGAGATTGAAAATCCCTCGGCAGTGAGCAAAATATAAATTTTACTTCCCATTTTGCTAAACATCCAAATAATTTTACTTATTCGGTCAAACTGAGCATCCGTTATATACTCGCGATGTAAGGTTAGACGTGCGTTGCATTAAAATGTTACAGATTTTTTGCACTTTTGTCAATATTTTTCTCATTCGTAAAGTAATCGGTGGTTTCAGTATTTCTCGGATTGCTATTTTAAATAAAGACATATTTGCTTATGACCCAACGTCTGTAATAAGTGAGGTCAAACTGAAAAAAAGGAAAGCAACATATATCATATCAACTGTTCAGTGGTTTGTAAATCCCATTAGAAAACTTAGGAGGGATTCTAAAGTTTAGCTATGGCCAAAAC
>Ga0307378_10010327_pt1 | contig 12134 bp, 10 predicted proteins | sample UN1MG_FD_202238 | JGI IMG/M metagenome (GOLD analysis project Ga0307378, IMG submission 202238) | Soil microbial communities from Risofladan, Vaasa, Finland - UN-1 | ecosystem: Environmental > Terrestrial > Soil > Coastal area > Acid sulfate soil | place: Finland: Risofladan, Vaasa | collected...
CCCAGGCAGCCGTCAACGGAGCCCGATACCTGGGTTGGGAATGGGAAATTCTGCCGGAAATTTCGGGCCTGGGACTGATCATCCTGCGTCTGGAAACCAGCGTGCGTTTTGGCGAATACGGTGAACGGAAAAAATGCCTGCTGATCCTGGACCGTGATGTCAGGATCAAGAAGAACCATTGGTTAACTTTGCGGCGTTTTTTAAAAAACAAGTTAGTTTAAGTGACAACCGCAATGGATATTTTGATCGTCAAGGACGAAATGGATTTGTGTATAAATTAAATAAAGCAAAAAAAAAGGAGGTTTTACATGAAAAAAAGACTGATTAGACTGATGATGGGCTTGGTTCTGATCGGCATTTCCATTGCATATCTGAATGCCGTCATTGCTTTTAACGATCCACTCAGTCCCTTTCCAGCCAGGACCAGCGTTCAGGTCGGCGACATGATCACGGATAGTGCATCCGAACTGCTGCAATCGGCTTCGGAAGCCTTCCTGTTCCTGAATGAGGTCGAGATTGCCGGAAAAAACGGCTTGAACGTGGGCAGCGCCCTGCAGCGGGTGGATATGGCCGCCGCCAGGGTGGAGCAGGCCTTGAATTTGTTTAGGAACATCATCGCTCTCGGCCATGAAGCCGGGTACGAGAAAAACCGCATCGGTAAATTAATGGATTTCTCCTACGGTCAGTTCGCCAGGGACAACGGCCTGAGCGAGGAAACCATGAACGAGGTCTCAGCCTACCTGGCCAAGGGCAATGTGCTGGGCTTCTACCGCCGCCACGCCCGCAACCTGCAAAAGTTGTTGAACACTTTGCAGCTTATCAAAACCGATCTGCTGGCCGGCAAGCTTTCGGAAAACCAGGTGTTGTGGTCGCTGCTGCAGCAGTACAGCAGCACCATGATGTTCGGCAACTACGCTTCCCTGGTCTTTTACAAAATTTAATTGCGTTGAAACAAGGGGCGGCCCGAAGGCCGCCCGTTGTTTTTTCGCCGCGATCTGCTATGATAAAGCATGTATGCATTTTTGCGCTTTGAACGGCGGAGACTTTTCGGCGAAAAAAAGAACCTGATCTTCCTCGGCTTTATCTCCCTGTTCTCGGCCTATTTCGTCTGGTCGGGTTTGAACGAGTACCGGCAATTTCAGGCTGAAAAAAAAATCTTCATCAGATTTGAAAAGGAAAAAATCGGACAATTTGTTTCATATGCGCAATATGGAGGTTTTGGTTTTCGTTTGCTTTATGAAGCCTCACCGCTAAACTTGTTTTTCGTTAACAGCAGCGTGCTGCAGGACGTGGAAAGCAATATTGACAGTTTGGAAGCTATTAGAGTGGAAAGTTCGTTCAAGGGCAACAAATTATTTTTAAAGCGGGGTTATTTCAAGGATTTCGCCGGCATCCCCTTTATTTTCGGTTCGCTGTTCATGCTCTACCTGGGCCACCTGGCCCTGGTCAGCCCGGCTTATCTGCGCTTCATGACCGGCCGCATGGCCTTGAAAAAGTACTATGCCCTGACCACGGCCGCGCGCCTGTTCTGGCTTGATCTTTTTTTTGTCGTGCTGGGCCTGGGTTTGTTTTTCCTGGTCCAACTCGGGGGACTGGCTTTTTCCGGATCGGAGAGAGCGATTTTTTTTTTATATCTGTTGTTCCTGGTGCTGTTGCTCAACTTTTTTTACCTGTTGGGCCAGTTGACCACCATACTGGTCCGCTTTCGCAAGATTTTTTTCTTTTGGTTTTTCATCATCTGGTTCATCTGCATTTTCCTGCTGCCCGAGAGCAACCGCATCAGTGTCTTCAACAAATCACGGGTTCTGGAATCGGCTGAAAAGGTCAACCTGGAAAAGTTCCGCACCCTGATGGCCCTGGAAAAAAAATTCAGCGATTATCTTAAAATGAATGCCGCTACACCCTTGAATCAACTTCGGCAGATGCAGAAGAAATTCGCCGTTCAGTTCATCAACAGCAGCTTTTTATTGAATACCAGTCTCGAAACCAAATACCTTCGTGACGTGGAAAAAGTGATCGCCGGCCATGAGCGGCAGTCAGTCCTTTTTCCCACGACCTTTTATCACTTTTTTACCGGAGAGGCTTCAGGAAAAGGTTATTACGGATACCTGGACTTCATGGATTACATCATAAGGCTGCGCAACCGCTTTATGCAGTTCTATCTGAAAAATCGCTATGAAGGTAACGAAGCCACCGTGGAATCGTTCGTGAAAAACAATGAAAATATTTTCCGCTCCCACAGCCGCCTGCCAAAAACTTTCTGGCTCGGCCTGCTGGTTACTGTGTTTTACGGTGCCGTTTTCCTGGTCCTGGCCTACTGGCTGCTGCGCCGCCAGGTGTTCCTGCCATGATTGCCTTAAAAAACCTGAATTTGGAAAAAGGCGATTTCTACCTGTCCGGTCTCAGCCTGGAAGTAGCCGCGGGCGAGATCTATTTTTTGCTCAACCGTCTGGATCAGGACAACGATTTTCTGTTCCGGATCTTAAGCGGATTCCAAGCTGCCGGGAGCGGGGAAATCTCTTACGACGGACTGCGCCTCCTCGGGGCGGTGCATCCCCAAACCGCTGTTTTCATAGAGCGCGTCAACGATCGTGCCGATTTCGATACCGAGGTCCGCCTCGGCCAGTGGCTCGATTTTTTGTGCGCCCAGGGCCTCGGCCGCGAAAACATTTACAAAACGCTCCTGGTCGGCAATTTTCATGAACGGCAATTGAAAAAAATGGTGCGCGACTTGGCCCCGGAAACCTTCAAGCTGGCTTACCTGGCCATCTGCCTGGCCGACGAAGGCGCCAACGTCGTGGTCAATGATTTCATCAAAGGGGCGGAGAAAAGTTTCGAATTGAAGTTCAACAAGCTGCTGCTGCAAAAAAAAGCCGCGGGAGGCTCCATCCTGTTTTTGGGCAGTGATATTTTTTACGCTTCGGAAATCGCCGACCGCGTGGGTTTCCTCAAGAACGGCCGTTTGATGTTTGAGGCCGCGGCCGCCGATCTGAAGGAAATGGATATCAAGGACCTTTATTTGAAATTTCTAAATTGATATTTTCTGCCGGACTTTTTTTTATTTTGCCATTCCGTTATTTTGCGGTAAAGGGATGAGCGCGAAATGCCCAGGATCTCGGCCGCCAAGGTATGGTTTTGGTCGGTCCGGCGCAGGACTTTTTGGATATGAGTGATTTCTATTTCGGCCAGGCTGAAAGCGCGATCATCGCCGCCGGCAATTTTTCCAGGCTGGAGGATATTGACCGGCAGGTGTTCGGGCCGGATCAGGGCATGGTGGCCGGAGGCAGAGACCTTGAAAACGGTATTTTTCAATTCGCGCACATTGCCCGGCCATGAATAGTCGGTCAGCAGGTGCTGTGCTTCAACGCTGATGCCGGATATAGGCCTTGAATTGGCCAGGTTGGCAATGCGCAGGAAATGGTCAGCCATGGGGACGATATCGGTTTTTCTTTCCCGCAGGGGCGGGATGTGGATCTTCAGTTCGTCTATGCGGTAAAAGAGGTCGGCGCGAAAGCGCTTTTGCCTGACCTCGTCTTCCAATTCCTTGTTGGTGGCGGCCAGGACGCGGATATCGACACGGACGGGATTTTTACTTTTCAGGGGGGTGACTTCGCCGTTTTCCAGGACGCGCAGGAGTTTGGCCTGGATATTGGGCGGCAGTTCGCCGATCTCATCCAGAAAAATCGTACCGTGGTCGGCCAGGACGAATTTGCCGGGCGAATCCGCGTAGGCGCCCGTGAATGCGCCCTTTTTGTATCCGAACAATTCCGATTCGGCCAGGTTTTCCGGAATTGAGGCGCAGTTGACGGAAAGCAACGGCTGGTTTTTGCGTCGGGAGCAGGCATGGATGGCCTGGGCCATCAACTCCTTGCCCGTGCCGGTTTCGCCGCTGATCAGGATGGTGTGGGCTGTGGCCGCGTATGAGCTGGCCGTGCGGATCAGTTCACCCATGATCCTGCTGTTGAATGTGAATTTTTCGAAGCCGGCCACGCTGCTGATCTCCTGTTTGAGGTCCTGGCAATCGCTGCGGGCCTGGATGAATTCGAAAATACGATGAAGCGTGATGAGCAGCAATTCCGGGTTGACCGGTTTTTGCAGAAAATCGTGCGCGCCTTTTTTCATCGCCAGTACTGCAGTTTCTATGGAACCGGTCCCGGTCAGCACCACCATGCGGTTGGGGTAATGCCGGGAAAACCTTTCCAGGATATCCAGACCGTTGCCGTCGGGCAGGGTCAGGTCCAGGAGAACCAGGTCAAAAGAATTCGCTTCCAGTTGCTGCTTGGCATCGGCCAGGCAAGCGCTTTGCGTCACCTGAAAACCATTCTGGCCAAGGAATTTGTCAAGTGCTTCACGCAGGGGCTTGTCATCTTCGACCAGCAATATGTGTCTTTGGATTTCCATGTTCACCTCGAGGGCAGGATCAGGTTGACCCGGGTACCTTGTCCGGAACTGTGGATTTCCAGGTCGCCCTTCAAGGTTTTCATGATGCTGTATGAAATGTACAATCCCAGTCCGGTGCCTTCTTTTTTAGTTGTGAAAAAGGGTTCCAACACCCTGTCCTTGATTGCGTCGGGTATGCCCGGACCATTATCGGATATAGCGATGATATGGCGGATGTTCTTGGGCAGATCCTTGTATTCGCTGTAAATGCGGATTTGGATGGCAGCGCTTTTCTGATTGCTCAGGGCCTCCAAGGCATTGAACAGAACATTGATGAAAACCTGTCTCAAGCGGTTGCCGTCGCTGGAAACCTGGATCTCTTTTTCAGCCTGAACCTGGACAGTTACCCGGGAGGAGATTTTATTAGCCGGAATTTCCTGCAACGTGCGTTCTATAAATTCGCGCAGGAAAATGGGGATGATGTGCAGGTCCTTGAATTTGGAAAATACCAACAGGGATTCGATCATCTGGTTGGCCCTGGCGATCTCGCGATTGATCGTTTCGTAGGTGCTGGTGATCTTTTCGTCGGCCGGCAGCTGTTTCTTCATGGTTGCGAGTTCAAAAAGAACGGTGGTCAGAGGTGTTCGCATTTCATGGGCCAGGGAGGCCGCCATTTGTCCCAGCAAGACCAAGCGATCGAATTTGAACAGCCGGTAATAATTTTTGTCATTTTCATATTCCATCTGTTCGGCTTCGATCTGGGGAATGAACATGAGCGCTGCCGTTTGCACGGCTTCGGCCAAAATAGAAACTGATTTGCGGTCCGCGGCATTCATGGAAGCCAGCAGCAGACCTCGGAAATACTTGCGCGCGTGCAGGGGTATGACCAAGTTCAGTGAATTCTTGGCAAAGAAATCATCGTTGTCACGGTTGAACAGGTCGAAATACATTCGATTTTGGGAGTCAGCCAAAAGAAATTCGCTGCGGCCGGTGAAACTTTCGATCAAATTGGCCTCTTCACTTATAAGCGGCAGCCCTGTCTCCTTGCCGTCACCGCTGTAGGGCCGGAAGACATTGCCTTCGGCTTCCTTGTAATACAGTATGCAGCGCCGGCAGGAAAAATACTTTTGCAGGAGAACCGGAAAAGAGGGTAGAAAAGAACGAGCGCTGCGTGCTTCCTGGAGCGACATGGCTGTTTGGTTGATGAATTCCTTGAGTTGAGATAGACGCATTTTTTCTCTTTTTTCAGCGAATTTTTACTATATACTGCAAACAAAGCCTTGTCAAACCCTGGTTTTTACTTGCTTTTTATCGGCGGCTGTGTTATTTTTAATATTTACTTTTGGGAGTCGAAAATGAAAAAAACCAAAATCAATGAGGCGCATTACATTCTCAAAGGAAAAATGGTGGAGTTCTGCGGCTGGGACCTGCCGGTCCAATATGCCGGTTTAAATACCGAGCACATGGCCGTGCGCACCACCGGGGGGATTTTCGACGTCAGCCATATGGGTGAGATCTGGTTCCGCGGCCGGGAGGCGCTGAAAGCCGTGCAGAACCTGATCTCCAACGACGCTTCCAAGCTGCAGCCCGGCAGGATCCAGTACGCGGGGCTGCTGACCGAGGACGGCTGTTTTGTAGACGACCTGCTGGTCTACATGATGAATGAGAACGAGTACTTGCTGGTGGTGAATGCCGCCAACCTCGAAAAGGATTTCCAGTGGATGAAGAAGCACAGCGCCCGTTACGCTGTTCAGATAGAGAATCGCAGCGATGAGTATTCCCAGATCGCCATCCAGGGTCCGGTGGCCGAAAAACTCCTGCAGGAATTCACCGATTGCGACCTGGCGGCCATGGTTTATTACCATTTCGCCATGGGCCGGGTTCAGGGATTGGAAGCCATTGTGTCGCGCACAGGTTATACCGGCGAGGACGGTTTCGAAATCTACTTCCGTTCGGATGCGGCAACGGCCAGTAAATTGTTTCTGAATCTGGCCGAGAAAGGGGAGAAGTATGATGCTCTGCCCGCCGGCCTGGGGGCGCGCGATACCCTGCGCCTGGAAGCCAAAATGGCCCTTTACGGAAATGATATTGACGACAGTCATACCGTTCTGGAAGCTGACCTGGCCTGGATATTGAAATTAAAAAAAGAGCAGCCGTTCATCGGCCAGGAAGCCTTGGCCAGGCAAAAAGAAGCGGGTATCCGCCGCAAGCTGGTCGGTTTCGAGCTGCTGGACAAAGGGATCGCCCGCCATGGGTATCCCGTTTTCGTTCAGGGCAAAGAATTCGGCGCCGTTACTTCCGGGACCTTCGCTCCCTTCCTGAAAAAATCAATTGGCATGGCCTACCTGCCCCTGGAACAATCAGAAGTGGGAAGCGATTTCCAGATCGGCATCCGTGAAAAAATGACTGCCGCCAAAGTTGTGGAAACACCGTTTTATAAAAGAAATAAGTAGGAGGTTCTCATGGCTCAGGAAAATCTGCTTTTTAGCAAAGATCACGAATGGCTGAAGGTTGAAGGAGACATGGTAGTGGTCGGGGTCACTGATTATGCCCAGCATGAACTTGGAGACGTGGTTTACGTTGACTTGCCGGCCGTGGGCAAGGAATTAAAGAAGGGCGATCCCGTCGCCAACATCGAATCGGTCAAGGCCGTCTCCGATGTGTACGCCCCGGTTTCTGGAAAAATCACCGAAGTGAACCAGAATTTGAACAGCACCCCGGAATTAATCAACCAGGAACCGTTTGCCGGCGGTTGGATCTTCAAGATCAGCATGACCCAGGCATCCGAATTGCAAGAACTCATGGATGGAAAAAAATACGAAGAATACCTGAAGGGCATCAGCGGGGAGTAAGTGATGAGATATCTACCCCTGACCGACCCTGAAAGGGAGGAAATGAAGAAAACCATCGGCATCACCGATGTGAAAGATCTTTTTTCCTGCCTGCCCTCAGGGAAATGCTATCCCTCCCTGAACAAATTCCCTGCGGCGCTGAGTGAGCCGCAACTGGTCTCCACTTTCAAGGAATGGGGCCGGAAAAATTCTTTTTCCGATCACCTTAGCTTCCTGGGAGCGGGGGCGTACGCCCATTTCATCCCCGAGGTGGTCTCTTATCTCAGCTCCAGGGGGGAGTTCCTGACTCCCTACACCCCTTACCAGCCCGAGGTCAGCCAGGGCAGCCTGCAGGCGATCTTCGAATACCAGACCATGATGACCATGCTGACCGGCCTGGACGTGGCCAATGCCTCGCTCTATGACGGCGGAACGGCCGCGGCCGAGGCCGTGCTGCTGGCCGTGCGCAAATCGGGGCGGCACCGCGTGCTGCTGGCCGCCAACCTGCATCCCGAATATATGGCAATCATCCGTACCTACGTGCAGAACCTGCCTATCGAATTGCTGACCGTCGCCGTGGATGAAAAGAGCGGCCGGGTAGATGGAAAGGACTTGGGTACCAAGCTCGACGACACCACGGCCGCTTTTGTCTTCCAGTCGCCCAATTTCCTGGGTGTGGTCGAGGATAGCCGCGCTATTGCGGCGGCTGCGCATGAGCGCCAGGCGTTTGCCGTTCAGGTGGTCAGCGAAGCCATGTCCCTGGCCTATCTGGTTCCCCCCGCCGATTGCGGCGTCGACCTGGTGGTGGGCGAGGCCCAAAGTTTTGGCCTGCCCCTTGGTTTCGGCGGCCCCTACTTGGGTTTCCTCACCGCGCGCGAGGAATTCCTCCGGCAGCTGCCGGGGCGCCTGGTGGGGCAGACCGTTGACCTGGACGGGAAACGGGGATATGTGTTGACCCTTTCGACCCGTGAACAGCATATCAAGCGTGAAAAAGCGACTTCCAATATCTGCACCAACCAAGCCTGGTGCGCCATGCGTGCCGGCATGTACCTGGCCGTCATGGGCAAAACCGGCCTGGCCAGGGCTGCCAAAACATGTCATCTCAATGCTGCTTATTTCGCTGCTGCCGCGGCCCGTTTGAAACAGATCAAAGTTGTTTACCCTGAGAATTTTTATAACGAAGTGCTGATAGAAGTGAAAAATGGCCATGCTGCCGATTTTCTGGAAGCGCTGAAGAAGAAGGGGATCCTGGCCGGAGTGCCCTTGACCTGGTTCGATCCGGCCTGGCAGAACCGCCTGCTGCTCGCCTTCAGCGAGCTCCATGACCGCAAGGCCATCGACCGTCTGCTGGCCGCGATGGGAGAATGCGCATGACTGCCTTACCCAAACTGATTTTTGAATTGAGCCGGGACGGGAAGGTCGGCTGCGGTTTGCATGAAGCCGACGTGCCGGCGGAAGCCGTCATCGCCGCGGCTGATCGCCGCGTCGATATCGCCGATTTCCCGCAAGTTTCCGAGGTGGAGATCGTACGCCATTACATGGCCCTGGCCCGGCTGAATTATTCGGTCGACGCCGGCTTTTATCCGCTGGGATCGTGCACCATGAAATACAATCCCAAAATCAATGAGAAGCTGGCTGCTGCCGATGAGCTCCAGGCCCATCCCTATACGCCCCATGACCTGGTGCAGGGCAACCTGGAGATCATGGCCCAGCTAGAGGAATGGCTGGTGTCCCTTACCGGCCTGGCCGGTTTCACCCTGAACCCGGCGGCCGGCGCCCACGGCGAATTCACTGGCATGCTGATCATTCGCAAATACCTGCAGGAAAAAGGCGATGCGCGCAAAGTGGTGCTGATCCCCGATTCTGCCCATGGCACCAACCCGGCCTCGGCCCATTTCGCCGGCTACGAGATCCGTGAGATCCCCTCCAACGTCCAGGGCATCATTGGCATCGAGGAGCTACGCGCCCACCTCAAGCCCGATGTGGCCGCCTTGATGATGACCAATCCCAATACCCTGGGGATATTCGAATCCAACATCAATGCCATTGCCGATGCGCTCCATGCCAATGGATCTTTGCTCTACATGGACGGCGCCAACCTGAATGCCCTGCTGGGGATCGTCCGCCCGGGCGATCTCGGGGTCGATGTCATGCACCTCAACCTGCACAAAACCTTTGCCACTCCCCATGGCGGTGGCGGTCCGGGGTCAGGACCGGTCGGCGTGGCGGCCCATCTGCTGCCTTTCCTGCCCTTACCTCGGGTCAAGAAAAACAAGGATCGATACGAAGTGGTGTACGACGATCCCCGTAGCATCGGCAGGGTGAAGAATTTTTACGGCCAGTTCCTTGTCATGGTGCGGGCCTTGGCCTACCTGCTGGCCCTGGGCCGGGAAAATATCAGGCGCGTGGCCGAAGACGCCGTATTGAACGCAAATTATATTCGTAAAAAACTGGAAGGAGTCCTGGACCTGCCTTATCCCGCTCCTTCCCTCCACGAAGTTGTTTTTTCCGATAAGGACCTGCCGGTCAAAACGCTGGACATCGCCAAAAGATTGCTTGATTACGGACTTCATCCTTTCACCATCTATTTTCCGCTCATCGTGCATGGGGCCATGATGATCGAACCGACCGAGACCGAGAGCAAAGAGACCCTTGACGAATTTATCAATGTCATGAACACCATCATCCGTGAAGCCCGGGAAAATCCCGAACTGCTGCGCCAGGCACCGGTGCAAACCCCGGTGCGCCGCCTGGACGAAACGCTGGCAGCCCGTAAACCGGTCTTAAAATGGCGCAGGGGAGAGAACATTTGAGCGTTCAAAACGTGATTTTAAAACTTCAGGAATTCTGGGCCGAGAGGGGATGTTACATCGCCTCCGGCTACGACAGCGAGGTCGGAGCCGGGACCATGACCCCGGACACTTTTTTCCGGGTTTTGGGCAAAAAACCATGGCAGGTGGCTTACTGGCAACCGGCGCGCCGTCCCGATGACGGCCGCTACGGCCAAAACCCCAACCGTGTGCAGAAACACAACCAGTTCCAGGTCATCCTGAAGCCGGTGCCGGTCGACGGGCAGCTGCTGTTTTTGGACAGTTTGATCTATCTCGGCGTCGACATCCGCATCCATGATATCAAATTCGATGATGACAACTGGGCTTCGCCTTCGCTGGGGGCCTGGGGCGTTGGCTGGCAGGTGATGTGCGATGGGCTGGAGATTACCCAGTTCACTTATTTCCAACAGGCCGGGGGCATCGAACTCAATCCCAATTCCCTGGAGATCACCTATGGTGTGGAACGCCTGGCCATGTTCCTTGACGGAAAAAGCAATCTCTATGAACTGGATTGGGGCAACAAGGTTTCCTATGCCCATTTGAAGCTCGAGGAAGAACGGCAATTTTCCATATACAATTTTGAACTGGCTGATATCAATATGCTGCGCGACCTGTTTGTGCAGTACCAGAAGGAAGCCGAAAGACTTTTAGACCACAACCTGTTCCTGCCGGCATATGACTACGTGTTGAAATGCTCCCATACCTTCAACATCCTGGACGCCCGCAAGGCCATTTCCGTGGCCGAGCGCACAGCGCTGATGGGTATCATGCGCAACCTGGCGGCCCGTATCGCCCAGAAATATGTCATGCAGACGGAAGGTGAAAACCATGGCTGATCTACTTTTTGAATTGGGAGTCGAAGAGATCCCGGCTCTTGCCGTCAGCGGCATCCGCGATCAGCTGCGCGATCTTTTTTTGGCCCGGCTCGACCAGGATCAAATCGCCCATGGTGACATCGAGTGCGTTGCCAGCAACCGCCGCCTTATGGTGCACATCGCCAAGGTCCCCGAGAAAACGGCGAACAAGGAAGAGACCGTGCTGGGTCCGGCCAAACGCATCGCATTGAACGATCAGGGATTGCCGACCGTGGCCCTGAAAAAATTCTGCGAATTCCAGAAGGTCAAGCTGACCGATGTGGTGGAGATCGACACCCCCAAGGGCAAATATTTGGGCATCACCCGGGCTGGTGGTGGGAGTGACGTGGCCGCTCTGCTCACGGCAGGGATCCCTGCCATCCTGGCCGGTTTGACTTTCACTAAAACCATGGTCTGGAACGAGTCACGGCAGCCCTTCATCCGGCCGATCAAGAATATTTTGATCTTGTTCAACAACAAACCCCTGGATGTCGAATTTGCCGGGGTAAAATCGAGTAACAAGGTGTTCGGACACCTGCTGCTATCCGACTCATATTTTGAAGTGAATTGCTTCAAGGATTATATCCAGGGCTTGAGCAAGAATTTCATCATCCTCAAGGAAGAGGAGAGAAGAAGCAAAATTCTCGCCGAGATCCTTGACATCGAAGAAGAATTGGAATGCAAAGTGAAACTGGACGACGAAATGCTGAATTATTACCTGTACAGCAATGAATACCCGGTGGTGTTCAGCGGCAGTTTCAATACTAAGTACCTCGGTCTCCCCACGGAGATCATCACCACCTTCATGACCCACGAAAAGAAGTTGCTGCCGGTGGCCGACCACTCAGGAAAGCTAACCAATCATTTCGTCGGTGTGGCCAATATCCCCGATGAAAACAAAAAAGTCAGCCGCGGCAATGAAAAGGTCATTCAGGCCGCGTTTGAAGATGCCCAGTTTTTCTGGGAAATTGATCGCAAGGAAGATTATTTTGCCCTGAAGCAATTGCTGAAAAACGTCACGTTCCAGAAAGAGTTGGGAACCTATTTTGAGAAAGTGGAGCGGCTGGCCGCCTTGGTCGATCTGTTGGTCAACGAGACCCAGAACGGGGCATTGCGCTCCAAACTACATAAGGCGGCCTTCAACTGCAAAAATGATCTGCTGACCAAAATGGTGCGCGAATTCCCCTCCTTGCAGGGGATCATGGGCGGTTTGTATCTCCAGGCGGCAGGTGAAGATG
>Ga0307378_10010328_pt1 | contig 12134 bp, 14 predicted proteins | sample UN1MG_FD_202238 | JGI IMG/M metagenome (GOLD analysis project Ga0307378, IMG submission 202238) | Soil microbial communities from Risofladan, Vaasa, Finland - UN-1 | ecosystem: Environmental > Terrestrial > Soil > Coastal area > Acid sulfate soil | place: Finland: Risofladan, Vaasa | collected...
TACCACGATGGCAACGTCACGATGCACATTGACCCTGCAGAAGCGGTGACGCGATGGCTCAAGGACGCAGATATGGCCGTGTTCGCTCACCCGGAGGACCGGGACTGCGCCTACCAGGAAGCGGAGGAGGTCGTCCGCCAGGGCAAGGCCAAGCTGGCGCAAGTCGACGAACAGATGGCGCGCTACCACGGCGATGGTTTCCCTGCACATTATGGCCTATCCGCCTGCTACGTCCTGATCCGCCGCCACACGCCAGAGGTACGTGAGTTCTGCGACCTGTGGTGGCACGAGTACGAGCAAGGCGCGAAGCGGGACCAACTGTCGTTTGACTATGTGCGGTGGAAGACGGGGCTCAAGGTGGCGACGATTCCGGGCAACCTGTTCGAAGGAACCTGTCCGCATTTCACACGCACGCCACACAGGAGACTGGAGACGGTGACGGTGAATTGGCGAACGGCTTACGGCAAGATGCTACTGCCAGAGGAGCGCGAATACCTGGTGCAGATGGCACAGGAGATGGAGGCGCAATTCGGGCAGACGACGATGGTGAATATCGGCATTTTCCGCTACGCCTCTATGTACTGCATCCGGGCCGGCGCACCGGGCGCGGAACTCGTCGGCGTGGACATCAAGCAGCCGGACATCGCGCCAAGCACCGGCTTGCGAGCGGTGGACATCATCGGGGACAGCGCCGAGGTGCACGCCGATTTCGACAAGCCGATCCACCTGCTATTCATCGACGGCGACCACCACTATGCGGGCGTCAAGGCCGACCTGGAGAACTGGACGCCGAAGGTCGTGCCGGGGGGCCTCGTCATCTGCCACGACTATGGGCCACGTCCTGAGCACATCGCGCAACTGCCCCACCTGGAGGGCGTGCGGCGGGCGATTATGGAGTGGTGGGCCGATGTAGAAGGATGGGAGCGATTGCGAGCGCCGGGGAGCCTAGCGGCGTTTCGGAGGGTGGAGCTGTGAACCGTTGGCTGCATAAACATGCACCCGAATGTACCATCGTAGCACACACTCTACCGACACTGGCGGGCTTGGCCACGCTGCGCACGAAACACGAAATGTGTACCTTGGATGCACTATTAGTGGATGCACAAGACACGATAGATCCCAGTTTCTTCGAAAAGGCCAAGGGATTCCTTCGTACCGGTGGCATACTTGCAGCACGTGGACTAGACAGCAAGGAAAAGAAAACTTTCTTGTACCAAGCAGCGGGCGGGAGGTTTGGAATACACGTCTGCCGCCAAGAGGGGGATATAACCTGGACACGAATCACTCGGATGAATGGGGCTAGTACAATTCGCACTGCTAATATTCCATTTGAGCAATATATAACCTGGTTGCACGAAAGAAAACCTTTCGCCTATCTGCGTTATGGCGACGGTGAATGGAATGCCATTCTAGAAACTGGCTTTCCAGGATACGGTTTCCAGCAGCGAACACCAAAGCTTACAGAAGATACTAAACGTTCCATTTTGGAATATTTTGACGAGCCTCGCTATATATTAGCTCGTCCTACCTGGCATCATTTCATAGGTCGGATTCCCTACTGGGAACTGATTGCCGCATTTCTAAAGAAACACGGACTCGATGATATTACGTGGACATTTTCAAATACGTTCATTGCAGCGCAGGGGCAAGGCAAGCTATGGCCATTCATTGCAGCACTGAGGGAACATAGAATTGTCCTCGTAGCCAAAAAGCGATACGCGTCCTTAGCAGACGAAGCATTGCCTGGTTTGAATCACGTCGTTATCCCGCCCAAGAATTGTCATTCGCGCATCAGGGAAATTGAGGCAGAGATACTTGCGCAAGATCTCCCCGCGGTGGTTTTAGTATCTGCTGGTCCAGCCGCTGTTGGATTGATACACAGTCTCTACAAAAAGACTGGGGGCAAATCAACACTTATTGATATAGGGTCGCTCTGGGGCTCACTCATAGGATGGCCTGAGCACGGCGGTGATCCAATACTAATAAACCAAGCACGGAGGAGGAATCTGGGATATGGGACAGATTAACATGCGTAAGGCTAGGAGCCTGTTGTGGACTGCCCGAGGAAAGAAAAAGTTTTTTCAACGCCGTATATCACAGTATCCAGTTGACTTGATATTGTGGGAAATGTTCTTAAATTCACATCCCGACATTGTATCCCTCGTGGAGATCGGGTCACAAGATGGGGGCTCGTCATTATTCTTCGCACTCCAAGCATACCAGCGGGGGATGGAGTTTAAGACATTCGATATTGTATGTAGCGATGCATTGGAGGAATGTTTTGAGACACCCCTGGCGCAGCTGGTGGGACTGCGCCAAAAGTTTGTATTAGGAGATATTTTTGGAGAGAGCAGAACCGAACTCGTCAATCTGCTGACAAAAAGTCTACCTCATCCAATCTTGATGTTTTGTGATGGTCCTCACAAGCGGCCAGAGGTGCAAGAATACGTTCCATGCCTCGAATCCGGCGACTATTGGGCGGTGCACGATTGGTCTGATTCACGTGATGAGGCAGGCGAGGTATTCCCTGACGAAATCGCGTGGATGCAAGACAAAATAGAACCATTACATTGGGATATTTGGACTGAGATGAACAGCATAACCCGGTTTTGGCGCATAAGATAGTTATGAGAGAGAAATAAGACAAAGGGATATCTGTAACATGAGAACCCTATACGTTGGCAGACCAAACATCGGAAACCGCACGCGATTACACGAGTATCTAGACGATATTCTGGATCGCCGGTGGTTGACCAACAATGGCCCAATCGTTCAGGAATTCGAACGACAAGTGGCGGAACTGATGCACGCCAAGCACTGCATCGCCATCTGTAATGCCACCATTGCACTGGAGATTATGGCACGAGCTACGGAACTGGCCGGCGAAGTCATCGTTCCCTCGTGGACGTTCATCGCCACGGCACATGCACTGGTCTGGATAGGACTCAAGCCGGTGTTCGCCGATATTGACCCTGTGTCCTGGTGCATCGACCCGCGATCCGTGGAAGCACTCATTACGCCAGAAACGACGGCTATCCTGGGCGTACACCTGTTCGGGCGCTTCTGTGACGTGCAACGTCTCCAGGAGATCGCCGACGAGCACGGGCTGAAACTGCTGTTCGACGCCGCACACACCGTAGGCTGTAGTCGTAGCGGCGTAGTAGGTGATGCGGAGGTACTGAGCTTCCACGCCACGAAAGTTTGCAACAGCTTCGAGGGTGGCGCAATCATCACAGATAGCGATACCATTGCAGACAGGGCACGACTGTTACGCAGCTTTGGTTTCTCGGCAAAAGATACCGTCACCGATATAGGCACGAATGGCAAAATGAGCGAGATTCACGCGGCGATGGGCCTGGTTTCGTTGCAGGAATTGGACAAGATTGTTGCGCGCAACCGGCACAATTATCAGCTCTATCATTCTCATTTGGACGACCTGCCGGGGCTTACGCTGCGGAGTGCGGGTAGCAACTATCATTATGTCGTGCTCGACGTTGCAGAGGGACGCGACGAGTTGTACCAAAAGCTACAGGATGAGCAAATCCTTGCCCGGCGATACTTCTATCCAGGGTGCCACAGGTCGTTTCCGCACAGTGGGGATAGAGTGCAGTTACCAGTAACCGATGTTGTGGCAGAACGTGTCCTGTGTCTCCCCACCGGCACGGCGGTAGACGAGAGGGATATTGAGCGGGCCTGCAAAGTTATTCTCAGGTGGATGGCAGATAAGGATAATCAATGAGACAATTTGATATTTATCGAGCAGAGAAAATAGATGGGTGGATAAAGCCTATCTTACTGATGTGGCTGGAATGATCAGCCTTGGCACCACGTGGGGACCGTTCGTGGGCAGGGTGGAGCATGTCGTTCAGCGAAATATTACGAATGAAACGATGGAAAGAAATTTGGATGTGAGCAAATGAAACCACTTTTTACCCCCGGGCTGCAATACTACGTTGACCATATCTTGGAAGGGCCTCCATTCTCCTTCATCAAATATGGAGAGGGGGAATTGATTGTGTCCGCAATTCCTGATCACAGGTTAAATCCGCAACGCCGCCTCCCTGGCTCGATAGGATCAGAGGATTCCTTGAGAGAGGCTATCATCGAAGGACCTGCAGACGACCGATATATGAAGGCCCTCTTCAGATTGGGATGGATCAAAAAAGCTATAGGGCCTCAAGTCGTGGAATGGATAGATGCAAATACGCCGCCGGAGACCCAATGGCATAATGGTCGTGTTTGGCATCTGGCTCTTCAGGCGGGGGAGTTCTTTCCCATGATAGAAGCTATCGGCGCGCAATCGTTGCCAGTTGTGTTGGTTGGACCCCCGGAACTAGGAGAAATGCGCCGCCTGACAAACTGGAATGTACTCAAGCATATTCGCATTCATAGATACCACGCCTGGCAAGACAAGGATCATATCAAAGCCGAGATACTCAAAACTGGGGAGCCCGCATTTTATATCTTCTGTGCTGGGGTGCTCAAGGTCTTGATCTACGAGTTGTGGCCCACTGTCGGGCAGGAAAGTTTTATGATTGACTTTGGTTCTGTGTTTGATCCATTGTGTGGTTTCTGTTCCCGCAGACCCTGGTGGGATCTGACGCTGAGGACATTGTGGAAGAACCTTGGACGGGAACCCAAGCGGGAGAGGTGGGGTAGTCTAGTAGACGGGGCGACGTAGGCAAATCTATATGGAGACTACAACCAAGCAACCCCAGCAGCAAGACCGTTATGAACTGGGGAGAGAGAGTGCAGAGGTTCGTCCGGCTATCATCGTGGGTGAACGACGGGCAGGTGGCACACTCATGGCCTGTTGCCTGAGCAACCACCCGGAAATTTACTGTGACCGGTGGGAGCCGCTTAACAGCGGCAGCTTGTGGTACAGAATGTTTCCTGATGACGTGGACCGGTTGCATCTGCTCCTGCACCAGCCATACTACAAAGTATCCATGTGCAAACTCCTCCCGCAACACACGTGGCGGGAGCCGGTCGCACGTTACCTGGAGCGACAAAGGCCGCCTATTCGAATAGTCCATGTTTATCGGCAGAACATATTGGCGCAAGCCGTGAGCTGCGTAATCAACGTTCAGAGTAGAAAATACACGATGGGCCATCCTACTCACGTATTCGGAGCGGTAGAACTTGCGCCGGTGGTATTGAATCCCGCCGATGTAGCGGTGTGGTGCAAGGCCAGTCTCAATCATCACCGCCAAGCAACAAACTGGGCCAGTCGAATGAAGCGACCCGTATTGCGCGTTTCCTATGAGGAAATGACCGGGAATGCTGATACCGAACAATTGCCAGAAGATTTGAGTCATAGGATCTGCGAGTTTCTGGATGTGAGCAAAGAAGTGCTTTATACACGTATGCACAAAGTGCACTCACCAAAACTGGCGATGGTTGTGGCAAACTGGTCTGAAGTTGTGGAAGCCATCAAAAAAAGTGACTATGCAAAATACCTGGAGATGAAATGAAATCCTATTACCTGAAACTCGACCACAACATGCTGGCGTATGCACTACTCCAGAGGTCTGCGTTGCGTAGATTGGACCTGACATTCAGCGAAATAGTGGAATACGATATGGCGCTCATGCGTCCGTGGTTGCCCCCGGATGCCCGCCGAATATTGGACGTTGGTTCCGGTATTGCGGCGATTGATGCCCGATTGAATCAAATCTATCCTGGGGCTGACTTCTACCTATTGGACAAGGCCGCAGTCGCAGATGTGAGGTATGGAATGGAAACTGAGCAGGAATTCTACACCTCACAGATTACTGCCCAACGTCTACTGTCTTGGAGCGGAATTGATTTGGGCAGGGTACACACGATGGAGGCTACACCGAGCTACACTGTCGATGCATCCGAGTTCGACCTGGTCGTCTCGCTATTCTCGTGGGGTTGGCATTATCCGATTGGGGCCTATGCTGAAGCCGTAGGGGAGGCTACCGTGCCCGGCGCTATCCTGATTGCAGATATTCGCAATTGGGAAGGGGGAGAGATTCTACTGGACTATTTCAAGGAGTTGTCCATGATCGAATTATTGGATGGGCACCGATGTGTCTACGAACGGCGAGGGAAATGATGTGGCCAAAGAAACCCCAGCCTGCACTCATCATCACTTTGCAACGGACAGGGGGAACGTTCCTCGCACATTGCCTGAGTAACCATCCCGATATCTTCTGCCCGAGAGGCGAGCCATTGGCATTACGGAGTCAGTGGCACAAGATGGCCCGTTCGTCGACAGATACGCTACATCTGATCTTCAACCAGACCATCTATCAGGTGGCGATGTGCAAGTTGATCAATAACCACGCATTCAATGATGGAGTGTGGGAATATATCACGGGATCGAAAGGCGGACCGTGGGAAATCAAGCTGATCTGGCTCGAACGTGAGAACCTTGTAGCTCAGGCAATCTCACACGAGATCAACGCGGGCAGGCGACTGGGCACGATTGCCGGCCATCCCACACACGCATATAAGCCGGTGGAAGGTCCACCTATCCAACTTGACCCGGCGCAACTGGTGAAGCGATGCGCTGATGAGGCCGGCCGAGCCACCTTTGCCAAAATGATGATCAAGAAAAGCGGGCTGGCGTGTTTGCACCTGACGTACAGAGAGATCACGGGCGCGAGTAACGCCACGGCCATACCCGCGCCTGTTGCCCGACGAATATGCGAATTCCTGGGCGTAGAGTATGCGGTGTTGAGCTGTCGTCTGCACAAGGTGCATACCCGGTCATATTCGGAAACGATCACGAATTGGCCAAAGGTCAAAAAGGCATTACTGAAAGCATCGTATGGCGACGAAGTAGCTGAAATTGAGGCAGGTAAGTTTTGTTGAGCGATAGATATTGCCAGGGTAGTTTAATGAGGCAGAATACCCCCTTTGTATGGAGGAGGCGGCAGTTCGAATCTGTCCCCTGGCTCTCGCGAGGGATTACGTGAATACTGAATTTGACATAAGCTCAGACCTGGAATTCTACTGCTATCTGAAGATGCATCTTCCAGATGGATACAGGATAGTGGCGGAACCACAGAAGTCCTATTACTCTGAGTGGGATTTTAGCTATGCAGTCTGTTACGAGGAACAATTGCTCAGAGAATATGCTGGAGACTTTCGGGAAATAGAGCCCGGCTATTTGGTGAGAGAGGCCAAACAGCTATTAGCAAGCATAAGGAGATAGAGTGTTAATAGGGAGTAAGCTGCCCTCCAAGCACGTAGACAAGACCTTCTTCAACTCTGGAAGGTCAGCCTTTGCTTTTCTCGTGATGCAAGTCAAACCACGGAAGGTATATTTGCCAGCATATACGTGTTGGTCTCTCGTTTCCGCTATGGAAATGAGATTCCCACACATCGAGGTCGAATATTATCCCGTCGATAGAGATATCACTTGCCACTATCCAGAATATATACACGAAGATGAACTCCTGGTTTTCATTCACTACTTCGGCCACGAGAATCAAGGCGAACTCCCAGAATCGGAGGGCGTTATTCTTGAGGATGCCTCACATTCCTATATGTCGAGGATAAGCCCCAGAGGTGATTATGTTTTTGGTAGTTACAGGAAACTGCTCAGGGTTGCCGATGGCGGATTTATCGATGCCTACTTTAACCCCGTCTACGAGGCAAGCAGGAACTTGGATACCTGGCTAAGACACGAGGCGGAAGACTGGAGGGACATGAGAGAGGCCGAGAACATGACCGACAGGGACTGGAAAATGACTGATATATCCGGCCAGTCATTGGCGATCCTCTTGACATCTAATCACGATCTAATACGCCATCGTAGGCGAGCCAACGACAAATACTTGACAGAGAACGTCAAGGCTGGAAAACCTTTATTAGCATATAGAGCGGGCGAGTGTCCCGTGGTACACAACAGGCTGCTCGAAACACGAGAGGAAAGGGACTCCCTCAGAGAGTTCTTGGCCGAGAAAGATATTTATACTTCGATCCACTGGCCTACCCACGTGGACATCAAGAATAGCGAATGTGATATTGGCGATACGCTTTGGCTGGAATCGCACATTGTCTCGATTCCGGTTTCCCACGATTATGGCCTAAACGATATGGAATACATTGTCGAATCGATCAGGGAATGGCGAGGGAGTTGAATACCGTGGATGGTTACTGGAAGGTATTCTGGGAAGAACACGCTAAATCCACGGCCACCCAGTGCCCGCAGTGCCAAGTGCTGAGAACACTGAACAAAGAACCCGTTGACGCGACAGTCCTCGCCAGATTGCTGGAAGACATAGAAGAAAAGATGGCGATTCGGCCCGGCGATGAGATACTGGACTTATGCTGTGGGAACGGATGGATAACCACGCACCTGGCCTCCAAATGCAAGCGCATAACCGGGGTGGATTTTGTACAGGAATTGATTGATCAGATAGACCTTGAGAGGTATCCCAACGCCTCTACTGTCCTGGCAGATGCTAGAGAGGTTGAGTTCGAGGAGAAGTCGTTCGATAAAGTTATCATTTATGCAGGTATCCAATATCTTTCATACAAGGAAACAGACGATCTTTTCAACTCTATCGTACACTGGCTAAAGAATGGCGGAATTCTATTCATAGGTGACATCCCCAACCAAGAGAGAATATGGAACTTTTTCAACACCAACGAAAGAGCACAGGCTTATTTCAATTCAATCAGAAACGAGAAGCCTATCCTGGGTACTTGGTTCAGCCCCCAGTGGCTGGCGAAATTAGGTAGATGGGCCGGATTTCGGGAAGTCAATATTCTTTCACAACCTGAGGACCTGCCAGGTTCGCATTATCGTTTCGATATGGCCTTGAAAAAAGAGGGCTAAGGTTTGATGTTTGAGAAAATCATTGCAATAGCAGGGGTCCCAAGGAGTGGCACGAGCTGGCTGGGGCAGATAGTCGATAGTTCGCCACACACGGCGTATCGTTTCCAGCCGCTATTCTCCTACGCTTTCAAGGATGCGATTGATGCAGATTCTGACAAGAAAGATTTTCAGGAGTTCTTTGAAGGGATATACACCAGCGCCGACGACTTCTTGCTTCAGACGGATAAGAGAACGGAGGGATTGTATCCAACATTCAGAAAGGCGGAGAATCCCCAGTATCTCGCATTTAAGACGTGCAGATATCAGTATCTGCTGGACAAGATGCTGCGATATTTTGAGAATCTGAACCTGCTTGGAATCGTGAGGCACCCGTGCGCTACGATCAATTCGTGGCTGAAGAACCAAAGAGAATTTCCAAAAGGTGCAGACCCGAGAAAAGAGTGGCGGTCAGGCTCATGCAGGAATGAAGGCAGGATGGAAGAGTTCTTTGGTTTCTACAAGTGGAGAGAGGTGGCCCATCTGTACCTGGACCTGGCGGAAAAGTATCCGCAACAAGTCAAGGTTATCCAGTACGAGAGCCTGGTAGATGCCCCAATCTCAACGGCGCAGGAGGTCTTTGATTTTCTCGGCTTGGCCTTCTTTGAGCAGACGCGTTCTTTCTTGGAGGCCTGTCATTCAGTCCACCTGGAAAGTCCGTATGCGGTTTTCAAGGACAAGGCTGTGAAAGACAAGTGGCAATTTGAACTCGACCGCTATATCGCAGATGAAATAATTCAAGGTCTGACAGGCACGAGATTGGAGAGGTTCTTGGAATGAAACTGGGCATCATGCAGCCGTACCTTTTCCCATACCTGGGCTACTTCGACCTCATCAGCTACACTGATCGCTGGATCGTATTCGACACGGCGCAGTACATCCGGCATGGATGGGTCAACCGCAACCGAGTCTTGCATCCAGATAAGGGCTGGATGTACATCACTGTACCTGTCAAACGATGCTCCAGAGACACGGCGATCAAAGACATCAATATTGACAATAGCCAGGACTGGCAGAAGAATATCATAGGACAACTTGCACATTACAAGAAGCAGGCACCGTACTACAGTGAGACGATAGATTTAGTCAGATGCTGCCTGAGTTTTCAGACAAGTTCCTTGGCGCGCCTGAATGCTCACGCATTAGACGAGGTATGTCAGCGGCTGGGTATAAATCTCGATTGGTCTTTCTTCTCTGAGATGGGTTTAGATATTGGACGAATAGAGAGACCGGGGGACTGGGCCTTGAGGATTTCTGAGGCCATGAATGCTGATGAGTACGCCAATCCTCCAGGCGGCAAAGATCTCTTTGATGAGCGAGCATTCACGGATAGCGGCATCAAGCTCACGATACGAAATTTGCCAACTTTTCAATATGCCTGTAAGGGACGAGAATTTGTTCCTGATTTGTCTATTGTCGATGTGTTTATGTGGAATAAGCCAGAAGAGATAAGAGCGCACCTTGAGGTAAATAGATATGATCCGTATCAAGAACGCTCGATGAGAGCAAAGGAGACAGTGTGACCGACTTCGACATCATCCAGGCCACCCAGATCGAACAACTGGCGGCGACGCTGGGGGCCGAGGCCGTGCACCTGGTGCACCTGCGACAGAGCAAGCGGTGGCTGGTCATCGTGATGTGGAGCGCTGACGAGATGGTACGGTTTACGGTCTGTGACACAGCGCCCGAAGCGGTAGAGGCGGCAATGAAGGGAGGACGCGTCGATGAGTGACTGGCAGCAGGCGCAGGAGTGGGAGCACGGGTGGTGGGACGATTGCGCCAACACCCACAGCGAGGAAGAGAAACAACTGGTCTACGCCCGCAAGATGGGACTGACCACGTTTCACGACGGCAAGAGTCCGTACAACTTCGACCTGGGCGGCGCGTCCATCCTGGACATCGGCGGCGGCCCGGTGAGCCTGTTGCTGAAATGTGTCAACTTCCAGGGCAAGGTGGTGGACCCGCTACGCTTCCCGGACTGGGTACTGGCCCGCTACGAGCTGGCCGGGATCGAGTTCGAGCGTGCGCAGGGGGAGTGCATCGAGGAGGCCGGGTGGGATGAATGCTGGCTCTACAACGTGCTCGAACACACGGAGGACCCGGCGCTGATCGTCCAGAACGCCCGCAAGGCAGCCGGCGTGGTACGCATCTTTCAATGGATCGATACGGGCATCTCTGCCGGCCATCTGCACTCCCTAACAGCGGCGCAACTGGACGGCTGGCTCGGCGGCGAGGGCAAGGTGGAGCAGATCAACCGACGGGAGTGCAAGGGCAAGGGCTATTATGGCATATTCCCGACGGAGAACTACCGCCAATGATGATGCACTTCCTGAACACGGGGCCAAAGTTCCCGTACACCTACTACTTGGGCGTGACGACAGCGCTCAAGGCCCATCGGGGCAAGGTCAAGCTATGGCTGACGCAGTGTCCCGATAGCTGGTACTTTGACGCACTCAAGGGACGCAGGGGACTGGAAATCGCGAACGTCGAGGACGGGTTCCCGGACTTTGAAATCCTGGCCGGTTGTACGCCTCACTTCCGACGCGTGACCGAGTTCGACTATTTCATCTGGCGAATCGTGCACGAGCACGGCGGCGTGCTCATGGGACTCGACAGCATCACGCTGAGGGACTGGCAAGGGTTGCTGGAACCGGGCAAGGAAATGCTGGTCCCGGTCGATGACGAGCACTGGCACAGCCGTGAGGACAAGCGATTCAGCATGCACGGCGTCATCGTGCGGAAAGGCTCTGAGATTGCCGCACGGATATGCGACGCCGCCGCGCTCGCCCTCCGGGGCGTCGATCCGGGATACCCGATACCGGCACTGAAAGACGGCAAGCTGCGCTGGGGCGGCGCGGGCATCATACCGTTCATCAACGTCGCCAAGGATAATATGGACAGGCTGTCCATCGCGGAATATGGCCTGCTCGGCGGATACGAGCACGACGGGCGCGAATTCTATATGTACCGAGATGATGGGGAGTTGCTCCATCCTGACGCCCGCACCATCCCGCTCTACGCCTCGTCGAAAGCCCTACCCGCTGGCGGCGAGATCGACGCGCAGTACATCGCACGGAGCGATGCACTGATTGCACGACTGGTGCGAGATACCCTACCCGAACAGGAGTGGAACGTGAAACCGAAAGTGCAGATCGCGGTCACGAAGCCGCAGAGCAAGAAATACCGCTTCCACCTGCTGGGGCTGGTGCATCTGCCTTGCTCGGAGCGCTTCATGGGCTGCGCTTTTACTCAGAAAATCGTGAAGCTCTCAAAGATGCTG
>Ga0307378_10010329_pt1 | contig 12133 bp, 20 predicted proteins | sample UN1MG_FD_202238 | JGI IMG/M metagenome (GOLD analysis project Ga0307378, IMG submission 202238) | Soil microbial communities from Risofladan, Vaasa, Finland - UN-1 | ecosystem: Environmental > Terrestrial > Soil > Coastal area > Acid sulfate soil | place: Finland: Risofladan, Vaasa | collected...
CGTCACGCGGCCATGGTAACCTTTCGTTCACCTTGATCACACGGGAGGCAATCATGGCAGTGCGGCTGACACCACCGACCAAGAACATCTTCTATCTCTCGGTCCTCTGCGCGGTCGTGGCGATCGTGCTCTATTTGCTGGGCGTGGCCGGCGTCGTCGGCGGCGGGTTCGCGGCCGTGGCCCATATCGCCTTCTGGATAGCGATCCTGGGCTGGGGGCTGATGACCGCGGGCGTGGCGCTGAAGGGCGTTTGATCCTCGGCTGAGCGTCGGCCCGTTCGCCGAAGCAAAAAACGAAAGACAATAAGATGCTGCAACGCTTTGGCGAAACCGCGCCCGAGCGCGAGGTCAAGTTCGCGCCGGTCGATCTCAAATCCGTCGAGGCCGATGGCACGTTCTCAGGCTATGCTAGCCTGTTCAACGAGGTCGATCTCGGCCACGACCTGGTGATGCCGGGCGCGTTCCGCGAGAGTCTCGCGTCGCGCGGCGCGCGCGGGGTGAAGCTGCTGTTCCAGCACGACCCCAACGAGCCGATCGGGGTGTGGCTCGAACTGAACGAAGACGAGCGCGGGCTTCATGCGCGCGGGCGCCTGATGCCGGAAGTAACGCGGGCGCGCGAAGTCTTGAGCTTGATGCGGGCCGGCGCGCTGGATGGACTCTTCATCGGGTCCGTACGGTGCAAGGCCGCACGGACCCGGCGTCCGGCGTGCGCCGTCTCGACAAGATCGATCTGTGGGAGATCTCGGTGGTGACGTTTCCGATGCTGCCCGAGGCGCGCGTCAGCACCGTGAAGCGGCGGGCTCCACTCCGCACAATGCACGGCGATCTCTCGCATCTGGCGCGCCGCTTCCGCCGCGGTGCGCAGGCGCTGCGTCAACGCTAGTCCGACACTGAATCCGCAGAGCGATGAGGACGCCGATAGAGTCAATGCGCCGGAAAACCTCGTGAGCATTCCGGTCTTCAAGCACCACCTCGTCACGGGTTATTATATGAAGCAAAGTGATGCTTACCAGCGCAGACGTTTGAGGGATGCGCTTAAAGATCAAGATTGGGAGACTCGCTATCGGAAGGGGCTTTAGGCACTCGTAAAATACGGAGTTTTGAAGCCGTGAAACGCGCGGATCTGCAAGAACTGACCAATGAGCAGCTCATCGAGCGCTATGTGGCGATCGGCTTGGCCGAGGAGGAAGCGGTTCTTTACGATGACACCCCTGGCTACAACCAATTGTTCCGGAAGGAGCAGGCTGTTGTGGATGAGCTCCAGGGTCGTCCTGGCGATCAGCGGAGCGCTTTACTTGCGCTCTACGAACACGACAATCCTTGGGTTCGAATGAGTGCGGTCAAAAATTCGCTCGCCTTGGCGCCTGAGGAAGGGCGCCGAGTCCTGCAGGAGATGGCCGACTCGATGAAGCAGCCTTATGCCGGCGAGGCGGGCATGACGCTTTGGACGTTGGACGAAGGCATCTTCAAACCCACCTAGGTGACTCTTACGGTGCAATGAGCAAGGTTCTGAGCAAGAAGACGATCTCAGGCGGTGTGGTCCATGACCTGCCCAGAGACCTGAAGAAAGCTCTGGTCTCCAATGCGAAAGCGCTGGAGACGTGGGAGGACATCACGCCGCTCGCACGCAATGAGTGGATCTGCTGGATCGAGTCGGCCAAAAAAGCAGAAACCAGAACCCGCCGGATCGAATGGGGCTGTTCGAACCTCGCAGACGGACAGCGCAGGCCCTGTTGTTGGCCCGGCTGTCCGCATCGCACGCGTGGTGCCGGCGTCTAACAGGGAACAGCCGCGCTCAAGTTCGCATTGGCCCACCGGGCCGAGACCGGTAAGGTCCAAGGTCAGAAAAACGGTGGAGGCCGAACATGACAAGAAGCGTCTGTCTCAGTGTGCTTATCGCGGCGACGCTCTCCGTTTCGGTGGCCCGTGCCGAGGAGACTTGCACGACGATCGTGGCGACCGGCCACCCCGACTATCCCGTCATGGCCTTCAAGGAAGGCGACCGCATTAAAGGCGCGGCGCCGCTTCTCGTCGCGGAGATCGCGGACGGCCTCGATGTGCCGTTTGAGGCAAAGTATATGGGCTCGTGGTCCGAAGCGCAGTCGGCGACGCGCGAGGGCAAGGCCGACATGATCATCGGCGTCTATTACAATGACGAGCGGGCCGAATATCTCAACTACGTCCAGCCGCCGTTCGCCTACGATCCGGTGCAGGTCTTCGTCGCAAGTGGCAAGCCGTTCGAGTTCGAGGGGCAGGACGATCTCATCGGCAAGACGGGCGCGGCGAATGAAGGTGAGAGCTTTGGCACGGCGTTCGATGCGTTCCTGAAAGACAAGCTCACGGTCACGCGCGTGGACGGGCTCCCTGCGGCGTTCGACCAGCTCCTGTCAGGCGACGTGGACTACGTGATCGCGGCCTACTATCCGGGGACCGCGGAGCTGGCGCGCCTGGCCCTCGACGACAAGATCGTGCCGCTGGAGCCTGAGCTGTTGTCGGAGGAGTTGTTCGTCGCCTTTTCGAAGACCTCGCCCTGCGTTGCGCTGGCCGCGAAGTTCGGCCAGGGCATCACGGACAAGACGGAGGACGGCCGCTTTCGCGAGCTGGTGCGCGACGCGCTGAGGGATTGGGAGGGGCAGAGCGTTGAGGACTGACGGCGTCTCGCCGGGGGGATGGGCTGAGATCGACGGCGGGTTCACGGCGCAGTAGCGCCCGGGCAATGTGCGCCCGCTAATCGCTAAGAGAAAAAGATGCTTTCACCCGACGACCTGCGAAGCAGGGATTGGAAAACGCGCCATAGAGAGGGCATGAGAGCGCTAATCAAGTTCGGAGTTTCGAAGCCGTGAGGATACCAAACCTTCAAGCATTGAGCGTGGAACAGCTCGTCGAACGGTTCGTAATCATTGGCCTCGCCCAGGAGCAAGCGGCGCTCTCCGACGACATCCCGGAGTTCAACCGGCTCTTCAAAAAAATGCAGGACGTGGTGGCTGGATTGCGGAGCCGGGAAGGGGATCAGCGGAGCGCGCTCCTCGCACTCTACGATCATCCCAATTTGCAGGTCCGTCTCAAGGCTGTGAAAAACAGTTTGGCCTTAGCGCCGGAGGAGGGCCGGCGCATCCTAGAAGCGATTGCCGACTCCCAAAGGCATCCGCAAGCTGGCGAGGCAGGTATGTCGATTGACAACCTCGATGCGGGTATCTTCAAGCCGACCTGAGGCGCTGAGGCCAGGGTGAGGGCTCCACCGAGCGGAGGAGGTAGCCGCGGCGCGACGCTATCTTGCCTCCGACGAGGCGCGCTTTCTGGCCGGCACGGTGTTGACCATCGACGGCGGGTAAGGCTCGCAATCGCTGGCTCACGAGTGAGCGTTCTCTCGCCCCTCCGTTAAGGACCTTCCATCATCCCCGGCATCGCGCCGGGCATTTTTGCTTCCACACGACGAGAACCCGCCCTGCCCCTGCAAGGGGGAGGGAAAAGACGCCAAGACCCAACGCCCCAAGAAGAAGAGGACCGACATGAGCGAACTGCAAGAGGTGCATGACGTGCACGAGACGGAAGCGATCGAAACCGAAGCCATCGAAACCAAAGCCAATCGTGGCGATGGCCGCGCCTTCGCCGGCAAGGCCGCGAGCGGCTCCAGCGAGGACGTAGCGCTCGCGTTTGACGAGTTCATGCGCTCGTTCGAGGCCTTCAAGGAAGAGAACGACGCGCGCATCGCCCAGATCGAGCAGAACGTCTCGGCGGATGTCGTCACCACCGAGAAGCTCGACCGCATCAACCGCGCGCTCGACCAGCACAAGGCGGCGTTCGATCAGCTCACCTTGAAGGGTGCGCGGCCGCAGCTCGGCCTGTCGGCCGGGCGTTCGTCCGGCGCGCTGCTGCAGCACAAGGCCGCGTTCGACGCTTACGTGCGCCGGGGTGAGGCGAACGGGCTGCACGCGATCGAGCAGAAGGCGCTCTCGGTCGGCTCCGATCCGGACGGCGGCTATCTGGTGCCGCCGGAGACGGAGGCCGCCGTGATCCGCGGGGTGAAGGAGATCTCGCCGATCCGCGCGATCGCCGGCAATCGCACGGTGAGCGCGTCGGTCTACAAGAAGCCGTTCTCCATTACGGGGCCGGCGACCGGCTGGGTGGCCGAGACGGCGACGCGCGACGAGACCAATTCGCCGACGCTGGCCGAGCTGACCTTCCCGACCATGGAGATCTACGCCATGCCGTCGGCGACGCAGACGCTGCTCGACGACTCCGCGGTGAATATCGACGAATGGCTGGCCGAGGAGATCCAGGTGGCGTTCGCGGGGCAGGAAGGTGCGGCCTTCGTCTCCGGCGACGGCAACAACAAGCCGAAGGGTTTCCTCGATTACGCCTCGGTCGACAATTCGTCGTGGAGTTGGGGCAATCTCGGCTATGTGGCCACGGGCACGGACGGGGCGTTCGATGCCTCGAACCCGAGCGACGATCTCATTGACTTCATCTATGCGCTGAAGGCGGAATATCGCGCCAACGCGCATTGGGTGATGAACCGGGCGACGCAGGCCACGATCCGCAAGTTCAAGGACGCGGACGGCAATTATCTGTGGCAGCCCCCGGAGCGCGCGGACCTGTCGCCGACGCTGATGAACTATCCGATTGCCGAGAGCGAGGACATGCCGGACATCGCCTCGGATAATTTCGCGGTGGCGTTCGGCGACTTCCAGCGCGGCTATCTCGTGGTCGACCGCGCCGGCATTAGGGTGTTGCGCGATCCGTATTCCGCCAAGCCGTATGTCTTGTTCTACACGACCAAGCGGGTCGGCGGCGGCGTACAGGATTTCGACGCCATCAAGCTGCTGAAGTTCGGCACGTCTTAGCCGTTACGTCAAAGCCTGGCCAGGCCGGCGGCCGCTGTCCGCGCCCCTCCCTCGCGGGACGCGGCCGCCACATTATTTATGCGCTACCGCGCTTCGCTGCTTGAGCGCGTTTTATTTTGCGCTACCGCGCTTCGCGCACCTTGAGCGCGGACGCACACACCTTCTAGGAGTTCGTCATGGCGCTTGTGATGACGGCGACGCCCGCCGCCGAACCCATCAGCCTGGCCGAAGCCAAGGCGCATCTTCGGGTCGACGCGGACGACGAGGACGCGCTCATCACCTCGCTCATCCTCGCCGCGCGGCTGCTGGTCGAACGCACGCTTGGTCTGGCGCTCATCACGCAAGGCTGGTCGTATTTTCTCGACCACTGGCCGGAGCGTGGCTGCATCACCCTCCCGCTTGCGCCGGTGCAGGCGGTGAGCGCGATCACGGTGCATGCGGACGACGGCGGCACGACCGTGATCGAGGCGAGCGGCTACGCGATCGATGTGCTGTCGGCGCCGGCGCGGCTCGTGCTGACGTCGGTCACGCCATCGCTGACGACGCGGGCCTTCAACGCATACGAAGTGGCGTTCACCGCGGGCTTCGGCGATGCAGGGTCCGACGTGCCCCAGCCGATACGGCAGGCGCTTCTGTTGCTCGTGGCGCATTGGTTCGAGCGGCGCGAGCCCATTGAATTGGGGGCAGGGCCGCAAGAGGCGCCCGCGATCGTCGCCGGCTTGCTGCAGCAATATCGGCGGGTGCGGTTGTGACGGCCGGCGATCTGCGCCATCGGCTTGTGCTCGAGGAGGCTGAGCGCGTCAGCGACGGCGCGGGCGGCTTCACCGAGGACTGGGTCACGGTGGCGACGGTCTGGGCGGCGATCCAGCCGGGCGGCGGCGGCGAGAGCGTGGACTCCGGCCGGCTGGCGGGGCGGGTTACCCACGGGGTAACCCTGCGCTATCGGACCGGGGTGACGCCTGCCATGCGCTTTCGCCAAGGCACGCGGGTGTTCCACATCCTCGCGGTCATCGACGAGGACGAGCGCAAGCGCAGGCTGCGCTGCCTGTGCGAGGAGCGGGATCTATGACGGTGACGGTCAAAGGGCTCGATGCGCTGAAGCGGCGTCTCGCGGCGCGGGGGCTCGGCCAGGCCGTGAACCAGGCTCTGCGGCGGGCGGCGGACATGGTTACCGCGGACGCCGCGCGTGAGGCGCCGGGCCGGCTCGGCGAAACCGTCGAGACGATCGACGAAAGCCGCGGCGAGAGCACGGTTTTCGCCGTGGGAACCGCCCATAGGGCCGGGCGTTTTCTGGAATACGGGACGGTGCGGCGACCGGCGACCCCTTGGCTTTGGCCGGTTTTTCGCGCGCGTTTACCAGGCGTTAAGCGAAGTCTCCGAAATTCTGTGACAGCTTCTTTTGGGTCGTCGTGAAACCAGGTCTGATCCCAAAGTCGTGACCGGTAGGGCTTTGCATCGCGAACTTCAGTTCCTACATGTTCGTTAACGGACGTAAATGGAGACGATGATGACCGCCGCAAGTTGGGCTCTCCAGCGCAGTATTTATCAAGCCCTTGCCGGCTCTTCCGAGCTGACGACGCTGCTTGGTGGCGAGCGCATTTATTCGAATCCGCCGGCCGCCGCTGAATTTCCGTACATCACACTCGGCCAGACCCTGAACCTCGATTGGAGCACGGGTACCGAGGACGGCAACGAGCATAGCCTCACCCTGCATGTCTGGTCGCGCGCCGATAGCACCGCGCAGGTGCACGAGATCATCGAGGTGATCCGCATGGTGCTGCACAATCAGCTGCTGGCGTTGGAGGATCACTATCTGGTCAATCTGCGCCATGAATTCAGCGAAGCGCGGCTTGATCCCGACGGCGAGACCACGCACGGCATCGTGCGCTATCGCGCCGTGACGGAGCTGATGCAGCAGGTCGCCGCATAAGTTTCGACGATTCACCGCGTTCTTGTCATGGCCGGGCTTGTCCCGGCCATCGTCGTTTTGTAGGACCTTTTGCTCGGCGGAGATGGTCCGCACGAGAGGGAGGCCCGATGTCGCTGTGGACTAAACTCAAGGATCTGGTGGAAGGCGTCGACAGCTCACCTGCGCGGGTCAAGGATCTGCGCGCGGAGGAGTTGCGGCTGGCGGCCGGGGCGCTGCTGATCACCGCCGGCGGGATCGATGGCCGGTTCGATCCGGAGGAGAAGCGCAAGGTCAAGGCGCTGCTTCAGAAGCGGTTCGATCTCGAGCCCAGCGAGACAGGGCAGCTGTTCGCCGACGCCGAGGCGCGTGAGCGTGACTCGGTCGATCTCTATCGCTTCACATCCGTGCTGTGCCGCGAGCTCGACCAGGACGGGCGCAAGGCCATCGTCGAGATGCTGTGGGAGGTTGTGCTGGCTGACGGCGTGGTGGACGAGTTCGAGGCGAATTTGGTCTGGCGCGTGGCCGAGCTTGTCGGCGTGTCCACGCGCGACCGCGTCACGCTGCGAAAGCAGGTCGAGGCGCGGCTGGCGACCTAAGGCAGTGCGGAAATGATTGTGCGTTTCGCGGGCGGCTTCGGCCGCCCTTTTTTGTTGTCTGGCGATGAGGACCGAAAACATGACGGCGCAAAAGGGCAAGGATCTCTTGTTGAAAGTCGATGCGGATGGAGCCGGAAGCTTCGCCACAGTGGCTGGTTTGCGGGCGCGAACGCTCGCCTTCAACGCAGGCGCGGTCGATGTCACGGACCAGGAGTCCGCCGGGCGTTGGCGGGAGCTTCTGGAAGGCGCCGGCATCAGATCCGCGCGGGTGAGCGGCAGCGGCATCTTCAAGGACGCATCGTCGGACGAGACGCTGCGCGAATACTTCTTCGCCGGCACGGTACGCGACTGGCAGGTCATCGTGCCGGATTTCGGCACGGTGGAGGGCGCGTTCCAGATCGCGTCGCTCGAATATGGCGGGCAGCACGACGGCGAGGTGAGCTTCGAGCTTGGGCTCGAGTCCGCCGGCGCGCTCACTTTCACGGCAGCTTAAGGAGGGATCATGGTCAACCGGCATCAGGTGCACGCTTCATTCTCCTCAACAGCGCGGTGACGCAAGTCAGCATGCGTCCCGACGAGGTCGGGCTCGCACTCAGCTACAAATACGGGCCGACGACGGAAAGCCTGGACGCGAGCTCTTACGGTACGACCGTTCATGCTTTCCAGGGGCTCGGGTTGCGGCCAATGCGGCCCGTGCATCTGCAAGGCAAGCGCGATCCGGCAACCGGCGACTGGACGTTTCTGTGGGCGCGGCGCACGCGGGCCGGCGGCGACAGTTGGCAAGGCCTTGAAGTGCCGTTGGGCGAGGATGCGGAAGCTTACCAGCTCGACATTCTCGATGGGCCGGGCGGCACTGTCTTGCGTAGCGTTGAGACGAGCGTGCCGACCTTCCACTACCCCGCGGCGACGCAGACGGACGATTTCGGTGCGCCGCAGTGGAATGTCTCCATTCGCGTGGCGCAAATCTCCCCCGTCTACGGACCGGGGCCGGCCGCCGAGCAACTGACCTACGACTATCAGCACTAGTTCCTGTCCAATGGCGCTACCGCGCTTCGCGCTGCTTGAGCGCGTTGGGCCCTGATCTTCAATCAATACTGGAATCAAACATGGCCGAAGAGAGCGCGAAGCTGCGCATCCCCTTCATCGCGGCGTCTCAAGCGCAAAAGCACGTGACGCACAACGAGGCGATGACGTTGCTCGATACGCTGGTGCAGCTCAGCGTGCTCGACAAGGACTTGATCACGCCGCCGGCGGAACCGGACGAGGGCGATTGCTACATCGTCGCCGGCACGGCGACCGGTGCGTGGGTAGGCTGGGAGAACCGCGTCGCCCGCTTCATCGACGGAGTGGCGCTCGTATTTGCCGGGCGCGGGTTCCGGTGCCGGCTGGCTCGCCTGGGTGCTCGATGAAGACGCCATGTATCGCTTCGACGGCGCGGCCTGGGCGCTTGCGGGCATCGAAGGGCCCGAAGGCGACCCCGGTCCGCAGGGCGACCCCGGTCCGCAGGGCGATCCCGGCCCGCAAGGTGATCCTGGCGACCAAGGCCCGCCCGGCGAACCGCCGCTCATGGTTTCGGTGTCCGACGAGTTCACGCCGATCGTGGTGGGTGCGAGCGTCGCCTTCCGCTTTCCCTTCGCCATCGACGTGGGCGAGGTCAGGGCCTCGCTGACCAGCGTGCAGAGTTCTGGCGACACTCTCACCGTCGATGTGCGGAGCAGCGGCGTCAGCATCTTCTCCGCGCCGCTGACGATCGACAACGGCGAGACAATCAGCACCACGGCCGCCACACCGCCCGTCATCGACGACGGCGCGTTCGCCGACTTTACCGATGAATGCACGATCGTCGTGACGCAGGCCGGAGACGGCACGGCGACCGGGCTGAAGGTCTATTTCCTGCCAGCCGAGGAGGCGTAAGAATGCTGGCGATCAATCCTCTCGCCGCGGGTCAGGGTGCGTTAGGCCGGCTTGCCGGGGAACAGGAAGGCTTTGCCGTCGACGCCAAGGCGCCACACGGCACGGTGACGGTGCGGCACTCCACCACGCCGGCGAACAACCTCCTCAACGTCCCACTCGATGACGGGAACGTCATTCAAGAAGGAACGTCACCGAAGCTCGTCCTTTGGAGTGATGGGCTCTATCGCTGGACGCCGCACAATCTCTTCCTGAACGCCGCGACGCCGGCCACGCAGAACGTGACGCTCATCACGGGCGAGACCTACACTGTGGAGGTGACGGTCGCCGGCGGCGGCAATATCACGGGCTCGGTCGGGGCAAGCGGGTCGGCGACGACGGGAAGCCCCGCGACGTTCGTTGCCACGGGAACGTCGGGCACGTTCACGCTGACCGGCTCGCTCGATACCATTCAGATCAATCGCGGCTCTGTCGCAACGAAGTATCTGGAAACGGGCGGGTCGAGACGCATCGGCATTCCGCAAGAATACGACGCCGCCGAGGGCGTGTTCGCCATAAGAAGTGAGACACAGGCAACGAATGTGGCCTTTCCATCACGAGACTTTTCTTCGTGGAGTTCTACAAATGTGGCCCTTGCGTCCGGCGTGACGGCACCGGATGGCACACCAACGGCGTATGCCCTCACAGAAAACAATGGCGGGGCCAGTTACGGGCGTATTTTTAAAGCAACCAGTGGTGGGGCTATCCCTGCTAGCACAGGGTTTGTGTCAAGCGTGTTCCTGAAAGCGCCGATCGCATTCACTGCGTCTCTTCGTGTTCGCTACAACGGTGTCCAGCTTGAAGTCCTAAATATTAACGTCACAACAGAGTGGCAAAGGTTTGAGGTTCCAGTGACCTCCGGCGCAGTAAGTGGCACCGCAGAGCTGCACGTCTTCTTGAACCCGGACTCCCTCTCTGGCATCGCTGACGCAGGCCGCGTCATCCATGTATGGCAGGCCCAAATAGAAAGAGGCGATGTTGCGACCTCTCCCATTCCAACGTTCACCGCGACTGTTGCACGAACGGAAGACCTTCCAATTTTCCAAACCAGCACCTACCCGCACGACATGGAACAAGGAATGTGGATTATCGAGTTCAAGAGATTACTTCGGGTGGGCGTCTTCTAGAGAGCGACGGTTCGTCGCCCAACGCCGTACCTCGAATATTTCTCATCGTCGACGGCGATACTAGAATTCAGAACACGGGCGGTGACGCGGCTACAGTGAACGTCGGAGCCGCAACCATAAACACGAGAAGCAAGGTCGGCATATCCTACGCCGAAGACGACTTTGCCGCCTGTCTTAATGGGGGGACTGTTGCAACCGACACGTCGGTCGATCTTGTCGGTTTAACCGGCCCTTCGGAGCTTGGGCTTGGCAACGCGCCGGGAGGGAATCGTGGCTTCGGACGGCTACATCTACAGCGCGGTTTATGTTCCGCGTCCTCGCGTCAACGATGCGGAGTTGCAAAACCTCACGACACCATGAGAGCGGATGGTAAAGGCGCATCTTCAATGACAATCGTTCCCATGATCTATCGGTCCGTTGAGCATATGACTTCAGGCCAGGCTGTGGCCGCCGGTGCGGGTGGTGCCGGCGTTTCCTTTGCTGCAGCAATGATCGATCCGAACGTCGCGTCGCCTTGGCTGCATGTGCTCACGCTCTCGATTGGCAGCCTGACTGGTCTGGCGTCCTTCGTGCTTGTGGTTCTCAAGATCGTTCAACAGCACCGCGCCATGCGCGGTCGATAGAACAACCTCACAACAGTCCGAGGATCTACGATGCCGCTTCCCCGGTGGTACGCGCTGGCGCTCGCCGAGCGCGGCGTAAAGGAAGCGCCTGGCGGCGCTGACAATCCGATTGTGCAAGCCTATTACCGCGATGCCTGCCACGTGATGCACGACAGCGTGCCGTGGTGCGCGGCATTCGTCGGCGCCGTGCTTGCCCGCGCCGGTGTCGAGCCGACCGGCTCGCTCGCGGCACGCTCTTATCTTTCGTGGGGAGAGAAGCTTGCGGCCCCGCGCCAAGGCTGCGTCGTCGTGCTGAAGCGTGGCAAAGGCTGGCAGGGTCACGTGACCTTCTTCGATCGTGAGGAGAACGGCCGTCTTATCTGTCTCGGGGGCAATCAATCCGACAGCGTGTGCTTCGCCGCCTACCGCAAGAGCCTCGTGCTTGGCTATCGTTGGCCATCCTAATTTGCGCCGCGCTTCGCGCTGCTTGAGCGCATTTGCCTGGGTTCCTCGCCGAGGAGCGCTTTCTTCCCATCGTCTAATCAAAGAAGGAGACTTCCATGAATTCATTCGCTTGGCTTCTCACCGGTGGTTTCGCCAAGGGCTACCGGACCCAGGTTCTGGGCGTGACCGCCGCGGTCTCCGCGGTCGGACTTTGGGCCGTGGGAGACGCGTCCCTGGCCGATCTCGTCACCGAACTTCCGATCATCTTGGGCGGCTTGGGTCTTGCGGCGCTCGGCGCCAAGGTGGACGATGCCGCCGCCAAACCGGGAACGCGCCAGCCTGCCCGGTCGAAGTAGTACCGTTCATGCGCCATTCATAGGCGCTTCTCTATGGTTACTTCCCAAGAAGGGATATTGGGACTGAGATGAACTCTCGGGTGATAAGGCAAACGGCCATAGCGGGGTTGGCCGCGGTCATGATGATCGCGGCAGCTTCGCCAGCGCAAGCAGGTTGCGTCCCCTGGAAATCGGCGGGGGCGATCATTTCACAGAACTCGCTGGTCCCCGGCAACGTCATCTACCAGAAGGTCCAGTCCAAGACCGGCGGCAAGGTGATCTCGGCGACCCTGTGCGAGAACGGCAACAAGTTCGTCTATAAGATCG
>Ga0307378_10010330_pt1 | contig 12133 bp, 9 predicted proteins | sample UN1MG_FD_202238 | JGI IMG/M metagenome (GOLD analysis project Ga0307378, IMG submission 202238) | Soil microbial communities from Risofladan, Vaasa, Finland - UN-1 | ecosystem: Environmental > Terrestrial > Soil > Coastal area > Acid sulfate soil | place: Finland: Risofladan, Vaasa | collected...
CCTGGCCGCGGGTGGACCCTTGGCCGCCGGAATCAGGTCCATTCCGCACTTGGGGCATTTGCCCGGTTTGGGCAGGCGGACCTCCGGGTGCATCGAACAGGTCCAGACCTCGGCGGGGGCCGCCTCGGTGGCGGGCGCCGCCGCCTGTTGAACCGGCTGGGTTCCGACGACCGCACCGCGGAAGGCGTAGCCGGCCGCAAACGCGACGACCAGCAGCGCCGGCACCGGAGCCTTGGCGACTAGTCGCGCCATCCATTGGAGTCTGGGACTCATCCGTTCACCTGCGTCATCTGCCATGGTGGGGCACGTCGAGTCCGTCCAAGGCGGACGGTACCCACCACAATCGTCTTCCCGTTCTACGATCCGTCTTGCGGACGGCCCTGAGCTTCACCGGTTGTCTGCGATTCCGCTTCCGTCTGTTGCCGTCGCGGGATGGTTCGCCCGACGAGCATCTCGACTTCGGCCAGACGCTGCGCCTTACCGGCCAGGGCGCGTTCATACGACAGCTCGAAGTCCAGCAGCGTTCGCTCGGCGTCCACCAGGTCGAGGAAGCCGGCCTTGCCCGCCCGGAACGCGGCCTCGGTCGATTCGAGTGCCTGTCTGGCCTTGGCCAGCAGCGTGTCGCGATACAGGTCGATCTTTCGATCAGCGTCGCGCAACTGGTAGAGCGCCATCTTGATCCGGGCGGCCAGGGCGTTTCGGCGCTCGGACTTTTCGGCCATGGCGGCCAGGTGCCGGGCTCGCGCCTCGCGCTGACCGGCCGCGTACTTGCCGTACCAGATCGGCACATTCATGGACACCGACACCGCCCACACGTCCTTGCCGGCGTCGTCCGGGGCCGATCCGCTGAGGAAGCTGTTGCCAATGGCGTACACGTCGAGGGGGTCGCCCATTCCGCCGGCGAAGCGCGACAGGCTGCGGAGTGCGGCCGGGTTGCGCAGCCCCGCACCGCGCGGCCGGACCGCCGACCCGACGTCGGTATAGTCGACACCCACGGTGAAATCCGGCACGCAAGCCAGTCCGGCCAGATCGACGGCGGACCGCCGCTGGGCAATCTCGTGGTCCAGAGCCTTCAGCTCCGGATTGGCTTCGTCGGCCCAGGCGAGGATTTCCTTGTCACCGGCGTCGATGCGCTCTTGTGGGGCGTCCTGCGGGAAGGGCAGGTCGGCATGGGCAGGCCGATTCAGGGCCGCGTTGAGGCGAGCGACGATCGGACCGCGCAGGTCCACCAACGCCCGCAGCGAGTCCTCCAGCTTTTCCAGTTCGACCTGGGCACGGATCACCTCGGAGTACCCGGCTTCGCCCGTCTTGTATTCGGCTCGGACGACCTGCTCCAGATCCTCGAGCAAATCGCGGTTCTTGCGGACGACGGCGATCGCCCGGCCCAGGTAGTAGTACTCGTAATAGGCGTCCTTGACCCGGTAGAAGAGGGCCAGCTTCTCGGCCTCGTATCGTTGCCTGACCGCCTCGGCCTCCTGTGCGGCGACGTCGCCGCGCAGTTGCAGCTTGCCGAGCCAGGGGAAGGTCTGCGAAAGTCCGAAGGCCTGCTGCTGAGGCCCGACGCGCGTCTCGACCTCTTCGATGAAGTAGCGGTAGCTGAAGCGCGGATCGGGCAGGGCGGTGACCTGCGGCACTCGCTCCAAAGCCGCCTTCCAGCGATGGAAAGCCGCCTCCAGCCCCGGGTTGTTCAAGGCGGCGCAGGTCAGGTAGTCGGAGAGGTCCGCGGATTCGTCCAGAACCGGCGGCTGCGGCTCGGTGTGCTGTTCGGCAACATCAAAGCGTGCCGGGGGGGCGTCGGCGGGTGCGTCGCCCACGGCCTGACGGACGGCCATCCGCCCGCCGCCCGAGGCACATCCTCCGACGAGCCACACCGTCAGCACGGTGAAGCACGCGCGGCACAGGCCGCCCGGCCGCCGATCAATCTCCATGACACAACTCCGCCCGTACCAGCCAACGCCGGGTGAATCATGCACCCGGTTGCGGTCGGTTGTAAAGTCTTGGATGCCCAAACGGTTGTGGTTCTTCCCCGGGAATGCCCGAGGCGGTGAACTTCCTTCCGGTGGATCGCTGAAGCCGCTACCCTGCCCGCCGGGCGATTGGGCGTGCGATTGCTTCAAATGCCAGTGCAGGTGCGTGGTCTTTGACGGAATCCGAACTGGTAACCGGTTGTCGAAGCGGGGACCGTGAGGCGCAGCACGAACTCTACGCGCGTACCTCCCAGCGGATTCATCGGCTGCTCCTGCGGATGACTCGCGACCCCGAGGCCGCGTTCGATCTGGCCCAGGACACCTACCTGCGGGCCTTCGCCCGGATCGAGCAGTTCGACGGCCGGTCTTCGCTGGCCACTTGGCTGTACCGCATCGCCGTCACCGAGGCCCTGCAGTTCCTCCGCCGCGACCGCCGCATCCGATCCAAACTCCGCGAGGGTCTTCCGGAAGGGGTCGCCGAATCCGCCGGCGACCGCGTCGCCGCCCGTCTGGACGTGAATGACGCGCTGGCCGCCATCGATCCGACCGATCGACTCATGCTGTTGCTGCGATATCAGGAGGGCCTGGACTACAGGACCATTGCCGAGGTGACCGACTGCGCCCCGGGCACGGTGGCCTCGCGGCTGAACCGGGCGCGGCAGCGTCTTCGGAGTTTGTTGGAAAGCGGCTACGCATCGGGGGAAGAAGCGAGCCCGCCCGAGCATCCAAAGGAAGGGGGCTGATCGCCCCGGGCACGACGCCGGCCGACGACTCGCAGTGGCCGGGGCGGACGAGTCCGGAGGACAGGTGTCATGGACTGCAACGCCGCCAGAGAACAACTCGGCCCCTATCTGGACGACGAACTGGATGCTGACGCCCGCGGCGGTGTGGAGGCACACCTGGCCGGCTGTCCGGCGTGTGGGCGAGAGCTGGAACGCCTGAACGCCCTGGCGGCCGACCTTGCGGCGGGAAGTCCGACCGCAGTTCCGGACGGCCTATGGTCTTCAATCAAGGCGCGCTTGGACGAGGCCAAGCCCGCGGATGCAGGGCAGCGAGCCGGGCGAATGCGACTCGGGCACTACCGCGGGCCGCTTGCGGCCGCCGCCGGCGTTGTGCTGGTTGTGGGATTGGGGCTGCTGGGGTTGTCCTACATGAACGGTGGGGCGCCGGAGGCCGAAGCGTCCGCCGTCGACTTCGGCGTTCTGCTGGACGCTCTTCCGAAGGACGCCAAAGTTGCGTTCCGTGAGTTTCTGGAGCGACATGGGGCCGCAGAGACGACCGCGGCCGATGCTCTGCGACACGCGGCCCAGTTGAACTTCGCGACGCCGGAGTCGTTGCCGGGCGGTTTTCGTCTGCAGGCGGTCTACGCGCTTCAGTTCGGCGACAGCCCGGGCATTGCCGCGGAATACTCTCGCGACGGTGAATTCCTGGGCGCCATCTTCCACCCCCCGGTCCGTCGAGAGGACTTTGGCACGCACAAGGACCTGCCCTGTGCGGTCGGCATGCACCGAGGCCACAGCGTCCAGGTCGGCTCGTGGCGTCTGGTCCATCTGACCGATCCGACCACGTGCCATTGCGTGCTGAGTCAGTTGGACACCAATACCGAGTTGCCCGAAGTCATGGCCGCGGTAGCGCCGCAACTTCCGCCCGACGGCGGTGCAGGGCACGACCACTGATTGAGGACACCCCCTTACGCCGCTCAGCGCGTGTGCGCGTGGCCAGGTAACGCTACCTCGACGTATCCGAAGTTCGCTCGGCGTGAGTCGCGCAGCGTCATGCCCCAACAAGCGCGCCGTCGCAGGCGAGCAGGGTTCGCCGATACGTGCGCTCGGACGGCCTGTTTCAGCCCTCGGTCGCCCTCGGGGCCGGCTCGATGTGCACCAGCACGTCGGCAACCTCGGGATGGTGCCGTCTGACTTCGTCCTTGACCTGATGCCCGACCTCGTGAGCGATGGAAACGGACAGACCCCCGTCCACCTCGACGTGCATGTCCACCAGGTAGGTGGTGCCCATCTTGCGGGCCAGCAGCTTCTCGATTCCCTCCACGCCTTTCACGCCGGCCGCCGTGGACCGGACTCGCTCCAGCAGTTCGGGCCCCGGGCTCCGATCCATCAGCTCGGCCAAAGCCAGCCGGACGAAGCGCTGGCCGTTGAAGCCGATGATCACCGTGGCGGCCAGCGCCGCCCACTCGTCGGCGCCCTCGTAGCCGGGACCGGCGAAGAGGCTGACCGAGATGCCCACCGCCGCCAGCAGCGAGGTGACCGCGTCGCTGCGATGATGCCAGGCGTCGGCACTGACGGCCGTGCTGCCGATGCGTTTGCCGATCCGCGACGCGATTCGGAACATCCCCTCCTTGATGGCGACGACGGCCGCCAGCACGATCAGGGTGTAGCCGGCCGGGGCCTCGTGCGGGGCCAGGATGCCGTCCAACGCCTTCACCGCGATGCCGATGGCCGCTCCGATCAACATCATCCCGACGGCCAGTGCCGCCAGGGCTTCCGCCCGCCCGTGTCCGTAGGGGTGATCCTCGTCCGGCGGCTTGGCCGCGATGGCCAGCCCGCTCCAGACGATCGCCGAGCTGAAGATGTCGGCGAAGGATTCGACCGCGTCGGCGATCAGGGCGTAGGAGTTGCCCAACAGGCCGGTCACCAGCTTGACCACGGCCAGCACCCCGCTGAGGCCCATTCCCACCAGTGAGATCCGCAACCCCGCTCGAACGTCAGCGCTCATGACCGGCAGCATAACCCATGATGCCCCGCTGAGGGTAGCCGAGGACGCGAACCGCCCACCGGCGGGGGGCCGCCCCGGCCGTTTCGCGGCATTTCGGACGCGCCAATCGGGTAAAATGCGAGTTTCGCGGAACCCGGCGGGCGTCTGGGGACTTATGGTAGGTAGAGGTTGCTCCAAAGTGGACCAGGCGAGTCCCCAAAGCCGCCAAGAGGAGCCCATGACTTTGCAGATCTGCGCAACTGTATCCCCCCCGGCCGACGTGGACGGCGAGCGGGCACTGGTCGAACGGGCCAAGTACGACAGTCAGGCCTTCGGCCAGTTGTATCGCCGCTACTACCCGGTCGTCGCCGGATACGTCTATCGCCGCGTGGGTGATCGCCACGCGACGGAAGACCTGGTGGCGGAGGTGTTTCTGACGGCCCTTCGCTACCTGCCGCGGTACCGGCATCGGGGCGTGCCGGTGCGAGCCTGGTTCTATCGAATCGCCTCCAACACGGTCAATCGTTGGGCCCGCAGGCAGAGCCGCAACCCGCTGTGGAAATCCAACGGCGACGCGTTGGCCGGCACCCCCGCCCAGAGCGACCCCGCCCCCGACGGCCGCGCCGAACGTGCCCGGCGTGCCCTGCTGTCGCTGTCGCCCAAGTACCAGACCGTTCTGGCGCTCCACTACCTGGAGCGCATGACCGTCGACGAAGTCGCCCGGGCGTTGGGCTGTCGGGCCGGAACGGTCAAGTCGCGCCTATCGCGCGGTCGCGAAGCGCTTCGCGAGAAACTCCAGCAACGGAGGTGACCTGCCATGCACGGCGAAAAAGACCCCGTAGACGGCGCACTGGATGCGCTGCGATCACAACAGTGGACTGAAGATTCCTACAACGAAAAACTCGAGGAGAGACTTATGAGTGCATACAAACCCTCTGCGTCGGCCTCTCGAAGCACCCGGCGCCATACACTCGTCGGCCTGGCGGCCCTGCTGCTGGTGGCCGGCGGCACCTTCGCCGCTACCGGCGGGATCGACACCATCCGGCAATGGCTGGTCACCGTCGAGGTCAACGGCCAGGTCCACGAGTTCACCACCGACGATAACGGCATCGGCTCGTTCACCATCGAGACCGACGACGGCCAGGCCGAGGTTCAGGTACAGATGGCCACTTCGCCCGACGGTGGCGAGGTGACCAGCAACATCACCATCTCGGCCGAGAGCCCCGATGGTGGTATGACCCGGGACATCGAGGTGCAGCGCCGGGTCCGGACGGTCAGTAGTGACCTGGCGGGCGACAGTGCGTACACCGTCGATGATCTCGGCGACACCGAGCCGGCGGCCGAGTGGGTGCAGGACGGCGTCACCAACGCGGTTTACCTGGTTCCCAACGGCGAGGATGAGGGCGTCGGCTTCAAGGTCTTCGCCGCCGCCACGACTTCCGACGGCGAGACGATCGTGAACCTGGCGGCCGCCCCGCCCGTGGCCCTGCCCGAGAACGAGGACGACATCAGCGTCGAACTGGCCGACGACGGCATGCTGACCATCACGATCGGTGGTGAGGGCGAGGAGATGGTCATGAACCTGGCCTTCGCGACGGCCGGCGCCACCGGCCCGGCCTGCTGCGATCCGGACGAGCCGCTCGAGGTCGAGACGCCCGACGGCGAAATCACGATCACCCTCGATGCCATCGCCCTCGAGGGTCAGGCCCCCGAGGAGGAGTAACCGGGCCGGCTCCATCAGACAGCCGACAAGACGTGCAAGACGCGCCAGACGCGCCAGACGTGCAAGACGCACAAGATCGCAGGCGGCTCCCAACCGCCTGCGGTCTTCGCTTTCCTATTTAATAGCCTCATCCGCCGCGCTACGGGCAGGTCGGTGCGATATGCCCGATGCGCGATTTGACCGATGAAGCGTCGGCCGTGCTGATCGACGCGTTAATGTTGTATCGGTTCCCCGCCCTCGCTGGGCGAGCGTTGGGCGACTGTGCGGCGTGGTCGTCGTCGGGTGGCCAGCAGCATTGCCAGGACGAAGAGGGGCAGGGTGGTTGGCTCGGGGATGTGGGCGATCCAGGCTTCGATGAGGTTGTCGTGGTAGGCGGTGCCGACGATGGTCCGGCCGTCGGCCGAGACGCCGTGGACGAAGGCGAGCTGCCAATCGCCCATGTCGATGCCGTGCGCCGTGATGATGTCATGCAGAAAGCGGAAACCGTGCGTCTGATCCCAGATGAAGGCGCCGCCGCCCGCGTCGCCGACAATAACCGATCCGTCCGCTGAGACGTCCTGCGGGGTAGCGGTGAAGCCCAGGTCCACCAGCCCCTGTTGCTGTGTCCAACGAAAGACGTGGCCTTCGTAGTAGCCGACGTCGCCGGCACCGACGATGACCGATCCATCCGCCGACACCGCTTTGGCGTTGCTGGAGAAGCGCCCGCCGGGGAGGTCTCCGAGGCCCACCATTCCTTCCTGTGCCGTCCATCGGAAGGCCTCTGTGCCGTCATCCGACTCGGCCCAGCCGACGACGGTCGACCCGTCGCTGGAAACCGCGTTGGCGATGCTGTCGATCCGTCCGCCGGGAAGGTCGCCCAGTTGGAAGAGGCCATCCTGCCGTGTCCATCCGAACGCCAGGACGTGCGGGCCGATCTCGTCGGGATCGCCACGCCCAACCACAAACGACCCGTCGCCGGAGATGCCGGTCGCCTGGCTGGCAAAATCCCCGCCCCAGAAGTCGCCGAGTCCCTCGATCCCTCCCTCTCCTGTCCACCGGAAGGCTTCTGTGCAAGCATCGCAAGAAGCGCTCGACTGGCTCGAGTCGCTGGAGCCCGCGACCACTGATCCGTCAGCCGAAACCGCTCTGGCACCGCTCCAGAAATCGCCGCCGGGCAAGTCCCCGATCCCTACCATGCCGCCGGCGGCCGTCCAGCGAAAAGCCTCAGAGCCGTTGACGCCGGTGCTGCGGCCCACCACAGTTGTTCCGTCGGCGGAGATATCCCCAGCCACGCTGTGGAAGGAGCTGCCGCCCGGAAGATCGCCCAGACCAAGGAAGTAGACCTGATCGGCGTGAGATGCCTGGATGACTCCCGTAGTGGCTAGCAGGTAAGCGACCCGGCACTGCCATGCGGCACTCATCCTACCTCACTCCCTTGTCCGTTCTCCAACTTCCGAGGCATTCCCGCCCATGCCTCGGTGCCTTCCCCTATGTCGGCATTTGGGCAGCGCCTTTCGCAGCCGATTCCCCCTGCGGCGTGCCGCTCAGGGCATCGATTCAGAGTTTGCATCGTTGGAATCGGTTTCTGGGAAGGCTACGTCGCCAGCACCTTGATCACCACCAGCGTCACGTCGTCTTCCTGGGCGTGGTCTTTGCGGAACTGGGCCAGCACCTCGGTGACGGCCTTGCTGATCCTCTCGGCCGGTGCGTCGGCGTTGCGGCGGATCACTTCGCGCAGAGCGTCCTTGCCGAAGAAGTCGCCCTGCGGGTTGCGCGACTCCCAGATGCCGTCCGTGCCCAGCAGCACGACCTGGCCGGGCTTCAGGGTAACCGGGCCGGACTCGCGATACGCCCAGCCGGCCTCGATCCCCAAGGGCAGGCCGCTGCCCTCCAACTCGCTGAACGCGTCGGTCTCGGGATCGAAGACGATGGCCGGGTCGTGACCCGCACTGGCCCAGCGCACCTGGCGCGATCGAGCGTCGATCACCATGTAGAACAGCGTCATGAAGCGCCCGCGGCTCATGTCGCCGCTCAGGCAGCGGTTCATGTCGTTCATCAGTTCGGCCAGGCTGCCGGGCTGGACGGCCCGGCTGCGCAGCAGCGCCCGCCCGGTGGTCATGAGCATGGCGGCCGCGATCCCGTGTCCGGTCACGTCGCCGATGGCCACGCCCAGCAGCCCCGGCGCCAGCTCCGACAGATCGAGATAGTCGTAGTAGTCCCCACCGGTCTCGTCGCAGTAGATGCTCTGACCGGCCACGTCCAGGCCCTTGACCTGCGGCGGCCCCGAAGGCAACAGGTGCTGCTGCACCTCCATGGCCAGGGCCAGCGACTGTTTCAACCGCAGCCGATCCTGCAGTTGCGGCACCATGGCGTTGAAGGTCCGACCGAGCAATCCCAACTCATCCCCCGTCTTGATCCGTACGCGGGCCTCGAGGTCGCCTTTCGCGATCCTGTCGGCGGCCGCCGCCAGCCTGCGCAGCGGCCGGGTCACCGACCGCGATCCAACCACAGCACACGCCACGACGACCAGGATCACGGCCCCGGCCACCAGTGCGTCCGTCTGCAACTGATGTCCCGTGCGATCCAGGATCTCGCGTCCGGCCGCCGCCGCCTGGGCCACCACCTCCGCGTACGGCAGGATCAGAACCAGGTACCCGCCCTGATCGCCCACCGGCCCGTAGACCCACAGACAGTCGCGCCCCAGGTACGGCATCTGCCGCTGGCCCCACTGACCCTGGGCCATGTCGGCCAGCAGTCGGCCGAACTCTTCGGTGTCTTCGGATTCCAGCCGCTCGGCGTCGAACGGCGTGCTCCATCGTTCGCCTTTGCGGTGGTACCCCGGCTGGGCGATGATGGCCGCCTCGAACTGCCCCTCCTCGCCCGCGGGCTGCAACTGTACCAGGATGGCCCGCGCTGCCTCCGACCAGGTGGCCGGCAGCTTCATGTGCTCGACGATGTCGGCCTCGGTCACGTCCAGACCGGTCACGCCCGCGAAGGACCCGTCCGGCCGATGAACCGGCGCCGCGATGGTCAGGATGAGCTGCTCGGACGAGGCGTCGAAGTAGGGACCGATCCAGCACAGTTGCCCGCGCTCCTTGGCCAGCGTGTACCACTGCCGCTGCCGTGGGTCGTACTCGGCCGGATAGCCCCCGTGTCCGGGGTAGCTGCTGTGCACCCCGCTCTCTGTGGCGGTGTACTGCCAGTAGATCAGGTCGCTCATGGCCTGGTAGCGGAAGCGGTACTCGGCCGACATTCGCGACAGGCGGGCTATCTCCGGTGCGACAGCCTCGGGCGAGACTCCGGGCGCCAGCTTGAAGGCCTGCTGCGAGTAACTGACCGGAATGGGCACGCCCGGACCGTCCGCCAGGAACCGGTAGTGCTTGGACGACGGCTTGGTGTCGGCCGGGATGTTGTCGCCCCGATCGAAGTCCTCCGCCAGGTACACCTTGGCGTCGGCCGGCGGCTCGGCCGCTAAACACCGATCCACCGCCCGGGCCTGTGCCAGCAGCAGGTGCTGCAATGTCTCCCGCTGCTGCGTGACCAGGGCGGCCTGGTTGCGGATCAGTTGCTGAAGCTGCTCGCCGGTTCGATCGGTGAGCGACTGCCGGGCCTGGACCGCCAGGTCCCTACCCAGCGACAGCATGCCGTGCCGGTCCAGCACGGCCACGAACACCAGCGGAACCAGCGCCATGGTCAGCAACAGGATCAGCAGTTTCCAGCGAATGCTCATGCCACCTGCCCGGGTGATCGTCGCCGGCCGCCGGCCCCGCGCACCGCACGATCACCGCGTGCATCTGACCATACCCGGCGCCCACTGTCCATGCAGAACCCGTGCAGGCGACGGCTCGTCGCGCCCGCCCGACCGGGATCGTTCAGCCGGGCCAGCGCCCGCCGCGGCGAGCAACTTGGCGGTTGTGCGCGGTCGCCGGGTTTTTGGTTTGAGTGACACCCGCCTGGCGCTTTACACTGCCCGCCGCACACCCCATATTGGGGCAGACGAAGACGTTGCTCGACGCGACCCGATCGCCCGGTTCGGCGATCGAACGAATGAGAGGTGGACGATGAGACGGTTTCTGATCCTGGGATTGGCGGCTCTGGTCGGTTGCGCCACAAGCGGTGGTGGTGGTGGTGGCGGCGGTGGTGGCGGCACCGACGACGCCAACGTGAACCAGAACACCGGCCCCGACGACGGCAACGTGAACCAGAACACGAGCCCCGACGACGGCACCACCGAAAACGAGAACCAGGCCGCCCCGAACGACAACGATGATTCCGGGCCGGTCCCGGCCTCACCGGGGGCGGCCGCGTTCGCCGCTAACGACTGCGACGGGTGTCATACGGCCCAGTCGAACAACTTCAGCGGCAGCACCGTTGACAGCATCGTGGACGCGCTCGTCGGTGACGTGCCGCACGCCGGCGCCGACCTGACCGCCCTGTCCGAGGAGGACTTCGACCTGATCACGGACTATCTGGTCGCGGTCGCCCTCGGCGAGGAGCAACTCGACGGCGTCAGCGACGACGGCGAAGAGAACGAGAACGCCGACACCGGCGACGAGGACAACGACAATGCCGGCCCGGACGACGATTCCGCCGAGAGCGAGGCCCACGCCTGGTTCGAGCAGGTCTGGACGGACTTCGACCGCAACTACTCACACTTCGCGGTCAAGGAGGTGGACTGGGACGCCGTGCGCACCGAGTACGAGCCCCGCTTCGAGGCCGACCTGACCGACGACCAGTTCCTGACCAACCTTGCCGAGATGCTGGCCGGGCTCCGCGACGTGCACGTCTGGCTGTTCGACGCCCAGGGTGAGTCCGTCGAGGTCTATTCCAAGCCGGCCGCTCAGAACTACCCCTCGGACGATCCGGCCCAGTACTTTCCCCAGGGTCTGCAGCAGATGCAGAGCTTCCCCCTGACCCACGGCTGGACGACCGACAACATCGCCTACATCGGCATCGACTCCTTCGACGCCGACCGGTGGGACGGCCTGCACACCGGCCACGTGGACGATCTGTTCGCCGCCTACGCCGACGCCGACGGGCTGATCATCGACGTGCGCCGCAACAACGGCGGGAGCGAGCTGGTCGCCCAGGTTCTCGCCGGCCACCTGAGCACCACCGCCTACGTCTACGGCTATCACCGCACGAAGAACCCCGGGCCCGACCACAGTGACTTCGCCGACTTCACCGAGCACCGCCTCGAGCCGGCCGAAAACGATCCGTTCCTCAAGCCGGTCGCCTGCCTGATCGGCCAGCGGAACCTCAGCTCGGCCGAGTGGTGGGTGCTGATGATGTCGGAGAACCTCCGCGGCATCACGTTGATCGGCGACACGACGCGCGGCAGCTCGGGCAGCCCGCAGGAGTTCAGCCTCGACAACGGAATCACCTATTACATTCCGAGTTGGGAGGCCTATCGAGTGGACCAGACCACCCGGATCGAGGACGTCGGCATCGACCCCACGCCGGGCTTCGCCATCCCCGCGGAGGAGAGCTACACAACCGATCACGACTTCGTCCTGGAGCGAGCCGTCGACCTGCTGACGCAGTGACGCCCCGAGCCCCGCGGGATTCATCCCGCGCTGGGTGATCCGAGCCGCGACATTCATGTCGCGAGACGTGACCGGCGACATTCACCCGGCGCGGTGAGATTCACCCCACCCCGCGCGATCCGAGCCATCCCGGCGCGCCGGGATCAGGAAGCGGACTCCAACCTCACCGGCATCGTGTGGCACCGGCTTCCAACCGGTCTGACGAGACG
>Ga0307378_10010334_pt1 | contig 12130 bp, 13 predicted proteins | sample UN1MG_FD_202238 | JGI IMG/M metagenome (GOLD analysis project Ga0307378, IMG submission 202238) | Soil microbial communities from Risofladan, Vaasa, Finland - UN-1 | ecosystem: Environmental > Terrestrial > Soil > Coastal area > Acid sulfate soil | place: Finland: Risofladan, Vaasa | collected...
CGCCGCAGAATCGGCAAGCTAAAAGTTGGTGAGATTGCTCTGGTTATCGCTGTAGCCGCGCCCCATCGTCAAGAGGCTTTTCAAGCCTGCCAGTATGCTGTTGACAGGCTCAAAGAGGGCGGAATCACAACATATAAAGAAATTTACGAAACTGACGAAGGACCGGCAGAAGGCCGAACATGACAGCTATTTCTACTTCCTCCGCTGGATAATATAGACAGCCAAGTCAAGCAAAGCTTGACGAAAGCTATTATCAGGGAGCCTCTCTATAGCCCGGCAAGCCCGGCAAGAAAAATCCGAGGCGATAGCCAGGCACTCATCGATAACCGGTGAATTGCAAATCTCCTCCAAAGCCAGTGCAACGCTTTCGGTATCTCTATTTTCAACAACCCCCTTTATCAGGTTATCCTCAGGATGAGACTCCGCATAAAGTATTGACGGCAAAGTTACTGTGCCTTCACTTAAATCAGAACCCACTGGTTTACCCACTTCGGCTTCTTCACCAACAAAATCCAGAATATCATCCACAATTTGAAAGGCCATGCCAAAGTTGTGGCCATATTCCCTCACTGTCTCAATCACGTGTTCTGGAGACTGACTTAAAATAGCTCCTATTTCAGCAGCCGTTGAGAAAAGACAAGCTGTCTTGGCGCTAATCCATTTGTAATAGTGGCCACGAGCCTGTTTCAAATCAAAGATTTCGTCGGTCTGTTTCAACTCGCCACCAGAAATGACCATAAGAGCTTGAGAAAAAATTTTTATCGCCCTCAAATCCCCAGTGCTAGCTGCAAGACTACTCGCCTTAGAAAAAAGGTAGTCACCAAGGAGCAAGGCTCTATTTTCCCCCCAAGCAAGGCTCACTGATGGCTTACCACGGCGAATTGCCGAGTTATCCACGATATCATCGTGAACCAGAGTAGCGGTATGGAGAAGTTCCACTGCCGTCGCCAGCGGCAGAAGGAGAGCAAGGTCATAGTGATAGAACTTTCCACAAAGCAAGGTAAGCGATGGCCGAATTCGCTTGCCACCATTTTTTAAGGCATACTCTAGCAATTTGGCGAGCAGGGGAAAGTCGACATCAGCTACCTCCTCTAAGCTTTGCTCGACCTTGTCCAGATCATCTTGAATAGGCTTATAAATATCGCTAAGACTCATTCAGCTTCTCACATCCGAGACGGCCAGTTTCTTCAGCCACAATACTTTCATCCAGCTTATCAAACAATGGCTGTGGAGGTAGCAGTTTCTGTCCTGCCAGCGGTAATTGAAGTTCCCAACCAGCCGCCTCAATCTTGCCATCAAAGCCAAGAAGATTATGAAGTTTTTGAGAACTAAAAGGCAGAAATGGGTAAAGAATAGTTTTTAAAGCCGAAAGCACTGACAACGCTACATAGATAGCTGTGGCTGCAGCTTGGATGTCCTGTTTAATCACTTTCCATGGAGCTTTGTCATCAAGGTATCGGTTAGCTTCCTGAGCTAATGACATAGCTGTTTTAATCCCCTTTTTAAAATGGCAACGATAAAGAAATTTATCAACACTGCTCAATGTAGTCTGAGCCTTATGAAGAAGTTCTTGACTCTGGCTATCAAGCTCTCCAGGGTCTGGTACCACCCCCGCAAAATTACGGTAGGTGAAAGTAAGAACCCGATGGGCTAAGTTTCCATAAGTAGCCACAAGCTCATCATTATTGCGGCGGAGGAACTCACGCCAGGAGAAATCAGTATCCCCAGTTTCTGGCATGTTTATAGATAAGAGATAACGCAGCGAATCCGGGTTATACTGCTGCAAATAATCAGGAAGCCACACTGCCCAGTTTCGACTGGTGGAAAGCTGCTTTCCTTCGACAGTCAGAAATTCATTAGCTGGAACATCGTAGGGGATGTTAAGGCCCCCGTAGCCCATTAACATTGCCGGCCAGATAAGCGTATGGAAAGGGATGTTGTCCTTGCCAATAAAGTAAAAGCTTCTGGATTCGCCTCCCCAGAAAGGCTGCCAGGCTGCAGCATCCCCACTCAATTTCGCCCACTCCTTGCTAGCTGAAAGGTAACCAATAACTGCCTCAAACCAAACATATATGCGTTTCCGTTCGAAGCCAGGCTGAGGCACATCTATTCCCCATTCGATATCACGAGTTATTGCCCGATCCTTGAGCCCACTCTCCAGAATGCCTAAGCTGAAATTTAACACATTCTGACGCCAGTGAGTCTGCTCTTTTATCCAAGATTTCAACCTATCTTCAAAGGCGCTAAGGCGAAGGAAGAAATGTTCGGAAACCTCAAAGCGAGGAGTTGCAGAACAAAGGCGGCAGCGAAGATCAAGAAGTTCATCGGGATTCAAAGTCCTGCCACATTCATCACACTGGTCACCACGCGCCTCAGGGAAGTGACAATAAGGACAAGTACCTACAAGATAACGGTCAGGTAGAAAGCGCTGACATCGAGGACAATAGGCTTGAAGCATAGTATCTTTATAAATATAGCCTTTCTCCAAGAGGGTAAGGAAGATATCATGGGTAACCTCAGTATGATTTGACGTACTTGTAGTAGTAAATAAGTCCCAGGAAATACCCAGCTTCTGCCAGCAATCGAGAAACTCCTGATGATATTTGGACACTATCTCTTGGGGAGATTTACCCTCTTGCTCAGCACGCAAAGTAATTGGTGTCCCATGCTGGTCACTACCTGAAACCATTAATACCTTATCACCCTTAAGACGATGGTATCGAGCAAAAATATCTGCCGGCAGGTAAGCCCCAGCAATATGCCCCAGATGAAGTGAACCATTAGCATAAGGCCAGGCGACTCCGATTAAAATATGCTCAGACAATAATCTGCCTCACAGCCAAAATTTTATTCTCCCAATCTATCATGAAGCTGACTCTGAGGGGGAAAAGGTGAGCACCTGTTCATCCTTTTCCTCCACATAAGTAGCGTAGCCTTTGCTTACACAGCAGTCATTGCAGAAACGCAATTTTTCACCTTCTTCCCCCTCAAAGACTAAATATCGTTCTCCATGCTCAATAAGGCAGTGACAACTATCACATTTCATTTCGCCTATAGCAATACAACCACGACGCATTTTCAATCTCCTTCAGTCAATTTTAGCCAAGCTTGGTAAAGTTTCTTTTTTGACACACCGCTGGCTTGAGACAGCCGAGCTACTGCCTCCTTAGCACCAGTACCTTGCCGATAAAGCTCGCATAGTTCTGTTTCAAGTCGCTCACTAATCTCAGGCTGCGCCATCATTTTGCCTTCAATAACCAGGGTAAATTCACCCCTCGGCTGAGCAAAATGTTCTACTGCCTGGCTCAATCTGCCTCTAAACACTTCCTCATGAACCTTGGTAAGCTCACGGCAAACTGCCAATCTCCTATCTCCAAAGATTTTCAAGGCATCTTTCAACGTTTTCAAAAGCCGGTGCGGAGCTTCAAAAACAACCATAGTCCACCTTTCATCAGCTACAGACTGGAGAAGACGCTGCCTATCTCCCTGGCGGCGAGGCAAAAAGCCAAGATAAAGGAATTGATTAGCTGGTAATCCAGAAACTACTAAAGCTGTAACCGCCGCTGAGGCACCAGGAACAGGCACAACAGAAATACCATGCTCGATAGCTGCCACAATAAGTTCATAACCAGGGTCACTCAATCCTGGCATACCAGCTTCCGAGACTAGAGCCACATCTTCCTGCTTAAGACAATCCAAAAGGTAACTAAGCTTGGCCCGTTTATTATGCTCGTAATAGCTAGTCAGCCGTGTTTTTATTTTATAAGCATTGAGTAATTTGCGGGTAGTGCGTGTATCTTCAGCCGCAATCAATTTCACCTGACCCAATATACGCAAAGCCCGTAAAGAGACATCTTCCAAATTGCCAATCGGTGTAGCTACAATATAGAGAACAGGCACAATTTAACTGTATAATTATAACCTACTATTGCAAGTAGGTCTAGTCAGCAAACTGAGACGGTTACTGTCATTGCGGGCCCTTTCCTTTGTGTCATTGTGGGCCTTTCCCTTTTGTCATTGCGAGGCACGGAGTGCCGCGGCAATCTCGGTGGGGTTGTGACGAGAGTCTTGGCACCTGTGTTGTCTTCCCTCACCCTCCACCAAGATTACTTCGTCGCTAAGGCTCCTCGCAAAGACCGAATGGCATGTAGTGCGACCTTTTAAGGTCGCCAGTGGTGATGGGCGAGGCTAAAGCCTCGCACTACATGCTTCTCATTTTGCTGATAGTGACACCATGTAAGCATCACCCATCTATCTGAACTAGATCATACCCCGTACTCGTTTAGTACAAGCTCTGCTTGACTTCAACTTCCCACCTTTGCTATAGTCTGCATCAACCAGCCAGAAGAGGTTAATATGGCTATTCCTAAATTCAAAGACATGGAGCGAGCTTACGGTTTTGAGGAAGTCGCCCTCGTCCCCGGAGATACAACCATCAATCCTGACCAGGCAGATACAAACTTTACCCTCGGAAAGCTTACCTTTTCCATCCCTATTCTGGCTGCAGCAATGGACGGCATAGTTGATCCAAACTTTGCCATTCTGACAAGTAAATTAGGTGGACTGGCTGTCCTCAACCTGGATGGAATTCAAACAAGGTATGAAAAGCCCGAAGACGTCCTAGCCGAAATCGCTCAAGCTCCCGACGCCAAGGTCACCTCGCTGCTCCAGAAGATTTACTCCGAACCCATAAAGGAAAACCTTGTCGGTGAGCGTATTCAAACAATAAAACAAGCTGGAGCTACCTGTGCTGTTTCTCTAATCCCAGCTAATACCAAACGACTAGCCCCGGTTATCACTGAGGCAGGGGCTGATATTTTAGTAGTCCAGTCCACAGTCACCACCGCTCGCCATATTTCTAAAAGCTACCGGGGCCTTATCTTCTCTGAGCTGTGCCAAATGGTACCCATGCCAGTTATAGTTGGCAACTGCGTCACCTATAGCGCTGCCTTAGAACTGATGAGAACTGGCATCGGCGGCATCTTAGTTGGCATTGGCCCTGGAGCTGCCTGTACTACCAGAGAAGTCATCGGCGTTGGCGTTCCACAAGTAACGGCCACCATGGATTGTGCCGCTGCCCGTGAAACCTACTTCAAAGAAACCGGCAAATACGTAGCAGTAATCACTGACGGCGGTATCCGCACTGGTAGCGATTTATGTAAAGCCTTCGCCTCAGGAGCTGATGCAATAATGCTGGGGTCAATCCTGGCTCAAGCTAAAGAAGCTCCGGGAAAAGGCTACAACTGGGGCATGTCTCATCCACACCCAGCATTGCCTAGAGGTACACGAGTTAAAGTAGGCACTCGGGCTTCACTAAAACAACTCCTGTTTGGACCTACCTCAGTCACTGGTGGTACTGAAAATTTCGTCGGTGCTCTACGCACCTCGATGGGCGTCTGCGGCGCCCTTACCATCAAGGATATGCACAAGGTCAAGATGGTAATAGCTCCAACCATAAAAACCGAAGGTAAATACTTTCAAGCAATGCAGGGCGTGTCCTGAGTTAAAGACCATCTAGCTGAAAACCGAAAGGCAAAACCAGGCGCCGAAGCCAACCAAAACCAGAGCACAGACACCGAAAACAATCCTCTGAACTTTCTGTGTCCACAAATGTCTTGTTTTGAACACACTTACTGAAACAAACTGCTCCCAAACCAAATCACACGACCAGTGTACCACCGCGAAAAGAAGCAGCCCCCAAATCCCAAAATCAGCAGCATTGGCTATTAAAGCCACTCCAATAGTCGCCCACCATAAGAAAAAATAAGGGTTGCCTCCAGTCATTATAATTCCGGTAACGAAAGAGTTGTATGGCAAATCGGCAGCCTCCCCCGGAGCCTTTCTAATGGTTCGCAACATCATCAGTCCCAGGAAACCCAACATTAAGCCGCCAGCCAGGCTAACAACCCTCTTAGTTTCTGGAGAAGTAAAGAAATGGGCGAAACCGAAGTAAACAAGTGCCATTAAAGGAAATTCGATAACCGCGTGTCCCAGAGCTATCAAGATACCAGCGTTTTTGTCCTGATAGCCTTTAGCTATGGTAGCTGCAGTAAGTGGCCCGGGCATCATGACACCAGAAAGAGATATACCCGCCGCCGAAAGTAAAAATAAACCAAGGTTTGCTGTCATACTCACCAGGACAAGTCAAGGCCGAGAACGACCGAGACTTCTATCTGACGGTCAGGCACTCGCCAGTATGTTCTAAGGAGTTTATCTTTATCAGCCAAGAGGTGGAAGCCGTGTTTTTGGTAGAATTCTATTGCCCAGCGAGCATCAGCCCATGTCCCTACCAGTAACCGTCGGGTTTCACCAAGTTTCCTGAGATAGTTGAGCAACTGGCTGCCAATCCCCTGCCTCTGCCAGGCGGTCAGTACATAGGCATGCCTTATCAGAGTAACATCTTTGACTCGCTGAAAGCCCATAACTCCAGCAAGCTGCTTTTCATCCTGCCAGCCAAAGAAAGACATCTTCTGCATCTCTCCGCTGAGCTCACCAATTTGCATATAGGGCTCATGATAACAATCCGGCGGAATAACTCCACGATAAGCCTTAGCTGCGTCATTGATGACACTATAGATGCTTTCAATGTCCTGAGGCTGACATCGCCTGAGCATAACACAGTAAGCTGGCTAAATCTCCTCCTCCTCCTCCTCTTCTTCTTCTTCTCCAGTTTCTAGTCCACCACCAAGCTGAGGAAGCATTGCAACACCTTTGGCTTTCCGCCTAGCAATCCGAGGTAAACTACCGACCATCTTTCTCAGCTCAACAAACGCCTCTGACGGGAGCCCCCCAGGCAGCACCACCCCTTTAACCCCAGCCTCACACAGGCGACCAAGCTCGCTGCCGGTCACCGATGAAACCAAAGTTACTAACAATGGCTTGTACAACAAGTCGGCAAAACGCTGGCAAATAAGCAAACGCTCAATGGTAAGAGAAGATTCTTCTCCAACAACAAGCACACCATCAACCGGCAATGTTAGCTCATTGATAGCCCTGACCAGGCCATAGTCCAGCGAAGGTCCTATTCTAAGGATCTTGCCTATCCCCTCCTCCTTCATCGCCTCCAGGGGTGTCTTTAAGCCAAGGACTACGAAATCACAACCTAAATCAACAAGCTTGGGAACCTCCTCCTGGTTGGCACTTTCTAAGAATAACCCCAGAGGAATATCACCCATGGCTTTAACCAAGCGCCCAAAGCTCCTGACATTCAGACTTTCGCTGCTCAGAACGCCGGCATCGACACTACCAGCTATGGCCTTAGCCTTCTCGATACTTGCCCCGGCTAAATCAGCAACAATCAGCACCTGAGGCTCTCCAGCTTCAGCAGCAGACTTTCGGAAACCCATAGACAGTGCTGTACCTTGGTAAACACGTTGCAACTTATCACTAAACTTGCTCATCCCAATTTAACCCCCTTAACCAACGATATGGTTTGGGCTATTGCCCGGCCGTGAATGCTATTGTATGGGAAACTAAGAGGAAAAATCAATGCCTTATGCTTCTAAATGAAGTTGGCTTGCCCCCCGAAAATTAGTCCAGTCGTAATGTTAGACTAAGAATTAAGGAGGGGGTGATGAATAATCAGAAAAAGCTACACACTAGGGCAGATCATTAACAAACTACGGGCAATAGAGGTTCTCCCTAGGCCATACAAGCAGCTCTCATGTGGCAACACTAACTTAAAAGTAGTACACTGATGTGTAGCAGGTCAGGGGCATAGCTGAGAGTTTAACACCGGGCCTTAAATTTCTTATGGGGGAAGCAGACGAGACCCAATAAAGAGATGACAGGCACTTAGAGTTCTGCTAACTGAGACTAGAGGTCTGGGAAAGTAAGTATCATTTAAGGAGGCAAATAGTTTATGATAGTTGTTACTGCAATACTAAAGGCAGCCGAGGGCAAGGGAGACGAGCTTGAGCAGGAGTTTCGGAAGTTTGTGCCTGCTGTCCACAAGGAGCCTGGGAATCTAGCCTACGTTGCTCATCGTGGCATCAATGCCCCAGTCACGTTCTTTGTGTACGAAAAATATGAGAGCCAGGAGGCCCTGAAGGAACATTCCTCCACGCCACACTTCAAAGAGTTTTCAAAAGCTACCGCATCCATGTTGGAAGGGCGCGCTGAGATAGCGCTCTATCGGGAGATAGCATAAAGCTCTTACCTATCTGCGGCTAGGGAAGCATATATACAACCATACAACCAACAACGGGCCGCGCGTCAACGCATTAAGCAATCACAAGTGCGGAGAGGCATAATATATTGTTATTGAGCGGCGCGTGCTAGGTGCATTCGCAAGTGTCTTCCGGTAGTTGTGAGCCCATGGCGGATATAAATGGGATACCCTAGATCGCTTGGATTATTTACCTGGATCTCGTAGCAGCCTTTCTTCTGCGCCTCAACAATCGCTTTCTTAAGAAGTTGTCCTCCTACGCCTTTGCCCCTTCCCTGTTCTGCGACTATAAATTCTTCGACACAAGCATATATGCCGCCACACCGGATTGCCATTGGGTAAGACAGAGTAATAACGCCTATAATATTACCCTCCTCTTCAGCCACCAGCATAGATCCCAGTTGTGAATTATCAATAAGTTGATGAAATGTGGCGCTAATTGTGTGATAGCCCGTTGTCACCTGGTCGGTTGGCGGGAACTCACCTAGCAGCTTAATTATCTGCATTTCATCTTCGGCAGTTGCCTTGCGAATTTTCATTATTTTATCTCCATAGCTAACATTACAATATTTAGCGCTCAGGCGCAAAAATTCGGAGTGACCCCCTGAGACTGGACGTGTAAAGAGCTTTGGCTCAGTCGAAGAGCTTATTAAAGACCTGGAGCAAGAATAATGTTTTCTCGGAGGCAAGGTCATGAACAACCAAAAGCCGAAACTAGATATTAATACCATGGAATCCTGGCTTTGGGAAGCTGCCTGTATGCTCCGAGGCTCTATTGATGCTCCCAGGCTTAAGGATTATATCCTACCGCTTCGGGTTATTTGAATTACGACTAGGGTGGTGGTAATATGACCAAGATGTTGAATTAAAGTCGAGTTCAAATAAACGTGATAAACTGGCAGGAAGGTTAAGTGCAACTGGCGCCATGCAGCAGATGGTAAAGACTAAAAACCAGGTAAAGATGCATATCGAAAACCTCACTCTCTCCTTTGGCGGTGTGAGAGCCCTCAAGGATGTCAGCCTCGACATAAGAGACAATGAGATTCTAGCTATTATCGGACCAAATGGCGCTGGTAAAACCTGCGTCCTTAATTGCATAAACGGCTTCTATAAACCGCAAAATGGTGAAATACACTACGAAGGACAAACAATTACTCGAGTTCGTCCGGATAAGATAGCTCAACTCGGCATAGCTAGAACCTTCCAGAACATCGAGCTATATACAGGCCTTAACACTCTAGATAATCTCATGGCTGCCAGACACGTTCTTATGAAGCAGACCACCCTCAGCACCGCTCTATACTTCGGCCGGGCTCACCAGGAAGAAATCGAACACCGTAAGGCAGTCGAGGACATTATCGATTTCCTGGAAATAGAGCCTATCAGAAAAAAGGTGGTTGGCTCTCTCCCTTACGGGATGCGAAAGAGAGTTGAGTTGGGGAGAGCCCTGGCGATGGAACCAAAAATTTTACTTCTCGATGAACCAATGGCGGGAATGAATCTGGAAGAGAAAGAGGACATCGCCAGGTTCATTATCGACATATTTGAGGGACAGGGAGCAACATATCCTGAAACACCTATTCTCAGGGATGGAGTTAATTGTATTGTCCTCGTCGAGCATGACATGGGGGTGGTTATGGATATAGCCGACAGGATTGTGGTCCTCGATTTCGGACGCAAGATTGCTGAAGGTACACCTGCCGAAATTAGAACCAATCCCAAGGTCATATCAGCTTATCTGGGAGAAGAAGCTTAATCACACAGTCAGGAGGCAAGCCCAGCTAAGAATTTGTAACCCTGCCATCTTGATATGATATGCCAGCCTTCCAACATCACAGCCACCTCTTACGTCTTTTATAGTGTTTTACTGAGCGATAGCTCTTCTTCGCACCTACGGCTGACAGCCCCATATAAAATTCCTTGACATCCTCGTTATTCCTGAGGAAATCGGCAGTACCATCAAGGACAACCCGACCATTCTCCATAACATAACCATAGTGAGCAATATTAAGAGCAACTCTAACGTTCTGCTCTACGAGCAAAACCGATGTTTCCTTCTCGGTGTTAAATCGCTTTATGATGTCGTATATCTCTTCGACCATCATTGGTGCCAGACCCAGCGAGGGCTCATCCAACATCATGAGCCTGGGGGCAGCCATCATTGCCCGGCCGATAACCAGCATCTGTTGCTCACCCCCCGAGAGGTAGCCAGCGATATTACGCCGAAGCTGTTTGAGCCGCGGGAAATAATTGTAAACCATGCTCAGGTCTTCACTAACAGCATGATGCTCTCTGCGGTTATAAGCACCAACCAGCAGGTTTTCCTCCGTGCTGAGATGCCCAAAGACTCTTCGCCCCTCTAATGCCTGAACAATGCCAAGCTTGCCTATCTCCACGGCAGTTTTATTATCTACTCTCTGGCCGTTCCACTCGATACTACCATCAGTTACCTCCCCTTCCTCAGTTCGGAGCAGACCGGATATCGCCTTGAGAGTAGTAGTTTTACCCGCTCCATTAGCCCCAAGAAGGGCAACCACAGAGCAATCCTCCACACTCATGGAAATGCCGTGCAACACCCTCACCACATTGAGATAGACAACCTCGATGTTGTTCAACTTAAGCATGTTAACTCTGGCCTCGATGGGGCCTTCGCCTGAGGCGAAGACCCCAATTCTCAGCTATTTCTACTTACCAAACCATTCAAAATCTTCATACTTTATGAGCGGTGCTTCAATCCAGTCCGTTATGGCAGTGATTGCACCATTCTTAACCTGAAAGACCTTAACCGATTTCGAACCCCTGTGGTCTTCTGGATTGCTGAAGTCTACCGGGCCGTGAAGACCCTGAACATCGTAGCCCTTCACATTGCGGAAGCCATTCATTTCAACAGCTTGCCATGCTTCGGCATCCCCTCTGGCCAGCACTTCGTAGTCGGTGTTCTTTACCGCCTGCCGCAGAATCTCGGCATCGATTAAGGCTTCCGCCCAGCTAGTCATGTAGTCCAGATTGCCCTCGTCTTCAGGATGGTAGCGCTTGCAGTACTCCATCATCTTGGCCATACCAGGCACATCATCTCCCCAACTAACCGTGGGATATACGCCATAAACACCTTCAGCAATGTCAGCCCCAGCCAGGTCAACCAAAGCCTTGGTGAAGCTGGCATGAGCACAAGCAATAGTTACGCCGGGGTACATTCCCAGCTCATAGGCGTTCTTCAGGATGATAGCAGTAGGTGCCGGCGTGCTGGAGATGAATATGATGTCGAGATTCTTGCCCTTAATTCTGGTCAGGCTGTCGATTTCAGACATAGTAGTGGCAGTATGCTCTTCTTCAGCAATAATCTCGATTCCAAGGGCGCCAGCCCCAGCCCGAGCCGCATCCCTGGCCCCATAGCCAGTAGAATTGTTCAACAGGTGCAACGCCATCTTGGGTTTTCCAGGTCCCTTCCAGATGTTCTCCATATAGTACCTGGCAAACGCTGCCCAATCATCTCCGTAGTCAGGCATCTGGGCATAAATATGCTTCGGTGGGTGGGTGCAGGCTGGAGAGCTAAAGCATGCCATCCCGGGAAACCCGGCTCTGTTGGCAATCTCCATGGAAGCCGTCATCATCGCAGATGCATTGGTAGTGAAGAATAGACAGCCTTCGTCCATTAGCCTTTTAACAATGGTGACTGCCTTAGCCGCATCATAGCCATTGTCATACCAGTGCACGTCAATAAGATACCCCTCGACACCACCTAGTTCTTCATTAATATACTTTATGCAGTCCAGCTTACCGTGGCCCATGGGACTGCCCTTCTCGGCGGCAGGCCCAGTCATACATATGCTGAGGCCTAACTTTAGTGCCTGCCCTTCCGCGGCTGGCTTGGTCGCACACGCACCCATAAGTGGCAACGCAGCTATTAATAATGCCAGGGCCACAACGCCAATCGCTAATTTGTGCCTACTGTTTTCCATTTTT
>Ga0307378_10010338_pt1 | contig 12125 bp, 8 predicted proteins | sample UN1MG_FD_202238 | JGI IMG/M metagenome (GOLD analysis project Ga0307378, IMG submission 202238) | Soil microbial communities from Risofladan, Vaasa, Finland - UN-1 | ecosystem: Environmental > Terrestrial > Soil > Coastal area > Acid sulfate soil | place: Finland: Risofladan, Vaasa | collected...
CGCTTATCTCCGGCCCCACTGATGCGCGCGGCCAAGGAGATCGCTTCCCTAATGTCCTCATCTCCTATTCCCAACCCGATCGCCTTCATCAGATGATGACGGAAACAGGGCTGGCAATGTCCGGCGACCGATGCGGCCATGGCCACCAGTTCTATGGTCCTTGGGTCCATGCTTCTAATTCCCCCGAACTTTTTTATTTATTATTCCATTATTATCATAATATTTTCTACGGAAGTAAAGCGATAAGTTGACCAGGCTGATGAGCACCGGCACCTCGACCAGCGGTCCGATGACGGCAGCGAAGGCCACCCCGGACCCAATGCCAAAGACGCCCACGGCCACCGCGATGGCCAGTTCGAAGTTGTTGCTGGCCGCGGTAAATGATTGAGAGGCGGCGTGAGGGTAATCGAAGTTCAACCGCATCGAAAGCCAGAACGACAGCAAGAACATTATGATGAAATACGACAGCAGTGGGAGCGCTATCCTGACCACGTCCAAAGGTAGCTCCACTATATACTCACCTTTCAAGGAGAACATGACCACGATGGTGAAAAGCAGGGCCAACAGAGAAACCTTTCCAGCCACTGGCATGAACTTGTTGTCGTACCAATCGGCACCCTTGCGGGGCAAGAGAGCGTAGCGGGTCAGGATGCCGGCGAAGAACGGTATCCCCAAGTAAATGATCACGCTGATGGCCACAGACACTATCGATATGTTCACGGCGATCCCTGATCCTGGCGAGACCACGTCGGAGAGCACGGTGATCAGGAAGTAGGCGTAGAACGAGTACAATACGATCTGGAACACCGAGTTCAGGGCCACAAGCATGGCAGCGTATTCCGAATCACCTCTGGCCAGCTGGTTCCAAATGAGGACCATGGCGATGCAGCGGGCAACACCGGTCAATATCAGTCCGATGCGGTATTCCGGCTGGTCCGGCAGGAATATCCATGCCAGGGAGAACATCAGGATGGGGCCTATGATATAGTTCAGGATCAGCGAGGTCCCGAACATCTTCTTGGCGTCCTTCTGCTTGGTTATCCGCCCTAGCTGCTCGTACTTCACCTTGGCTAACGGTGGATACATCATAAGGATGAGCCCCACAGCGATAGGGATCGAAGTGGTACCGATGCTCAATTGGCCCAGGTAGTTGGCGAGGTCCGGTATCAGCACCCCTAAACCGACCCCTAAGGCCATGGCGGCGAATATCCAGATGGTCAGGTATTTGTTCAAAAAGGACAAACGTTTCGGGACGGTATCGACCGGCATGATCATCCCCGCATCATCGACCATTGGATCCCTCACGTGTTTAACTGTACTATAATGTTTCAAATAATATTGAAGTAACTCATTTGGAACTTATTAATAATTTCTTAACCTTTTTTACATATGATTTTCAAAGTACCTTGAAATTACGATTGGACCGGGTTGAAAATGGAGATGTGTTGACAAACCAACTATCGACGGTTACCGATCTCACCGATGAATCCTGATATATCCCATTCGAGCATACCAGAAATGTTATGAGAGGAAAAAGGAATGACACCGTTTCCACCGATGGGGATGGCCTGCCATATTACATTGCAAAGGCTATAAAGGACGTCGGGGGCTTAGAAAAACTTGCCTGCTCGATCCCAAGTCCTGAAGATATTGCCGAACAGGTGGGAGTGTACAAAGCCGTATCCAACCATACCCGGCTTACGATCCTTTGGTCAGTGGCCTGCTGCGACATGTGCCCGTGCGTACTGAAGGAGTTCCTAAATGTTAATGATTCAACCCTTTCCTATCATCTTGACGTCCTCGAGAGGACGGGGTTGATCAAAGGACGCCCGGAGAAAAATTGGAGGATATACTGCATCACGGACAACGGCAGACGCACCCTGAAAGGATGGTCGAATCGAACCGCCATGTCTGATCCGTAATTTTCGTTGCGATTTCTTTACCGATGGTTTCAATGCATGCAGTTATACGTATTTTTTAATACATGAATTTCATATCTATTTCCAAACTCTTCGAAATAGACTAACCTGGTGACATATTGGACATTATCAACAGTCTGGAACAGACGGTGGAGTTCTTCGTAATAATCACAATTGAGCTGGTCATCCTGTTCATCGGAATCAGTTTTCTGGTAGGACTGATGTTGGAGTATATCCCGCCAGAGAAGATCAGGAAGGCCATGGGCGGGGAGGGATGGCTCGGTAACTTCGTCGGGGCTGGATTCGGAGCCATCACGCCTTTCTGCTCCTGTTCCACCATTCCTCTGACCATGGGTTTTCTGGAGGCGGGCGCGCCTTTCGGAGCGACGATGTCCTTTCTTCTATCCTCTCCGCTGATGAACCCGATCATCCTCGGAATGGTCTTTGCTTTTATGGGCTGGGAGGTGGCGGTGATTTACGGAATGACTGCCTTCTTGTTGGCAGTAGTGTCCGGCAGGGTCTGGGCCAGGCTTGGTCTGGTGAAAGAGGTTAAAAGGGTACGCGTCAAGGGCGGTCACCAAGCGACCATCGATGATGATCCGAAATATAAAAAAGCCGCCAAGTTCGCCCTGATCAATTTCTGGGGAATGCTACCTTACCTGCTGGTCGGGGTCATCATAGGGGCTGTGATCTATGGGATGGTGCCCGATGATATGATCGTCGCCGTCGCTGGACCAGGCAACCCATTATCCATTCCTGTGGCAGCCTTTATAGGCATACCGCTGTACATCAGAGCGGAAACGATAATTCCTATCGGGGTGGCATTAATTGATAAAGGTATGGGATTGGGCACGGCTATAGCCCTGCTAATAGGAGGAGCGGGAGCAAGCATACCAGAAGTGAGCATGTTGGCTGGTATCTTCAAGAGAAAATTAGTCATCGCATTTCTGCTCACCATCATGTTCGTGGCAATAATTACTGGATATCTGATAGATATATTGTTTTAAGGAGGTGGACGAATGGATAAGAAATTGTTTGGTAAGAAAAAGGACGAGAAGAAAAAGAAAGGATGTTGCGATATCAAGTTCGAGGAGATCGAGGACGAGAATAATACCAAATAACCAGCATTGAACGCCTTGACCAGGATCGTCATCGGCCGATCGAATTGAACAGTCCTGGACATCAATAGCAGTGGACAATGGTCTTCCTCGACAAGATCGTACGATACGATTCAAAGAAGTTGTCCGGCTCGCCATTATGTCGGATATCGGTTGATGCCAAGATAAAAAAATTAGCCCCCTAGGACAAAAGATCCCGAGGTACTTACACCGAATAGGTCACATCTGAAGCATCATTCCCGCATCTTGTCGCTGTCGCCAGCCTGGAAGTCCTGGTAGATGTATATCAGTTCGTTCTCCGACAGGGACCTCTTCAGGGCGATGGAGTTGGCTCGCACTTGGGCCAAAATATCTCCGGCCAGATCGTCACTGACCTCGATGCCCTTATTGGCCAATATCTGCTTTATGGTATGACGGCCGGAGTGCTTGCCTATGACGATCCTGCGGGAGAGACCGACCTCCTCGGGAGTATAGGGCTCGTAGTTGCTCAGGTATTTGATCACGCCGTCCGTATGGATGCCCGCCTCGTGGGCGAAGCAGTTCAGACCAACGATAGGTTTCCATCCGGGGATGTCCCGGTTGGCCGCCCTTGCTACGTACTCGGCCACCTCCCGGAAGCGTTCGGTCTTGAAATCCACGTCCATGTGCAGCAGGTGCTTGGAGGCCATGACGATCTCCTCCAGGGGAGTGTTGCCGGTGCGCTCGCCTATGCCCAGGATGGTGGTGCTGACGAACTTGGCCCCGGCCTGCATGCCGGCCACCGAGTTAGCGGTGGCCATTCCGAAATCGTTGTGGGTGTGCATCTCGATGTCGATGTCCACCGCCTCCCTGAGCGCCTTGATCTCATCGTACGCCCGGCGCGGCTCCAGCAGGCCGATGGTATCGCAGTATCGCAGGCGGTTGGCCCCAGCGTCCTTGGCCGCCTTGCCGAACTCGATAAGAAATGCTGGATCGGCCCTGGAGGCGTCCTCGGCATTGCAAGATATGTACAGCCCATGGTCCTTGGCGTACTCCACGCTCTCAACGACCTTTTCCAGGACCCATTCCCTGGTCTTCATCAGCTTGTTCTTGATATGAATGTCCGAGGAGGACATGGATATGGCCACGGAATCGACATCGCAGTCGATGGATTGAGCGATATCCTCCACGTTGGCGCGGTTCCATCCCAGGATTGAGGCGTCCAATTTCAACGAGGCGATGCTTTTGACCGCCTTCTTCTCGTCCCCGCCCATTGCAGGGATGCCAGCTTCTATCTGCTGCACCCCCAGCTCATCCAGAAGCTTGGCTATGCGCATCTTTTCCAAGTTGGCGAAGACTATCCCCGCTGCCTGTTCACCGTCACGCAGCGTAGTATCGCAAGTGATCAGGGGGCTCTTATCGAACTTGGCAAGGATCTCGGACCGGTCTCTCATCTCTCATACCCTCTACTTCGTCGCCATCCTTCGGATGCCGATGGGACATCCCCACCCCACATCGAACGCTTTATTTCTCCCAGGCGCTCAATATCGGACAGAGTGACAAAATGAACGTCCCCCTGTCGACATATTCCCTCATTTATACCCAGGAATTAGATAAATGGCTGACAGACCGTCAATACTAAAAACCGTACAAAAGCGTTTCGGAGAACACCGAGACTGTGGAGGCTATTTGCGCCAGTTGCCCTCGGGAACGTTGATGATGAAACGGGCCCCTTCATCGGGTCCACCTACCTCCCTGATGGTCATGCCAGTGATGGCCAATATTGTACGGACGAAGAACAGGCCCTCACCGGTGTTATTGCCCACCCCACGCTCGAAAATTTTCTCCTTGTCCTTCTCGTCCACCCCTCTGCCATCGTCCTCGCAGATGATATTAAGGGACCGCCCATCCACCTCGGATCGGAAACGGATAATGCTAGCGCCATTAGAATGACGAACGGCGTTCTCCACGAGATTGTAAAGGGCCTTATGGAACAGCGGGTCCGCAAGGACCGTTTCTGTATCTAGATGGTCCTCCATCCGCATGATGCCCGAGGGCAAGGATCGGGCCATCTTCTCTACCTCGTTTCGAACATTTATGAGATAGGGAGTGACCGATCCCAGTCCCTCGTATTCGGCGGTGAAATCGATCAGGAACTTAGTATTGTCCAAGGTCTTGAGGACCTTGTTCCTCATCTCAATGTTCTTTTTATCCTCCAGGCGCATCAGTTGCAGCCATCCGCCCAGGACCTGCAGTTGGTTCATCAGGTCATGCCTGGTGAGACGGGAGAGCATTGCCAGCTTGTTGTTGGCCTCCTGCAGGGCCAGTAGACTCGCCCGGCGTTCCGTAACATCCCTGGACAGGCATACGATGGAATCGGGATTTCCTTCATCGTCCCGTATGATGCGGATGGAATTGCCCACCCACATGGTAGAACCGTCCTTGCGATATTCCTCTAGTTCCAAATATAGGACGCGTTCGGGGTCGGTGTCTTCCTTCGGGTCCTCCTCCAGCTCCCTTTTTAAGCTGTCCCTGACCATGATCAGGGATTCGGGAGTGAATATCTCCCTCATTTTCTGGTTCATGACCTCATGGCTGGTGAATCCCCTGAGCTTCACGGTGGAAGGGCTGACATATGTGATATTCAGGTCCATGCCCAAAACGGTGATGACATCGGCCATGTTCTCCGCGATCAGTCGGTACCGCTTCTCCTTCTCCTGCAGCTCTCTCTCCGACCGGATCCTACTGGTGACGTCGGAGAACGATACCACCGCGGCGTGGATCTTTTCCCCTTTCATGTAAGGCCGGGTGTTGTTCGACACCCATCTTATCTCCCCGTCACGGGCCTTGATGCCCCGCAGGGTATTGGTCAGGGGAAGACCGGTACGAAAAGTGATGGACGAGGGCAGGTTATCGAAGGTACAGGGCGACCCATCTTCCATCACCACCTCCGATTCAGCTATTGATCTTGCCATGAGGAGCTCACCGTGGGGGAGATCGAACATCATGGCCGCCTCATCGTTGCATAGGATTATCTCCCCGGTGCTGTCCCTGACCATCAGTCCCTCGGCCATGGTCTCGAACACGATCTGGTACAGGTCCTCCCTCTCCCGCAGGGACCGACTGACCGCTTTGGACTCGGTGATGTCCTGGACCATTCCGAGCACATATACAGGTCGACCCTCTTGGGAGGTGCTCACCTCCACGATGTCCCGGACGGTGATGACCGAACCGTCCACCCGAACCATGCGATGCTCCATGTCGAACTCCTTCTGATGAAGCATGGTCAAGGACAATGCGTCCGTCACCGCGAGACGGTCGTCCGGATGCACCATGTCAAAGAACTGATCGTGATGTGTGGCCGACCCGGGAGGTATGCCCAGAATATTTGCCAGTCCGTCGGAGAACGCTAGCTCCTCCTCGTTCACCCTCCAGACCCAGTAGCCCATCCGAGCCATGCTGGATGCCCTGACTATAGCCTTCTCCTTCTCCAGGACCGCTTGTTCAGCCCTCTTCCTCACGGTGACGTCGACGTTGGTGCTCATGTATCCGACGACATTTCCCTCGGAATCACGCATCGCTGTGACATCACCCCATATCCACCTGATGTCCTTTCCATTCCCTGAATATCTGTATTCGAAGTTGGCCTTGCCCCCTTCCTTCAAAGCATTATGCCAGCTTTCATCGAGGATGATACGATCGTCGGGGTGTATGCCGTGGGTCCACCCCTTCCCCTTTGCATCCTCCTCGCTCAAGGAGGTGATCTCCAGCCATTTGCGGTTGGAGTATATGCATTTGCCATCGAGGTCGACCAGGAATATCCCCACTGTGGAATTGTCTATCAAGGAACGGTAACGAGCCTCGCTCTCCCGTAGGGCCGATTCCGCCCTCGTTCGAGCCACGGCGTTGCGTATCTTCTGCGCCAGTTCGGCGAACACCGACCTGACGTCCCCGCCCTTCTGCGCGTAGGAGTCCGCACCGCTATCTATGACCTCGATGACCACCTCCTCCCGGCCTTTTCCAGTGAAAAGAATGAAGGGGGTGTGATTTCCTATCAGGCGTAGCTGACGAACGAACTCGATGCCGTTGGTCCCGGGCATCTGGTAGTCGGACACTATCGCGTCGTACTTTTTACAGGACAGCGCCTTCTCGGCCTCCATGGCGGAGTGTGCGGTATCCACTTCCATGTCCCACAGAGCCTCCAACATTTCCTTGGATACAACACACACGTCCGGTTCGTCGTCCACGCATAGTACCCTTATCGGAGAGCGGTTCATTGTAAGCACCTGGTCCATTCTATTTCAATCGTTAAGTCCGTTCCCTTCTAGACGATGGTCACTTGTGATGCGATCTTAAATACGGGTCGCGACCGTGAAGACAGAAATCCACCTGTATCTTCTGGCCTGGATATTGACGATCCCCTGCACCTTTTATCGATCGTCGGGTGTGCGACGCTTGTAACAAATATATAATTTTTCAATTGTATAGGTCCAAACAGGATAATATACTACATTATTTATAAAATAATACTTAGTAAATATCGATTTCATTCATCAAGTTCCCTAGCCCCTCCATTGATGACAGGAGATACTTCCTAGAAAGTGTGGCATCGTATCACGGACGAGGGTCATCTTACTTCGAGGACGTGTGCTTCGTGTTCAGCCATCGAGCCCGTTCCCGATCGAGCAGGTCTCTTCAAGATCACATACGATAGCGGAGCAGCGCCGCCATCCCACCTAGCGATTCCAGCTTCTTGCCGCCCTCGTGCATCTCGCTGACCACGGTGACCCGTCCGCGGGAATCCTCGACGGAGCGCATCAGTGATTCCACGTCCTTCTCCCGGACCATGGAGTCGAGTATGAGCAGCAGCTCCACCGCCCCGACCTTGACCGCCTCCCGGACCTCCTTGGGTCCGTAGGTGGCAAGACCGTCCTTCCCCACCGCCTCCAGGAGCTTTTCGACCATCTCCGTCTCCTCCGCCACGCGGGAGTCCTTGAGCACCTCTGCGCCCATGCCCCTCTTCATCAGCTCCTGGATCCCGGTCATGCCCGATTGTCCGGTGTGGTATAGGAATGAACGAGAGAACATCTCCGGCTCCTTTTCCTTCCCCTTCGCCAGCAAGGTCTCCTTGGCGAAACCGGGTCCAAGAACGAGGATGGGGACACCGGGGGAACAGGCCTGCTTGATCTTGGCGATGATCTCACCATAGTAGTCGCCCTCTTCCTTGGTGGCGTACATCTTGCCGTGCCCGCTGGCGATTATGTCCGCCAGGCGCTGCACGCCGAACTGCCGCATGACGGCCACCGTCGCCTCGTCGTCGTCCAGGGAGACGAAGATGACCGAAGGCTTCTTGGAATCCTCTACCGCCCTCCGCACCCGTTCCAGCTGCGAGGGCTTCCATTGCGACTTGATGACCGAGAGCACCTCCCCCTCCTCCATGATAAGGGTGTGATGGGAGCCAACGTCCTGCTGCCCCTCCTCGATCACGCCCAGAAGACGCAATCGATTGTCGAACTCTCCGAACTCGATCTTTTCGAGGCGTATGCCCAGGGTCATGCGCTTCTTCTCGCCCCGTTCCGCCCGGATCTTGTCGCTCTTGGCCTCCTCGCGACGATACGTCGAAGCGTAGACCAGGTCCCCTGGGGACAGTATGTTGTAGAGGTGCCATAGATCGTCGGCGACCTCCACCTGCATCTTGATCTCTCCCTTGAAGCGGTCCTGGTGCAGTACCTTCATCGTCGAGGGATGTCCTACCCAGGATTTATGGTTGTCTCAATATTAGTCCGCAGATGGACAGAAAACCCCCGGCGATATAAAAAATATCGACTTCCTGTTGTTATCCAGACATTATCATGCCAGTTAGTTTTGGGCATTCAGTAAGGATTAAGTATCCCATAACGCTACCGTGATTTTCTGATGGCAAAGTGCTTTCTGGTTCTCGAGGACGGGACGATCATGGAGGGCACGGGATTTGGTTCCATGAAGACCGCCTCGGGCGAGGTCGTGTTCAGCACCGGAATGACCGGCTATCAGGAAGGCTTGACCGACCCCTCATTCCGCGGCCAAATTCTGACGATGTCCTATCCGCTCATCGGTAATTATGGTATTAACTCCCAAGACATGGAGTCGGACAAGGTTCAGGTCCGAGGCTTCGTGGTGAGGGAGCTTTGCGATTCACCTTCCCCGGGTTACGGAGGGAAGGACCTTAATTCGTTCTTGGAAGAGAACGACATCCCCGGCATAGCCGGTGTGGACACCCGTTCCCTCATCATTAGGATCAGGACCGCCGGGACCATGAAAGGTGCCATAGTCTACGATGAGGACCCGGTGGAACGTTTGGAGGAGCTGCGCAGGATGCCGTATCCATCGGACAGCAACCTGGTGGGAGAGGTGAGCACTCCCGATATCCTTCATTTCCCCAAGGAAGGCGCCAAGAAGGTGGCGCTGTTCGACTGCGGGGTAAAGAACAACATCGTCAGAGAGCTGAGGAAACGTTTCGACCTTTACCAGTTACCGTACGACACCCCGGTGAAGTTCTTCCGGGACCATGAGATCGACGGGCTTTTCCTATCCAATGGACCGGGCGATCCTGCCCACCCTGTGGTCCAGGACACCATCATCAGGAACTTGCGAACGTTGAAGGACGATTATCCGATCATGGGCATCTGCCTGGGCAACCAGCTTCTCTGCCAAGTGTTTGGAGGGACCACCTATAAATTAAAGTTCGGGCACCGCGGGGCCAATCAGCCGGTGAAGTATAGGGACCGGGTGTTCATCACCTCCCAGAACCACGGATACGCGGTCGACCCCGAGAGCCTCCAGGACTCCGGACTTGTGGTGGACCAGACCAACGTCAACGACGGGACGGTGGAGGGCATGCGGCACAAGGAGCTGCCGATATTCTCCGTACAATATCATCCGGAGGCTTCCCCGGGACCAAGGGACACGGGCTTCCTCTTCGATGATTTCGTGAAGATGCTGGAGGCCTGTCGATGAGCAAGGGCAAGCTGTTGGTCATCGGTTCAGGGCCGATCGTCATCGGACAGGCGGCGGAGTTCGATTTCTCCGGGTCGCAGGCCTGCCGCTCATTGAGGGAAGAGGGATACACCACCGTACTGGTCAACTCCAACCCGGCGACGATCCAGACCGATCTGGAGATGGCCGATATCGTTTACATCGAGCCTTTGAACGTCGAGAACATCGCAGAGATCATCCGCAAGGAGAAGATCGAAGGCGTGCTTTCCGGCATGGGCGGGCAGACCGCCCTGAACCTGTGCTCGGAGCTGGCGGACAAAGGATATCTAGAAAAGCTGAACTGCAAACTGCTGGGAACACAGCCTAGGGCCATCGCTCTGTCGGAGGATAGAGAGCTGTTCCGGGAGACCATGATCGGGATCGGCGAGCCGATACCACGCAGCGTCACGGTCACCAGCATAGCGGATGCCAAGAAGGCCGTGGAGGCCGTCGGTGGCTACCCGGTGCTCATCCGTCCGGCGTACACTTTGGGAGGCACGGGTGGCGGCGTCGCCTACAACGAGGAAGAGCTCATTCCCATCACTGGCCGCGGACTTATCTACTCACGCATCCGCCAGGTTCTGATAGAGGAGAGCGTACTGGGCTGGAAGGAGCTGGAATATGAGGTGATGCGGGACCGCAAGGACAACTGCGTCATCATCTGCACCATGGAGAACCTGGACGCCATGGGCATCCACACCGGCGAGAGCATCGTGGTCGCCCCCATACACACGCTGAACGACGTGGACTACCAGCTCATGCGCACTGCCTCCATCAAGATCATTCGGGCTTTGGGCATAGAGGGAGGCTGCAACGTGCAGTACGCTTTCAATCCAGTTACCAGGGAGTACCGGGTCATTGAAGTGAACCCCCGCGTCTCCCGCTCATCCGCTTTGGCGTCCAAGGCGACGGGATATCCGATCGCCAGAGTGGCCGCCAAGATCGCCATCGGTAAGACGTTGGACGAGATACCCAACAAGATCACCGGCAAGACGTTCGCGGCATTCGAACCGACCATCGATTACGTGGTGTTCAAGATACCGAGGTGGCCCTTCGACAAGTTCCGCACGGTGGAGACGAAGATCGGTACCCAGATGAAGAGCACCGGCGAGGTCATGGCCATTGGACGGACGATAGAGGAGTCGCTCATGAAGGCGGTCTGCTCGTTGGAGATCGACCGCATAGACCTGGAGCCGGAGATCTGGAGCGATGACGAGATAGAATCGGAACTGATCGCCCCCAGCGACAAGCGTCTTTACGCCATCGCCGAAGCGCTGCGCCGGGAGATACCGGTGGAGAGGATCGCCGAGCTGACCAACTGGGACCCTTTCTTCGTGCGCAAGATACTCAACATCGTCAACATGGAAAAGGAGCTGGTCGCCGGACCGTTGACCCCGGAGCTGGTACTACGCGCGAAACGCATGGGCTTCCAGGACGAGAGCATCTCCAAGTTCTCCAAGATACCTGAACCGCAGATCCGGCAGCTCAGACTGGAGAACGGGATCGTTCCGACCTATAAGATGGTGGACACCTGCGCCGCCGAGTTCCAGGCGGAGACCCCTTACTTCTACTCCACCTACGGCACGGATTGCGAGGTCCCCAGATCCAACAAGAGGAAGGTGGTGATAGTCGGCTCCGGTCCCATACGCATCGGGCAAGGCATCGAGTTCGACTACTGCTGCGTGCACGGCGTCATGGCCTGCCAGGAGGAGGGCGTGGATGCCATCGTCATCAACAACAACCCGGAGACGGTGTCCACCGACTACGACATCTCCGATAGGTTATACTTCGAACCGCTGACCCTGGAGGACGTGCTGAACGTCATCGAGAAGGAGGACGCGGACGGGGTGATACTTCAGTTCGGCGGGCAGACCTCGGTCAACCTGGCCATACCGCTGGAGGAGGCCCTCAAAGGAAAGAAGTGCAAGGTGCTGGGAACCACCCCGGACATGATGGACATGGCCGAGGACCGCAAGCGCTGGAACGTGCTGATGACCCAGCTCGGGATATTGCAGCCAGAGTCCGGCACCGGTCATTCCTATACTGAGGTGAAGGCGGTCGTCGACCGCATCGGATATCCGGCCCTATTGCGCCCCTCGTACGTCCTTGGCGGGCG
>Ga0307378_10010339_pt1 | contig 12124 bp, 11 predicted proteins | sample UN1MG_FD_202238 | JGI IMG/M metagenome (GOLD analysis project Ga0307378, IMG submission 202238) | Soil microbial communities from Risofladan, Vaasa, Finland - UN-1 | ecosystem: Environmental > Terrestrial > Soil > Coastal area > Acid sulfate soil | place: Finland: Risofladan, Vaasa | collected...
CTGCTTTTCTCCCAATTGATCTCAGCGATTTCCCAAGAGAAATTGAACTTGGAGGTGAGATTGTTGTCCTGTTTTATGTGCGGTGCCTTTCCAGCTTTCACCAATGGCCAATTATCTCGGAACATGATTCCCCCCGCCTCAGTCAACCTGTGACCACATTGGAAGCCAGTATCTTCAGGCTTAATCTCAATCGAAGCTTGAGCAATAGTGTCACCAGTATCCATACCATAGTCCAACCAGTGCATTGTGATGTAATTGTGTGTATCTCCAAACAACATGTGCGTAAAGTATGGAGATAGTCCTCGGTAGCGGGGAAGGCCGGTAGGATGAATATTAATACAGCCATAATGCGGTATAGATAAAATTTGTTTCTTGAAAATTTTACTGTAATAACCTGAGATTATGTAATCGGGGGATGTTTTTCGGATCACTTCCACAAACTCAGTGCTATTTAATTTATTTGGATCAGGCTCGTAGAGCGGCAGGTAATGTTGGAAGGCTTTAGTGCGTACATCGTATTCATCCGGGATGTACCAGTCCTCATAAAAACCCGACTGTCTAGGCCAAGCAACAACACCAACAATATCATCGCCAGCTTTTAGTAGCTCATCAATTAAAATCACGCCCATGTAATAGGCGGTGATTAGAAATACACGCATAGCTTTCATTTTCACAACCTCCAGTTACTTTCTTAGTCGACCTTTGTTAATATAGCCCGTATTTATAGCATGTATTAAACATTGCAATGATATTTTCCGGTGGCACCATGTTCTGGATATTATGTACATTTGCAAAAATAAATCCTCCACCAGGCGCAAACGCGTCGATGTTGCGCCTTACTTCTTTGACAACTTCTTCAGGCGTCCCGAAGGCTAATGAACCTTGAGGATTACATGCTCCACCCCAAAAGACAATGTCTTTCCCAAAATCCTTTTTTAGTTTGAATGGGTCCATTCCTTCTGCTGAGATTTGTACTGGGTTGAGAATATCCACGCCAACTTCAATCATATAAGGTATCCAAGGGCGAGCTGCACCACAGCAATGAAAAAAGATCTTGGCGTTAGTCATCGACTTAACTTTATCGAACAGCTTGCGGTGCAGGGGCATTAGGTGCAGTTTGTACCAATCTTGACTGACCAGAGGGGCCCCCTGCCCACTAAGATCGTCCCAATAGACCCATACATCCAAGATATCACCTATTTCTTCTAGCATACAAACTGTAGCTTCATAGTAAATGTTGAATATCTTATCAAGAATTGCATCGACAAATTTGTTATTTTCGGCAATTCCCATCAGGAATTCTTCCATGGGCATGATGCGCGCAGGCTGTTCGAAGATGCCACCGTCAAAGATTGAGGAAGCAGTTATAACACGGCTGGTTTCTTTTGCTTCAAGACAACGTTGGCGTAAGCCACGCCAGCGACCCGGGCCCCGTGGATTGGGCCAGTTCTTCCATGCGTTTAGCGCCTCCATTGTCCCCTCCTTAATGGGGAATTCTCGGTAGTCGAAATAATGCCCGCCTTTCGGACGAAGCAATCGCGCACCCCATTCATCCACATACGTGTCGTAATCTTCCTTATATTCAATCTTGAGCTGCCACGTATCCGGGTCACCTATAACAACCACCATTACATCGGAGTGCATAAGGTCATAGACATCTGAGTGTGGAATGACAACACCTGCCCAAGTACCACTGCCCAGAGTGTCGTGATTATATAAGCAGGGTTCTAGACCTAAATTAGAGCGTAGACTGTCATAAGCCTGAAAGCAGATCGAACTAACCCCAGTCCCGCCAAAGTCAATTGGCACACGGTCAGCCTCTTTGTGGTTTAGAGCCAACATCACTCGCTCACGAGAGTTCATTTATATCACCTCTAAAATCTTTTTTTGCTTGACAAAAGTTTATAGAATGTCTTAAAATGCTTATATGCTCCTATGTGTTTCCTGGTCAAAGAAGAAGCACGCTTCAGGGCGAATGTGTATACCAACCTTTTCCTTCTCACTAATATTCATATCAACTGGTATGACAACCTCTACCAGATATCCATTAGTCGAGACTGTTACAAGCTTCTTTTCGAACTGATATTGTATACTGTAGATTTCGCCTTTCAGGGTGCCAGATTTATAAGGAACAAGCTGCAAGTCAGTAGGGCGAAGACCAAGCATGACGGCTGTTTCGGGCATAATCTGACTAGCTATAACAGTAGTATCCAGGGTAAAACTGCCAGATTCTTCAATAAAGTTGCCTGCGTCGTCAATTTTTCCTTTGAATAAAATCACTGGTAAATCGCCGAACAGTTTAGCTACCTCAACAGCAGCAGGGTAATCATAAATGTTGCGAGGCTTGTCAAATTGCAACACTTCGCCTTTAACTAACACCACTACTCTATCGCTTAGGGAAAGAGCCTCCAAATAATCGTGCGTGACGTATATGATAGTTTGAGTCATTTTGTTATGTATCAACTTAAGCTCGCGGCGCATGGCATTTCTTAGCCTAGCATCCAAGTGTGATGTAGGTTCATCCAGAAGTAAGAGATTAGGTTCACGTACTAGAGCACGGCCAAGTGAGACACGCTGGCGCTGGCCTTGGCTTAGTTCTTGCGGTAAACGGTCTAAGAACGGATCGATGTCAAGCAATTTGGCTACCCAAGTGACGCGTTGTTCAATTTCATGTTCTGACATACGCGATCGTGGTGAGCGAAGAGGGAAAGCCAGGTTTTTGTAGACGCTGAATCGAGGATACAAAGCATAAGACCCGAAAGCCATCGCGATGTCTCGCTCCTGAGGTGGTTTTAAGGTAGCATCATCTCCACCGATAATGATCGTGCCTTTTTCGGGGTATACCAATCCAGCTATACAATTCAGGACGGTTGTCTTACCTGATCCAGATGGACCAACAATTGTCAGAAACTCTCCATCATTACAATCAAATGAAACATTTTTTAGGATTTTAATTTTTCCAAAACTCTTACAAATACGATCAAACACCAGTTTAGCCATCTTATCTCCTTTTGTATTCGATGTGGTTGGTCGTTTGTGGATCAAAGAAATACAGATCAGCAAAATCCATAGCTAGTCTGACGGCATCACTAGCACGGAAAGTAGTCTCAAGTGGGGTAACACACTCGAACTTGTTACCATTAACTAACACTTGGGCGATACCCTCATTAACAAGTAACTCGTAGACTAATAGCTTTCCCGGCACTTGTTTGAGTATGCCACCACCCTTGGCTGAATGCTGGATACGTACATTCTGAGGTCGCACGCCCATTATAATTTCTTTACCATGATATCTGTAAAGAGCATGCTGCGCGCACGACGGTATCTCATCAACTGAGAAATGCAAGATGACTTGCCCTTCGCCCTGCAAGTGCAATAGTAGCAAACTCTCACCCATCTCTAATCTGGTGAGGATAGTGTTCATTGGCGGTTCACTAATAAAACTAGCAACAAACAAGTTTACTGGATGATAATATAGATCTTGTGGTGTACCGATTTGCTGGATCGTGCCCAAGTTCATCAATATCAAACGATCAGCAAGAGCCACGGCTTCCTTTTGGTCATGGGTAACATATACCATGGTGGTGCCAGTAGTCACATGTATATGCTTGATCAAAGCACGAGCACGGTAGTGTAAATCTGCATCTATATGTGAAAGGGGCTCGTCTATGAGAAATATAGTAGGTTCGCGTACAAGTGCCCGTGCCAAAGAGACGCGCTGCTTCTCTCCACCCGACAGTCTGCCCGGCAAATTATTTAGGATATCCGTTATTGACAAGACCTCAGCTACTTCGCGGACTCGACGGTCTATCTCAGCTTTGGATAGTTTCATAACTTGTAGTGGGAAGGCAATGTTCTTGTAAACGGAAAGCAACGGATAGAGAGCGTATGTTTCAAAAGCCATTGCTACGTTGCGTTGTTGGGGAGCCAAGTTATTGATCACCTTTCCATCAATTTTAATAACGCCATCGGTGACAGATTCCAAGCCAGCAATCATACGCAACGTTGTAGTTTTACCACAACCAGATGGCCCCAAAAGAACCATTAACTCACCATCATTGCAAGTGAAGGAGATACCCTTAACAGCATCTTCTAATATACCATAATTCTTGTGAACATTTTCAAGCCTTAAAGTTGCCATATTTATCTCTCCGACCTTACTTGACTGCACCAAAAGTCAGGCCGCGAATTAAATAGCGCTGCACTGATATTACCATAATAATCTCTGGTATGATAGCTATTACAGTAGCAGCAGCCATCATTCCCCACTGTACTTCGCTTGTACCCATGAAGCTTAATAAGCCTACTGTGATCGGCTGAGTATTATTACTACCCAGCATCAAACCAAATATAAAGTTGTTCCAGCAAAAGATGGAAGCTAAAATCGACGCAGTAGCTATCCCACCTACTGCTAAAGGCATTATCACGCGCCACATAGTTTGAAATCGGGAGTAGCCATCTAGGTATGCTGCTTGCTCAATTTCAATTGGAATCTCTTCAAAAAATGAACGCATTATCCAGATTATTAGTGGGAGCGAGATAAGTTGGTAGATCAGAATCATGCCAATATACTTGTCGTACAAATTAATGCGCTGGTAGATGATGTAAAGTGGTAGTATGATAGTTATCTCAGGCACGAAACGAAAGCTGAGATATAGGAAGGCAAAGTTCTCTTTGGCACTAAAACTCAGACGCGCTATTGCATAAGCAGCCGGTACCCCGATAATCATTGAAAGCAATACTGAACCTGCAGATATTATCAGGGTATTTTTGAAACTACTTAAGAACATCCCTGCGGTCACCATACCCCCCCGTGAAAAACCAAACAGAGCTAGGTAATTATCCAGGGTAGGTTTAAAGATGAGCTTAGGTGGAACTGCGATGACATCCTGCGGATTCTTGAAGGACATCATGACAATCCAGACCAGCGGTCCTAACAGGAAAACCGCCAAGAGAACCATGAACAAGTAGGTAACAATCATGCTATTTCGTTTCATATGTCACTCCACCTCCCCAATCACAGAAGTAGACTTCCGCCAATATTTAGATAACCTGAAGCAAATAACAAAATTAATCACCCATAATATAAGCACCTTAGCGATAGCAGAGCCCATATTATAGGAGATAAAAACTTCTTTGTAGGCCATAATTGGGATAGTTGTAGTGACTTGCATCGGACCACCCCGTGTAGCAGCAAAAATGATGTCAAAAAGCTTCATTAAGTCGACTGCGCGGAAAAACAGCACGACCAGAACAAACTGTCGCAGCATAGGCAGCACCAGGTGACGTATAACGAACCAGTAACTTGCACCGTCAACCTGAGCAGCTTCAAAAGGCTCTTTGGGCATTGACTGCAAACCGCTATACAATACCAGAGCAGTAAATGACACTCCTGACCATACAACTATCAGTATAATTGCCAAGCGTGCTGACCCTACGTTGGAAAACCATGAAAATGTTCCTAATCCAAAGAGGTAATTTACTGGGCCGCTGGAAGAAGCTAACATGGTCTTCCACATCATGCCTGAGATCACAGGCGGTATCATCATAGGTATCATCATCATGATACGCATGGCCACAATACCCTTTACTGGACGGTTGAGTAGCAGGGCAATCAGAGTACCCAATACTAGCTCAACCATCATACAAGCACCAGCGAACACCAGTGTGTTACCAAGCACCTTCCAAAACTCGGCGTTAGTAAGCATGCCCGCATAATAATTATGAAGGCCGATAAACTGATAGGTATTTCTAATAAGGCTATAATTGGTTAAGCTGTAATACACTGCAATTGCAAAGGGGTACAAAATACCTATCATTACTAGAATTGCTGGCATGTTCATGACGTACGGCAACCAGTCACGGCGTTTATGTACTAAAGAAACAGGTGTAGTACTTGCAAATTGTGATTTCATATAACCTACTCTCCTAATTAGTGAATTACCCCCGACTGAAGTCGGGGGCTTCTTTTACTTCCCCAATTCGAGTTTCAGTTGCCCGTGTCATCTTTATATTGATGTTCAACGTAATCCATAATTGCCTTTTCATTTAAGCCTACTGTAGATACATAGTAGCCCCTTGACTATATTCCTCCTCTTCCATATATTGCTTTTTTCATAAAATCGAATTTCTCTTTAAGTTTTTTTCCGCTTGCTGATTTCATGTATTTTATTACATTGGCAACTGAAACTCTTGGCGGTATTACTACCACCATATGAACATGGTCAGCTAATACATTTACCTTTTTCACCTCGATATCTTCGTCAAGTTCTATGTTGGTAAATAGTTTTTCTAGGTATTCTTGTACCCCCTTTACCAATATTTTCCTTCGATATCAAGGAGTCCAGACTACGTGGTATTGGGTGTTATATACTGCATGGGCAATGAATTACCCCCGACTGAAGTCTGGTGGTTTAACGGCAGACTAAATATGAACATTCCTCTTTAAAGACGCATTAACATTAACAGGTTCAAGTTATTTCACCCTACCTGCTTCTTCCAGGATTTTAGTAGCTTTTGTTGCCACATTGTCCATAATGGTCTGCATATCACCCTTACCAAAGTAATAATCGTGCAGACTCTTAACCCATTCTTCCTGTATAGCACCAGCCTCTGGCATGGGTGAGGTTACCCATGATACCTCTTCTGAAAGTACTTTGTCTATAGCAGTTAGGAACGTGCCATCGCCCCAGTCCTTAGCAACATTGACGACATCTGGATGCTCCCAAACACTCTTTCGAGTGGGCCAGGAGCCAGTAGGAGCAAAAAGTACCATTCTCTCTTTACTGGATGCCCAGACAATGAACAGCCATGCGGCCTTGGCTTTATCGCCAGAAGTCTTAGCATTCATGCTGAAGCCCCAGGTCCATGGGTAGCTGACGCGCTTGCCATCTGGACCAGCAGGGACGTCCGTATAAGCCAACTTGCCAGCCACAGCGCTGCCTTCACTCTCATAAGTTGGAACAAAATTGTCGCAATCAAAGATCGTAGCGTATTGACCAGTGGCAAAGCCTTGTTGAGCATCGAACCACATCATGTTCGGCCATTCAGGCGAGCCAGTTTCCTTGATAGTATCCATGTATAGCTTTTGGAAGGCAACTGATCGCTCACTATTCATTGCTGGACTTAAGTCATCATTGAAGTCTTTCCCTCCATAGGAACCTAGTCCAGAGAAAAACGGACCACTTATGCAAGTAAGGTCTAACGCACCACGCTGGGCAACAGCATAGAAAGGCTTGCCATCTAGGGTACCGCCACTCTTATCCATTATCTGTCGGGAGACCTCCGCCCATTCATCCCATGTAGTGGGTGGCTTCAACCCCCACTGGTCGAACAGGTCCTTTCGATAGGTTAGCACCATGTTGACTTCGTTAATCGGCAAAGACCAAAGCGAGCCCTTCCCCATTCCTGGGTGACCAATAGTGCCGTCCCAACGGTTGGCTTCGATTGCCCAAGGGTAGAAATCCTCGAAGTCCCAGTCCGAGGGGGTCAAGCTTGGGTCATTTAGGAATTGATCCAGTGGCTGGATCTGATTGCCATATGAATAACCCCAATTAAGCGTAGGTCCACTCATAAAGACATCATACTGCCCGGCACCACTTCCCAAGTCCACCGTGAGCTTATTCCAGTACTCACTCTCACTCACAACCATATAATTAATGTCGATGCCAGTAAGTTCCTTGAATTCCTGTATATTCTCGCGAATTGCCTTAGCCATCGGTGTTTCAGACAAAAAGATAGTAATTTTCGTTCCCTCGAATTGTTTCCAGTTGAACTCCCTTGCCTCAGTCCCTGTTTCTTCCTCCTCTGCTGGTGTTTCTTCTTCAGCTACTTCCTCTTCAGCTGGTGCTGCAGCTTCCTTTTTACAACCAATTCCTACAAATAATATAGAAACTGAAAATACTACTACTAATGCCCAGATAAGTGACTTTTTCATTTTCTACACCCCTTTTCTAAATAATAATTGTTAATTTTCCAATATCCTAGTTACTTTTCTCACCTCCTGTTGTGTTAATGTAGTAATCAATTATTTAACTTGGAATTCCCCGCCCCTTGGGGCGGGATAATTCATTAAAAATAATTGTTTTATGTTAAATTACTTCTGATAATATAATTACCAGGAGTAAGAGTTTTATGGATCCTAGAACCCGTAACTTATAATAATTACATTGCAGGCTTACCCGAAAGAATAAGTTATTGCTCATTTTAAGATCCTAAAGAAACCTTGCGATAATATCATCTGAGTGGCATGCTTTTTTGGTTATTTCTGCGGTTTTTTTAGAAGCTTATCCCCAGTTGCATGGCCAAAAGAATCATTTATCATCTTTAATCCGTTGACATCGCCCATATCAGCAGGACCAGGAATGGAAAGGATAAAAACCCGATTTCGCATGTCTACTTCCTTAAAAAGTTCTCTGAGGGAAAGATCAGGAAGAAAGCTTTAGCTGGAGGTTTATAGATATTATCTTTACTGTTATGAGAGACAGGAGTATATATAATTTTTCAAAGAGCAGATTTACAAAACAGCATGATGCTGAATTAGATATAGCAACTGCTTAGTAAACTTTTCTATATTTATTTTTCAATGTTCTTTGACAGTTTAATCTTTTTTTATCTTTTTTAACTTTAATCATTTGTATAGAATGACTTATACAGTTTTTGAAGTATCTCAACATACCTTTTCGTACAACTAAATCTACTTCATCCATATGCACCAACATCATAACCTTTGGCTTTCCGGATGGTTTTTCTCAATGCACTATTACGTTCCCAAGTGGGTCAACATCTGATTTAATCCATAAGAGTTTATTTTTTCGCTCATATATTTAATTACGGGATCTTCAAAACCTGAAGGGGTAGCTAAGCTCGTTAATTCTTAAAGTTGCTCCCCTAATTTACTAGGCTCACTCATATTTAATCCTTTTAATCTACTTACTTAATTGTTAACAAAAATAAATTCCAATCACTAATAAAGTTATAAATACTTACCTTACAAATATCTTCTGATAATCTTTATTTATTTACTGATGATATTCCTTTTATATTATGTTATTGTAAATTAATAATCCATTTTTATTATTAAAAATGATTGCTCATTTATAACTTGCTTTTTATTTTTTAATTATTTATTCAATTCTTTCTAAGTGAATGTACTTTATCCATAATTTTCTTTACACGCTCTTTGTCAACGCAGTTCCAGGTAATTCCATCAACTTTAAAAGCTGTTCCTATAATAGCGCCGTCTACTATTTTCAGGATATCTGTAACAGTTTCAAAAGAGACCCCAGTATTAGCTAAAACTGGTACATCTTTTGCATTTTCTTTGACTTCTTTTAAAAGGTCAATTTCTGCAACTTTTCCTGTAATTGGACCGGAAACTAAAATAGCATCTGGCAATGACGACATAATCATACTCTTTGTAACAACAGATATAGGTCTTTCAGACAAAGGCGCAGAAAATTCTGCATTTACAGTAAAGAGTAACTTAATATTCTCTGCACCTATTAATTTTCTGTAACGAAAAGTCTCATTACAATTAGTCTGCCATATTCCTATATCACCACTATATACATTCGTAAAAATTTCTCTTACAAAAAGGGCTCCTGTTGCTTTAGCCAAACCCACTGCAGCCATTGGATCCCAGAGTACATCTACCCCAAAAGGTACTTTCAGACGCGATTTAACACCAGCAATTATATATGCCATCGTTGCTATTACTGCTGGTCCAGCCTTGAAAGAATATGGTCTATCATGCTCATTACAAAACATAATTGCATCTACTCCACCAGCTTGCAGTGCCTCAACATCTTTTATAATACTATCTGTAATTGCTTCCATCCCACCACTATCATCATATAAATAGTTGCCTGGCAAAGGTAGGAAATGAGCCATCCCAATAATAGGCTTTTCGACTCCAAAAATTTCCTTTAATGTACTTCCCATAACTAAAATCCTCCTTAAAGTTTATGATTATTCTTTCCAGTAATTTTTAAAATTATCACTTTACATTTTACCAGTAAAAAACAAACAAAAAATTGTTTAGTTCAAATATGCAATAACTTACTTATGTCAATACTACACTAAGCTCAATCTTATTCCTTTTTCAACGAACAAGTCCTTATACTTTTTTGGTAGTTTTTTATCACTAATAACATAATCTATTTTAGAAAAGTCTGATACTTTTGCAAAAGAAACCTTGTCAAACTTTGAACTATCTGCAACTAAAATTACTTCCTCAGCAGAACAAATCATCTCTTGTTTTAAGTTTGACTCCTCAGCATTAGCATTTGTAATCCCTTTCTCAATATCTACTGAATCGGCTCCTAAAAACAATTTATTAACATTAAAACCTTTTATATACTCTTCAGCACTACTACCAAGACTTGAAAAAAGATATGGTCTTATCTTTCCACCTATTAAATAAACATTAATATCAGAGGTGTTAGCTAAAAGTAGTGCAATTTTAATATCATTCGTAACAACAGAAAGTTTACTTTTCCCAATTAATGAGGAGGCCACCTGCCAGGTAGTTGAGCCAGCATCAATCATCAAAGTTTCTCCACTATTTACCAAAGATGCAGCAAGAGAGCCTATTTTTTGTTTTATTTCTAAATATTTTTCTGATTTTGCATCATAGCCTGGCTCATAAGAAGTGCCCTCTTTATTTGATAAAGCTCCTCCTCTGACTCTAATTATAGGCATTTGCTTAGATAATATATCAAGGTGCCTGCGAACCGTTACTCTGGAAATACCAAGATCTCTTGCTAGGTTACTTACTTTTACACTTCCCAGACGTTCTAATAGTTCTATAATTTTCCTTTGTCGGGCTTCAAACAACATTTCCAAAACTTTCTAACTCTTTCTAACTCTTTCCATTATATTCCAATTTGATTTAAAATCAAGGAAACGAATTGCTTTACAGCAATTAATCATCTTCCGCTAATTTCACCCTAAAATATTAATAAAATGGGATAATTTTAATATTAATTTCCTGGACCATTTTCTAAATTGCGGTTTTAAGAGTAAAAATTTAGGCAATTTTCGTGTTTTGGAGTGCCTAAAATATCTTCATCTATGATAATATTAAAAAAGTTGCGTGGTTGCTTTTTTAAAATACTAAAACGAAAGGGGTGTTATATCGGAATTGGGATAGGTGGAAGAGGTCTTCTAGTAGCATGAAATCCTGCATTTATCAACTCTATTAAGTAGATCTTTGTCTTTATTGATCTGTCTTTGATGTTTCTTATACGAAAAATATTGAAGATATTTACACAGATAAAGAGCAGCAGCAGAAATACTATTATTGCATTGGCACTGTGCCTGTATACATGATCTGCATTCCAGGTATTTACAGTTTCGTTAAAACATTGATTTTCAATCTGCCACCTTGAGTGGCAGATACGTACAGTATTTTTTAAATCATCCAAATTATCTGAACAGGGCAAATTGGATGTGGGTCACAAATCTGCCCTGTTCAGCCTATCTTCAAAACTCTTACCGTCCTTTGAGTGAACCCTTTTGGGTGTGGCTTCTTCTGATACTATAACCCTTACGCCTTTCCCATACCCATCCCAGCATCCTTCTATAGAGTGATCCCAGACTCTATAATATGTTTTCTTTTGTCTATACACTTTAGGTTCAGAAAGCAGTGAGAGACTGTTTGCTTCTTCAAAGAGCTGCCTTCTTTCCTCCTTTAGAACTGCAATAGCATGCTTATTATGTTTCTCCAAAAGATTAAATACTGTCTCCTTTAAATACAGCCCATCACCAATTACTATTTCAAATGCCCTGGGATAGTTTTTACATACTCTCTCTATGAGTCTATATGAGCTTGAAATCTCTCCTTCTCCGGGAAGTATTGGCTCTATATCCAGGATAAAGCTAATTTTAGGTCCTGCCAGGATAAATGCAGTAAACTCGTGATAATACTGGGTCTCTTTTACCCCACCCTTTTTGGTTACTATTCTACTTTTACAATACTTACACTTGCAGTATGGTGATACAATCTGCTCATGGCCATCTACTACTCCCACCCACATTTCATAGCAAGCCTCAAGCATTTTTTTCTTTCTTGCCTTTGCGTAAATTTCTATACCTACGCCTCTTATCTCTTCTAAGTTTAAGC
>Ga0307378_10010342_pt1 | contig 12122 bp, 12 predicted proteins | sample UN1MG_FD_202238 | JGI IMG/M metagenome (GOLD analysis project Ga0307378, IMG submission 202238) | Soil microbial communities from Risofladan, Vaasa, Finland - UN-1 | ecosystem: Environmental > Terrestrial > Soil > Coastal area > Acid sulfate soil | place: Finland: Risofladan, Vaasa | collected...
TTGGGACGCGTTTGCCATGAAAGCTCTCGACGAAATGGTTCGTCGCAAAGGGGAAAAGATTTCGGATGTGTGTTACAGTTGCGAATTTTTCGAGGTATGTGGAGGCAATTGTGAAGCTGAATTGTTTTGGGATGATGAAGACGAGTGTCCACTAAGCAAAGATGTCATTCGCTATCAACAAGAACATATTGTTCAATTCACACAAAAGTATAACACAGCTAAAGCAAATCTCATAGAACTGCATAAGGTATAAGGAGACTGAAATGGATATAACCAAAGTACGCAATGTCAATGCTCCATTAACAATGGATCAGATCAAAGAATTCTTCCTTGACAAGAGCCTGGTATTTGTCATCAACTATGCGAACAGCGCTCTCAAAGGAAAGATATTTCTAACATATATCTCCAACCTTGACTTACCAGCTGAAGTGGATTTGACCGACACACCTAAAGAAGACATTATGTCTCTGGTGAAAAACTATATGGAAGTACGCAACATCAATGAAAGCAAAGGTCTTGCTACATTGGTTGCGTTGATTCTTTTTCATAATCGTGGTATCGACATTAGTGAATTTCAGGCGCCTTTGACGGCTGATGAGATGAAGGAGTTTGCTGATAACAATCCAGATCTACTCGAACAGTGGTATGTATTCCTCGATTCCATGATTCTCTTCGCCATGATGTCTGTACAGGTCGTTGAGAAGGGCGAAAACGGCGAAGAGTTTGGTATTCCTGCCTTTGAAGAAGCCTTCCCTGGTATCTTTGACAAATACGAAACAGTTGATGATACGCTGTATATTGGCAGCAACGTCGTCAACCTCTTTCACGTTCCAATGTTCTTTGAACGATATTTCTCTGTTCCAACGAACGATGCTAAATACTTCAAGCAGCAATTCACTGAGTACATGTTTAAGGGCAAACGCCTATTCCATTACTTTGCGAACGAAGGCAACACCTTTTTCAAAGTGTTGGTTGCTCTCGTTACAAACAAGGTAAGTGTTGAAGACATGATGAAAGCGTTTCATCAGCAACAACAGTAATTATGGATAAAGCATGGACAGTTATCTTGATAAAACCTATCTTGCATCTCGACATCTCAAAGACGCAGACTGCCTCTATCTAAATATCACGTTTGAGGTTTTCAACGGCTGTAAATGGTCGTGTCACGGTTGCCATGTCAATACGACAGGGCAAGACGGAATGTCGGAAGGTGAGCTTGACAAAATGCTTAGTCTACTTGAAGACTTCGAGCAGAACAGCTATAAACCGTTCATTGCGTTTGTTGGTCCTACTGATTTCTTCACCGCAAGCAATACGGTTGAGTTTCTTCGCAAGCCAAAGGTAGTAGAAATGCTACATCGCTTTAAGCGCCTAAGCTTTCTGACAACCTATCTCGATGGACAAACACAACAGATTGACGATGTGTGTGATCTGCTCAATGAGCTATACAGCGACATTGAGTTAGAGATCAATATTTCAATCGAACCAGCACAAATTCTGAACAAGAAGTATTTGGCAGTGCTACAACGCAACAAAGAAATGGTAATGAAGAAACTTCATGCCTTCAAAGACATTCGCACGTTTGGGATCTTTAACGTGTTTGATTATTCTGTGACGAAGATCGCTGAGACGCTTACCAATTATGATTTCTTGCACAAGGAAATTCAGCATCTGTTTGAAACGACTATCGACTACAACTTCAGTCTCGGTCGCAGAATGGACCTCGATGGTGAAACGTTTGAGAAGACTGTCCTAAGCATTTCAGAACTGTTTGATGAAGCCATTTCTGGTGAACGTGTCAAATTTCTTCGCTTCTCGTTCGGTAAACTGACTGACAGTTTGATTGAGAAGCAGTACAACTATCGCAATGGAAAGTTCTTCGCAAGCCCACTTCTTTATGAGCGCTTTGTTAGCTTCCGTCCTGAGTTTGAGATCCCTATTCAAGACTGGAAAGCCCGCGAATTTGAACAGTGGGAACACAATACTCAAATCTCTCAATATGCGAATGTGTTTGACAAAGACGAGTGTGGCTCGTGTCACTATCTTGGCTCTTGTATTGATCGCGGCGTTCTACATCTGATGGACACATACGGCATCAAGAAATGCGTTGTTGCAAGGGATGCATTGGATGCCATCAACTTCCAGAAATCCACAATAAAGAGCGATGAGCGATAAAGAACGCATTGGTGTTAGTTACAGCAAAGCCCACACATTCTACCTCGATCTCAATTTCGATGTATTTCGTGGGTGCCAATATAGCTGTGAAGGATGTCACGTCAATAAGACAGGACACAACGGCTTTACTGATCACGATTATGACAATCTAAAGAGACTGCTGGACACAGCACAAGACAGTAACTATCAACCGCTAATTGCAATTGTTGGACCTACAGATGTGTTTTCTGCCAACACCGCAGAAGAAGTACTTGGCAATCCACGTACGGTTGATCTGTTGAGACGATTTGAAAAGATCAGTTTCATCAGCACGTTTCTAGCTCATACAGAGCAAACAGAACGGGTCGTTCAATTGTTGAATAACCAATATGCACCAACAGGAGTAGGCATTGAAGTCAACGTTGGCTTTGAGATGAGACACCTGCACAACGAAGGATATATCCAGCATGTCAAAGACAACAGACAAAAAGTACTTGATCTTTTACGGTTTAGCAGTGTTGCTAGTTTTGCTAGCTTTAACGTTTTTGATTATTCACGGACCAAGTTCGGTGATTTCCTCAGGGATTATTCCAATCTACATCAAATGATCGAAGAGGTATATGGCACAGACATAGACTTCAACTTCAGTCTTGGTCGCAAGGATGGACTTACACAAGCTGAATTTACCGACGCAGCTGACCAAATCAAAGAAATCTTCAACCACAACATCCGCGAAGACACAGTGGAACACGTCCGATTCAGTTTGGGTAAACTAACCGACTCATTAGTTGAAAGACAGTATAATTTCTCGAACGGCGAATTATATTACTCACCGATGTTCTACGAGCGGTACGTCTCTTATAACCCTTATTTCAAAATCCCCCTATCCGAATGGACGATTGACGAAATCGAAAAATACGAGGATAATGTAACAACGACACAGTACAATAACGTGTTGGGTAAGGAATGTGGTTCGTGCAGGTATCTAGGATCGTGTGTTAACAGAGGCATCCTACATCTGATGGATCAACATGATCTACGCCAATGCATCATTGCAAAGGACGCTATGGATGTTGCCAACCACGAGCACAGTTGATCCTCGACACCTCGCTTACATGAGCGATTGCGAGTTCATGCAGGTGTTGTTTTCAAGCGCTGATTATTTCCCAGGATTGTATCGCTACACTCTTGGCACACTGCCGTTCCCACACGATAATCTCAATCATCAGCAGTTGTTCACAGCGTTTATGCACCAACAACATTACCAGAAACAATGGAAACATCAACAATGGTTTGCACACCAAGACGAGGTGCACTATCGAACTATGAAAGCTCGACAGAGTCGCAATCAAGAGCGAGACGATGCGCCTTTAGCCGAAGATCTTGACAATCGTGCTTATCGTCGTTACGTTTCTCCATCGCTTTATGCTCTCACTGTTATGGATATTGTAAATCCTGTGCAAGAATTGATGTGTGGTTTTACATACATGATGATGGGATCGCACATTCATTTTGAGCAGGACGCGTTCTATGTGGGATATGACAACTTGATGCACACGTGGGCGATTGAAGTCAAGGTGCCATTCTTCGACACATGTGAGTACATCGAAACGATTATGACTTCGAAGGATATTGCGAAGTTGTTTCTACATAGTCGTGTAATCGCTCATCTATTGTTTGAAGATGGACCAATGGGAACAGTCTGCACGTCCCTTGAAGCATTAGCAGAATGGCATGAGTTCTCTTCACCTGTTTTTGCAGCTCCGCTTGGATACCATCCACCTCTACCTATTCGCTATGCAAAACTACTTGGAGTGAGTGATGTTACAGCAACCAAAGAATAGATTGCCTGGATTGATTCGTACTGATCGTACGTTTACGACACCAACGATCATCAACTACGATGTGCATAAACTTGTCTTGCACAATGAGAACTTTCGTCAGGCAAAACAGACCGATGAATACATCCTCTTTTTCCAGCATGGATCGACGTTGTTCTATCCTTACAGTATGGAGTTCCGCTATATTGAAAACAATGTGTTGTTTTTGATTGTAGAGTATCAAATTAACAGCTTTTCTATGCTTCAACGAGTTCTTAATAGCTCGTATGAAAAAGAAGAGCGGTTCGTAGTAAATATTCAAGCACTCGTTTATCATACTGATGAGCCACCAAAATTCTGTCATCCGCTTCCGCTATTTGTGATAGAACCAGAGCACAAAACCGAGCTATACGAATGGACACAAGCCAACACGAAGACATCTTAAACCTAGTCCTCAAAGACAAGGTTACTGACGCCGCAGAAATCGAACTGCATTTTTTCGAATACTGCAATTTAGCCTGTGCATTTTGTGGTCAGGATCACGACTCGCAGGTTGGCATGAACACCGTTATGAATAAGGCGGAGCGTGTTAAGGAGTTCATTGAACAGAGCCGCAAAGACAAGTTCATCATTAACATGATGGGCGGAGAATTGTTCAATGACTTAGTCAGCGATGACTTATTTGTCGATTATCTCAACTTTGCTCTTGATGTTGACTCTCACGCTCAACAAGCAGGAAAGCACTGCACATTTAATTGGGTTACAAACCTTGTATTTGAGAAGTGGGAACGGGTACAAAAACTACTCGATACTCTGCGAATGTTGAAAGTGAAAACCAATGTTTCCACTAGCTATGACTTTGCTGGTCGTCCGTTGAACGAAGCCAGGAAAGATATGTTCCATCAGAATCTGGAGCGATTCGGCAAGCAGATCTACACAATAGGGTTCGTTTTGACTAAACAGGCAATTAAGCGTATAGTAGCAGAACGGGATGAAGAGTTTGAGTATCTGTATGAACGGTACCCTCTGTACTTCGACTATTATGTGCCAGAGCGCTTGTCGCAACACATGATACCAAGTGATAGAGAGCACCTTGAAGTGTTCTTGTATCTTGCTGAACACTATCCCAACGTTGCTCCTGTGAGTGACTGGGTGAAGCACAAGTTTAACCAGATGACTTGTTACTCGTTGAACAAGCTGACACTGCTTCCTGATGGTCGGGAGGTGAAGTGTCGTTACTTGAAGTACGACGAAAAGGATTTTAATACACCAATTGATTACAAGAGTAATACGAACATCATCCAATCTCACCTGGATAAGTATGGCTGTTTGAGTTGCGAACATTTTAATCGTTGCTCGTTCCGTTGCTTCGTTCAAGCGGATTGGACAAACAGAGAAGAAATGGAAACGTGTTTGTACAAGGAATTTTTCAACACAATACTGGAGCCAAAGAATGCTGCCCAATACAATGTCACGGTGTGATTACCTTGACTTAATTGAACTAGTCGAAGGCCGGCGCGAAGCTTGTCGTATTTCCATGCGTCAAGACAGGCTGGGTGAATTGTGTGATTTCCTTAACACCTTTGGTCCTGATCTTGAAATAGGTTTTGCTCCATCACCATACCAAGTCGCAGACATTTACGGTGGTTGGGATGGTAAATCAGAGCGATTTCGTCACGACGACGACGATGAAGTATACATTGCTCGGGATGTTATGGTCGTGCGAAGCATAATGGCTGCTGAACTTGAGCATGACTATGAATGGGCTGGAAAGTTATACGGTTATCCAGAATGTTGCCGCACTGCCTTCAAGACAGCACTAATCGGAGGATGCGACGACTGGTTCAACAACAGCGAGAAGTATCCATATCTGTCTCGAGCTCTCGATAAATCAAAAGAGGGTGATCACTTTCGTATGATTATGACACCTGAAATGGACAACAGACTATTGAGTTTGTTTCCTTGTTCATTCGCATGTGGGTATGCTATTGAACAAGCTGAATGGCGGCTTGAAAAAGCACGCAATGTAGACTGGGAACCTCAACCAACAGCGTTTGCAGGAAGAATATTCGATGTTGCATAAACTAATTGACAGCACAGATCCACAGGCAATGGAGCTGATCATCAAGCCAACTGAACTTTGTAACTTCAAATGCACGTTCTGTTCAAGCACAGATATCACTGACGACAAGGCAATCACGCTTGATCAGCAGTACATCTATGATTTTCTTGATCGCTTTCCTAACACCAGCACAATTATTGTGAATGGTGGAGATCCACTGATGGTCAAACCTGAATATTATTGGGAGATTATTGACTTTTTGGAGAAGCGTAACTACAAATCGAACATTAGCTTCACAACCAATCTGTGGGCGTTCTTCAAGAAGCCGTCAATGTGGGAGGACCTATTTAATCATCCTCGTGTTGGTGTTACAACATCGTTCAACTATGGTGACACACGTCGAGTGACTAACACAGTGATCTATACAGAAGACCTCTTCTGGCAGGTCAGCGATCTGTTCCTTCAGCGAGTTGGTTATCGTCCCGACTTTATCTCTGTTGTTACAGACGAGAATGAAGACACCGCCATTGACAACGTTCGTTTAGCAAAGCGTATGGACGTTGAGTGCAAACTGAACTATGCCAATGCATCAGGCGCTCAAAGCAAACCGTATTTGCTTTCAAAGATTTACCAAAAATACATCGAGGTGTACAAGCTGGGTCTTACACCTTGGGAGTTCAATACCAAACAAATGGTTCATCGCTTACAGGGCATCCACACAATGTGTCCACAGCACAGACAGTGTGATGAGAACATTCGAGCGTTAAATCCAAGCGGCGATTACTATTCTTGTGGTGCATTTGGAGACGATCGATCTCATCCAATTACATTCTTCCGTGAAATCTACGGTAAGGAGTTTTTCACACCACTTCAAAATGATCCAAGTCTCATCAGCATGAAAGAGGAATGCTTGACGTGTCCGATGTTCAAGATCTGCAATGGATGCCGTAAGACGGTTAAGGACTTGAAAGACCATAACATGGTTGAACCACATTGCAAGATTATGAAGTCGATTGCACATGAAGTGCTAGAAATCAATTTTGGTAGGGCAGAGGAGGCTGCATAATGAAAACACCCGAACGAACTGAGCTATTAATAGATGTTCCACTTGTCCACGTTTATGAAGTGGATGAGGAAGTCAATGCCGACGTTTCGAAAATGATGTTGCATTCCGACACCTACTATTTCGATAATCCTGTCAACGTTTGGGACAAGCAGTATTCGGAACTGGAAAAGCTGTTTGAATCGATCGTGTTTGCTGTTCGCAACTATGCACAACTTGTAGACCCTTCAACCTTTAAACTCGAACTTGACGGCTGGTGCGTAACGACCCCCGCATCAAACACACATATGATCAAACATCATCATGCGGACCATGCTGACATCGTCGCTATCTATTATGCTGTTAATGATAACTCCTTCGACCAAGGTGCTATCGTATTATTCAATGAACGTGATGAACAAATCCTTCAGCATAGTCCCCTTCCAAGACAACTGCTGTTGTTTCCTGGAAACTGGAATCATCAAGTGTTGCCTTATACAGGTGCACGACTATCGATCGCTACGAACGTTCGAGTTCATAAAACCGCCGAATGAAACTTTCAATAAACCCATCATACTACTGCAACTTTCGCTGTGAATTTTGTTATCTCGGTGAGAAACAACTCGGCGATCCAACCTTGCTACCTATAACGCGACTGAAAAGTCTCCTTGCAGAGATTGCTTCGTTTGAACCTATTGAGTATGTCGATTTGTATGGTGGTGAAGTTGCATTGCTCTCTGAGGATTATATGGAGAGATTGTTTGCTGTCATTGAAAAGTATTGTTCAAAGCCTGTCAGTGTCATCACTAATCTGTCTGCAATTCACCCATCATTCATTCGTCACAACGTTATATTGAGCGTCAGCTACGACTTTGACTGTCGTGAAAAACATGAGTTGGTGTTTCAAAACATGATGAAGTATCCAGATGATCTTCATGTCCTTATGTTGGCAGGTCAATGTTTAATTCAAAAAGACGTAGACGAAATGATTGGTGTTCTCAACATGATTAGGAATGTACAGACCGTTGAGATTAAACCATACTCAACCAACCAATACAATGCGCATGGTGTGTCGTTCAAAGACTTCGAAGAGTTTGTTAAAAAGTGGATCACCAGTCCTGTTGAAAAGCGATTCGAATTCACCAACGAAGACTTGATTGAGTCATCCTTAGCGGGTGTTGCGAATGCCTTTTCAGATGATCACGTGTACATCACACCATCAGGTGAACTTGCTGTACTTGATTTTGATCTCAACGATAATGAATATTTTCATCACTTACAATCATTCCAACAATATCTTGACTGGGCAGAACGTGAGAAAACACGGGTGCATCTCAATGGATACTGTGGTCAGTGTAAGTACTTGGGCCACTGTTTGAGTGAGCATCTACGAGAAGTGCAGAACATGGAGCAGTCTTGCAATGGGTTTAAACACCTTTTAGACTGGTATAAAGATGAAAGAATGGAAGCTTCGACAGCAAATAACACATAAGCTGCACAAACATGACGACCTCATCGAAAATGAGGAAGTTATTGTCACTGATCGAGCCAGCATCCGCACACTCGATTTCGCGCATGATGTCCTGATGTATTTTGTTCAGGAGGGTGACGGTAAATTATACTATCCACAAAAATCATATGCTGTTGCCTTAATCTACGCTCGATTGCTTGAAAAATACTTCGGAGAGCAGTTTTACGACGCACTTAACGATCCCGAACTGCTAATCAGCGATCTATACTTCGTTCCATACAATGAAGACCGTGAAGCGTATGATGACATTATTGGTGCGGCGAACTACTGGAAACTCTGGGATTTTGAATCTAACCCTATATCGTACGTTCAATCCACAGTTCATTACTTCAAACAGGAGTTTTTACTGGATTAGGTTGTAGGTAAACCCTCATAAATAGAAGGAAACATGTCTATGAGGACGCCTGAATGCCTGATTATGTCATTGATTTTACGGACCCAGGAAACGGTTCGTTCGTAATCAAACCGTACACCACTAATGGACCTGCCTCCCCAGCGGCTGCTACTCCATTAGATTCACAAGCTGTCACAGCAGACACATCCATTGTCCTTCTTGGACAAGGTATGTGGATGTATGGTGAACGGATTCAAGAATCCATTGTTCACATGCTGGAACACTTTTCATATCAAAGTCGTCCAGCATATCCCATCCAAGGTCAGATCTGGTATAAGAATCTTGACTATGTAGATGGTGGTAATCCAGGCGATCCAGATGAACAAGGTTTATATTTGTGGGATGGGTCTGCATGGGTAAACATTCCAATGTCAGGCATCATGGGTGGCGATCTCGATATGAATGGTTTCGAGATCATCAATATGGCCGACCCAACAACACCTCAAAGTGCTGTTACAGTCAACTACGCTGATCTCAATTATGTAAACGTTACTGGTGATACAATGACGGGCAACTTGACAATGTCAAGTGCTGACATTATTCTAACAGGTGGCGGTTCACAGATTACACTACCAAACGTGCCAGTAGTTGGTACAGACGCAACAAACAAAACCTACGTTGATTCCGAAATCACCAACCTCAATAGTGTTTACATTGCTCTCGACGGTACGAACACACCAACTACGGGTCTAATTGATTTTGGTGTTGGTGTTACAATCAGTGGTGGCAACTTTGCCTTTACAAGCGCTGGTACAATTTCGATGGGCAACGTTCTTGTTAACGATGTGCTTGATCCAGTCAACCTACAAGACGCAGCTACAAAGAACTATGTTGACGTAGCTGTTGGTGCTGTGGGTGCTGACGGTACATTGCTTTCTGGATCACTTGATTCAAACACAGGTGTCTTAACATTAACATCAACAATCAGTGGCAATGTTCTTGTTAACAACATTGCTCCGTTCTCGCACGTTCACACAGACATTGACATTTATCATAACACCAATCCTGTATATGATGATAGCCGTCTTCGTGAAATCTTGTACAGCACATTCCCATATGCTGACAATACACTTGAAGATGTCATTAATGCAATCGACCAAGATTTGTATCAACTTCGATATCGTAACCAACGTCAAATTATTGATGGTGTTGATTATCCCATCACAGCTGTTATAACAGGTGGTGGTGGATCCTTTACAGTTGCTACAGACGTTACAGACTTGTTCTACACTGGAGCAGACTTTGATGTTGTTGGTAATGGTGGTGCCGGCGTTGATGGAACATATACGGTTCTTTCCTCATTCTTCGGCGCAGGGTTTACGACAGTTACAGTTACAACCGTTCCAGGTACAGCTACAGTGACAGGAAGCCTCCTACTTCTGTCATATGCACCAGACTTTTTCTATCGAGTTGAACAAAACAAATTGATGGTATTCGTTAATGGTATTAAATATTATGCTGATGAACGTGGTTTGTCAGATGTTGAAATTCTTGCTGGTGGATTCTTCCCCGTCAACATTGGTGACTGGTCTGGTCTTGGGAATGGTGCGTGGAGCTTCGATTTGAGTATTGATGGAGCTGTCGCTGACACAGTTGCAGTTAGCGTCAGCCAATCACTCTACAATATCACTGGTGTCACTACTGGTGCGAACGGTATCTGGGAACTAGATGTTGCACACGGTGATGTAACAACAGACTTCCATAGAAATGTTGCTATTCTTGTTACAGGCGACACTGGTTTAGGTGCACCGGCCGAATATACAGTACTGAAAGCTGAATACGACGGAGTAAACACGTTAATTACAATCAAAGAAACAATCGGGGGCGCGGCAAGCTTCGACGGTGATCTCCAACTTGCCTTCACCTTCCAAGATCTCGTTGATGAAATTAACGTAAAAATTGCTGGATTGATAAATCCAAACGATGCCGCTGTATGCTTCTTCGAAGATGGAACAATTGGATTTTATTCTGATACTGTTGGAACGTTGTCACAAGTAATTCTAACCGACGTTGACCTTTTTGCTGAAATCGATTCCAACTTAGGTTCTACAGCCACACCATTTAACGTACCAGCCGTTTCCCGTGATCTTGGATATGCTGAACGACAGATTACACCACCAGTTGCTGGTGGACATAGTCGTGCAAATCAGCTCGGCGATAGTATTCGTTTCACTAGTCCAATTCCGATTGGGGCAATCGCTGAACTGACATTGACACGATAAGGAATAAAAACTAATGACATATAATATTACACTTTACGATGGTTCACCACTAACAACGGTAGAACCGTTGGAAAGTAATGGCGTAGACAACCAGTCCGTTCCTCGAGCGATCCTCGATATAGACTTTGGTCCAGGTACCAACGCGTTTGTTGTAGCCGACGATGTTACGGCACGGTTCGTTGCAGGCTTTTCCTTTGAAGTGCTTACTGGTCCATACAGTGGCTCATACGTTGTTGATGGAGCTGGTTCCACGTATGATGCTGGATCACAAACAACTTCGATTCCAGTCACAACTTCAATTGTCGCCCAACCTCTAACAATCGTTGGTGTTTCACCTGGTGTGGGCGGTGTATGGAAGATTGAAGGTGCAGTAAATGGCGATTGTGTGTACTATCCAGGTGCTGCGTTTACCGTAGCTGGATCAGGTGCAGGTGATGGTGCTTACTTTGTTGCTAGCTCTGAAGTTAGTGGTGCATATAGCATCTCAGCTGTTGATTCCGGCACAAGTAAGTGGACTCTCGCTGGCGATGTCACAAGCTTTTTTGATGGTGGCACTCAATTTAGTATCAGTTCAAACAACCCTGGTTTTGGAACGTACACAACAGTATCAGCAACACTCGTTGGCTTCGACACAGAGATAATTGTTGTAGAAGCTATCCCTGTCACAGCAAACACTCTTGGAGTTGCATCGATTGTCCCTGCGATCACACGCGTAACAGTTACTGGTTCGATTGCACTTGGTGCCGCGGGTTCGGGCACAGCAACTGTTCCTGTATCAGTTGCATATCCGTTCTCGTCACCACCAACAATGTTGACGAACACCGCTCCAAACACATATACGATCATCTGGCATCTCACTGGCAACCACGCATCAAAATTTGTTGCGGGATGTCCAGT
>Ga0307378_10010343_pt1 | contig 12122 bp, 7 predicted proteins | sample UN1MG_FD_202238 | JGI IMG/M metagenome (GOLD analysis project Ga0307378, IMG submission 202238) | Soil microbial communities from Risofladan, Vaasa, Finland - UN-1 | ecosystem: Environmental > Terrestrial > Soil > Coastal area > Acid sulfate soil | place: Finland: Risofladan, Vaasa | collected...
TTGGCTTTTTTGATCTACGATATTATTTTTCGGTTATTTATTCATATATACAAATATGTGTTTGCATGAATAATAAAAGCAAAGCAAGCCTGAAACTCTTATCCTCGCTCATCCTTGCTTTCACTTCCTGGAGTTTTTCGCCTTTTTCTCCAGTCATCACAACAGTCTTTTTAATATCAGGAAAACTTCATTAAAGATTCAATTCATTTTCCTGCATAGCAATTTTTTCCATTATAGTAATAAAATTCTCCTGTTCATCAGGTGTAAGAATATTTAATATTTTTTCGAAAATTTCTTTCTTATGCTTGCGGTGAAGCATAACAAATTCGTTTCCTTTTTTTGTTAATACTACTTTTACAATACGTCTATCATCAGGATCGCTTTCTCTTATTACAAGATTTTTCTCAAGCAATCTATCAATAATCTTGGTAGCTGTACTAAACCCGATATCCAGATTCTTTGCCAGCTGGCTCATAATCAATTTATTTTTTTGAAAGATGGATTCCAGCGCTAGTATCTCAGGTTTACTCAGATCAAAACCATAAGACAGATCTTTCTCTGTCGCACAGAATTTACTGATCTGGTCAAATACATCTAATATACGTGTAATATTATTTTGTGTAACTTCGATATTATTCACAATAATAGGTATATAATTTCCAATTAATAAAGATTCCTATTTGCAATATTTTGCATTTAAAATATTTCAAACTGGAAAGTTTATATACACATTTATCCTTATAGAGTACAATCATGCGAAACAGGGTGGATGCTTTATAAGAAATATCTTCAAGAATTTAGGGATTTTTATTGAAAATAATCCTATACCCATTATTCTATTGGCATTTCTGCTCATTATTTTATCAATTCAGGGAGCTCAGCAGATCGAGATGGGATCTGGTACTGAAACATTTGTAGAAAAGAATTCAAAATTGTATCAGGATTATGACCACTTATATCTAAGGGTTTTCAGCACACAATCAATCGCAGTACTGGTAGAAGGAACTGATATAAAAAAACCTGAAGTAATAAAATCCATTGACTTATTGGAAAAGCAGGTCTTAAACATACCAGGAGTGATTGGAACCACAAGTGCAGCGTCTGTGATCAAGAATGTCAACTTTCAAACTACAGGACGGCTGACAATTCCAGACACAAAAAACGAGATATCATCAATTATTTCGAATAATCCGTCTGGGTTTGGGATGCTCATACCAGATGAATCACACACATTATTATTTATTGAGATGGCTGGGGATTCATCTGATCAAGAAATGATAGAAATTCTCCGTGAAACTCAAAATTCAGTTGAACTTTCTGATTTTCCACCAGGTTATTCAGTTATTGTAACAGGCGATCCGGCTTTTATGATCGCAATGAACGATGAGATGACTTCCAGTATGGTACCTCTTTTGATGATATCAGTTCTGCTGATGGTTGTAGTGCTTTATCTGGTGTTCAGACATGTTAGATGGAAAATCCTGCCCTTGCCGATCGTACTGTTAGGGATCATATATACATTCGGTGCCATGGGATACCTAAAAATCCCACTCAGTATGGTTTCCATGTCTGCATTCCCGGTCTTAATAGGATTGGGGATAGATTATGCAATTCAGTTTCATAATAGGATAGAGGAGGAGCTTGAAAAAGGTGAGAATGAAGCTGAAGCAGTTATTGAGACAATAAAGCATACAGGTCCTGCAGTTCTTATTGCTGTTACCATCACATCTCTTGGTTTTATTTCTCTTTTTATTTCATCGGTCCCAATGATCCAGGATTTTGGAAAATTACTACTTATCGGGGTAATAATGTGTTTTCTGGCGTCCCTGTTCGTTGGAGTAACAGTGATATATGGTCTTGATAACCTTGTTAAGAAAAATAATAAGAATGGGAACAAATCTGCTGATCATAAAAAAACAGTAAATAACTCCAATAATAGCTCAAATTCAATAGAACGAATTTTGGAGAAAATTACAACTATCACAATTAAACACCCGGGAATTATACTCAGTATTGCCGTGCTTTTCTCCCTCTCCGGATTTTATGTGGATTCTTTTGTGCCGATCCAGACAGATGTACAAACATTCGTACCACAGGATATGCCGGCACTGGTAGATCTGATGCATTTAGGCAGTATAATTGGTGGAAGCGATGCACTGAGTCTTATTATTAAGGTTGATGATTCAGCAAATCCGGAAGTACTCAAATGGATCGATGAATTCAGCACCCATGAGGTCGAGAGACGAGGACGCATCTATGGTGCATCCAGCATAGTACCGATATTAAAATCAATTAATGGGGGAAACATTCCAGACAACAATGATGATGTAGAACGATTATACCAGCAGATACCAGACATGCAAAAAGACAGGTTCATCCATGGAAAAAATACAATGCTGCTTAACCTGGAGATCGGAAATGCCATTGCCGATATAGGTCTTGTAGGTGTGCAGGAATTAAATGGGATTATTCAGGATGATCTTGCATGGATGCCCCCGCCTCCAGGCACTGAAGTTACAGTTACAGGGCATTCTGTAGCCTTTTCAACTGTAATTAGCGCATTAACCACAGGCAGGATTGCAATGACTCTCCTGGGGCTTGTAATGGTATTTGGAGGGCTGTTAGTTATCTACAGGGATTATGTCAAAGCCCTTACTCCTGTTATTACCATGTTCATGGTAATCGGCTGGTCAGGTGGGATTATGTACTTCTCTGGATTGGAATATACTCCAATGACCGCAACTCTGGGTGCATTGATCCTGGGAGTCGGGTCAGAATATGCGGTACTTATGATGGAGCGTTATTTTGAAGAAAAAGAAAAAGGTGCTAATCCTGTGAATGCAATGCGTGCTGCAAGTTCGAAGATAGGAAAGGCCATAATTGCATCAGGTCTTACCACGATTTTCGGGTTTTCTGCTTTGATGGCCTCACCATTTTCCATGAACCGGAATTTCGGCATGGTAACTGTCATAGATGTTGCCCTGGCATTGCTGGCCACTTTTATTGTGTTCCCAATTGTGTTGGTGCTGCTTGATAAAAGGCGTGAGAATAAAAAAATACTGAAATATGCAAACAACAGAAATACGAAATCTATGGAAGTGAATGTTCAATGAGTAAACTTAATTCAAGCCTGGACAATAAAAAAATGTTTTTTAAATTATTAGTTGCGTTTGTTCTGTATAGTTCAATAATTTTGAACATATCGACCGTTTCAGCTGAATTACTTAACCCGAACTATGCTTTTACAACCAACTACTATGATAGTTTTGGAGAACCAAACCTGTTTGCATCAGTTATTGGGGATCTGGAATTTGAGCGCGGTGAGACAGTCCAGCTAAAGATCAATCTGGTAAATAAGGGTGCATTAACTGGTTTTAAATACCGGACCAGTGTTGGGACAGATAAATTCAAACATTTAATGTCATTAAAAGAGATACAATATGAATCAATGCGTACAACTGCTTTTGGACTGGAAGTCCAATTGATATCAAATTCACCATTTATTGATATTGAACCAGACACAAAGGTTCAGACTATTGAATCCCTCATACCGGGAGAATTGCCAGAAGATCCGTTGACATTTACTTTGACTTTGTCAAATAATGCCCCGGCTGGCATGTATTACCTTCAACTTCCTGTTTCTTACGAGTATCAAAACCAGGTGCAAATGACTACAAATGATGTTATGAGAATGGGCATCACTTCTCTTGATCATACTGTACATTATACCACTGCCAACAAGACTTTGGTTATTCCAATTTTTATACAGGAATCACCACGCTTTGAGATCGCCAATGTTTCAGGGAATCTTGTGCCAGGAAAAAAACAATCAATTGAAGTGATATATAAAAATACAGGTGAAAAAATCGCTTATGATGCCATTGCCCGGATCGTAGCCATGCAGCCGATTACAGTTGAACAGCCTGTAGTAAGGCTTGGAACAATTGAACCTGGAGATAATAAAACCGTGTCTTTTGAAATATTTGCAGATTCAAGTGCAATAACAAAGACATACGGACTGGATAGTGAGATCAAATATCTTAATGATGATGATGAGATTGAGATTTCAGATAACCTGAAGGTGAGTATACCTCTGGAAGAAGCGGAAAAAAAGGTTAGTGCTTTTATGCTGGCTATGGCAGGGGTGATCATTTTAGTGATCTATCTGATTGTCAATACGTTACGCAATTTAAAAAAATATGAATGATGAGACTAATTAAGAGGGAGAAATATGGATAAAAAAAATAATGTGACCAGAATAATAACCTTAATGGTCTTGTTGCCGTTATTGTTACTTACGAATGCCCAGGCAGCTTTTCCTGACAATTTTGATATTAGCGAGAACTATTATACTGTTTATGGCAGTCCGAATGTAAGTGCTTCAGTACTTGGCGATGCTGAATTTTCCCGGGGCACTACTGTTACTATCGATATTAACCTCAATAACAAAGGTTTAATTACCGGGTTCAGATCAGAACAGGATGCCAATAATGACCTGGAGCAATCACTTCAAAAAACAGAAATGAGTTATGAAGGACAAAAAACCACAGCAATCGGTATAGTAGGCACTCTTGTCTCCTTAAGCCCTGCAATAAAAGTAAAATCCGGACCCCAGGAAGCAGGTACATTAGTTTCAGGCCAGCAGACAGAAGAACCTATAAAATTTACGATCGAAATTACGAAAAATGCTCCGGCAGGTACCTATCCACTTTTATTAAATGTGATATATGGTTACCAGGAAAATGTCCAGATCGATGGCAGGAATATCACAGATCTTGGCGTAACTGATCTTGATGTTGGATTGTGGTATGAGGTCAGGAGCCAGAATATTACTTTACCAATATTTATCAAACCCAAAGCGGATTTTAACATCATAAACGTAACAGGTGATTTGAAAGCAGGAAAAGAAGGGCTTCTATATGTTACTTATAAAAATATGGGGGAACTCCCTGTAAAGGATGCAACTGTCAGGATAAGCGTATCTGACCCATTTAGTACAACCGACGATCAAGCATTTATTGGTTCAATGGGGCCTGGAGAGAGTTCTACAGCCAAATTCAAATTGAAAGTTGATGGTACTGCCACATCCAAAATGTATGGCATAAATAGCGAGATCAAGTATGAAGATATTGATGGACATGAACAGATTACTGATAATATCAAGATATCAATTGAAACGTTACCAGCCGGATCAGTATCTGAAAATGTAATGAAATATGCCGGAATAATTATTTTGATCGCGTTGGCTATCATTCTGGTTTTTGGTATTCTGAAATATAAAAAGAAGTCTGGCAGTTAAATTCTGCCTGACTGGTATTATTTTTTATTTAATGCTTCCTGCATTATCTTAATGGAACATAATTCTCCACACATGCTACAGGTGTCCAGGTCTTTACATCTGGAATGTATCTGAATAGCTCTTTGGGGATCGATAGCCATGTTTAATTGTTTTTCCCAATCAAGGTTAGATCGTGCATGAGCCATCTCATAGTCAAGTTTTCTTGCTTTTTGGCGTTGACCGAATTTAATCAGATCAACAGCATGAGCGGCAATTTTTGTTACCACCGTCCCCTCCCTGATATCATCCACATTTGGCAGGGCAAGATGTTCCGAAGGAGTGGTCATACATAAGAAATCTGCCCCTGCTAGACCTGCAACTGCTCCGCCTATGGCGGCAGTGATATGGTCATAACCAGGAGCAATGTCTGTGATCAATGGACCCAGTAAATACAATGGTGCTCCATCACAAATGTTCTTGATGGACCTGACTGCAGGTTCGATCTCATTCAGTGGTACATGGCCTGGTCCCTCCACCATACTCTGGACGCCTGCGTTTCTTGATCTTTTAACCAGTTCACCAAGGACGATCACTTCCTCGAACATTGCCCGGTCAGAGGCGTCAGCAATACAGCCCGGTCGCATCCCATCTCCCAGACTCAATGTTACATCATATTCCTTGACGATCTCCAGCAAGTAATCAAATTCTGAATAAAAAGGATTCTCATTGCCATGATGTATCATCCATGCAGCTAAAAACGACCCGCCCCTGCTGACAATATTAAGTATTCGCCCGTCTGATCGTAACAGGTCAATAGCTCTTAATGTAACACCGGTATGAATAGTAACAAAATCCACACCATCCTTAACATGAAGCCGGACCGCATTGAACATGTCATCTTCTGTCATGTCAAGTACAGAAGCATGTTCACTGGCTGCCTGGTAAATGGGAACCGTACCTATAGGAACATCGATCTCTTTTAATATTAGCCTTCTGACGCTGTTTATGTCTTTACCGGTTGATAGGTCCATTACAGTGTCGGCCCCGTAAAGGACAGAGGTCTGGGCTTTTAACAACTCTTCTTCAACATTTCCATGTTCCCGGGAGGTGCCGATATTAGCGTTTACTTTAGTGGAAACACATTCTCCTACTGCCTTCGGGGATATATGTTCTCTTAATACATTCTTTGGTATTACAACCCGGCCTTTTGCGATTAGATTAGCAAGCCTAAGGGAGTCGATGCCTTCGATCTTACTAACTTTTGATATGGTCGAAGTTAATTTATCTTTTTTTGCAGATTCTATTAATGTAGCCATCATAGTAATATTGGATTATACCCTTTTGATTCAGGATAAAAGTTTGCTATGTGCAATCTTTTCGGAACTATACATTCGGGATAATACAACGAAACAATTAAGTAAATCTTTATGAACATATAAACTAACTATCTAAGATTATTGGAGGCCTTTTCATAACCGAAGAAGTAAGTGAAATAGCATTGGATGAAAATATTATCCCAGAGACCAAACCGGATACAATAACAAAGCCAATTTATGCGATCCTTGGTAGTGGGGGTATGGGAAATTCAGTTGCCAAAGAATTAGAAGGGCGTAATGTTGGCCTTATTTTTGTTGAAAAAGATGCCAGCAAAGCAGAAACATTGAAGGAGCAGGGTTTTGATGTAGAAATCGGCGATATCAGTCTACCAGAGACCATACAAATGCTTGATCTCCCCAATCTTGAAGTGGCATTTATATTAAGTTCTGATGGTGAAGCGAACTTCCAGGCGTTGATTAATCTTAAGAAACTCAAACCTGACGTATATACCGTAGCAAGAGCAATTGATCAGGCAAATAAAGAACGTCTCGAAGCAGCTGGGATCGACTCTGCAATATTGCTTAATAAGGCAACAGCCCATTTCATGGTCCAGTCTGTGGAAAGGGCTGCTACACGAAAAAAGACAAAAAAGCTCCAAAAAGTTATCAGGGAATTGGGGGATAAAGAATTTGCCATTGTATTACACAATAATCCTGACCCGGATGCAATCTCAGGTGCTATGGCATTAAAAGAGATCGCTAAAAGTGTTGGTGTTAAATCAGTGATACTATATCACGGAAGGATCGGACACCAGGAAAATAAAGCATTTGTCAATCTTCTTGATATTGATATGGAACGAATGGAAAATTATGATCTTTCAAGGTTTTCAAAGATTGCCCTTTTTGAATGTGCAATACCTGGAGTTAATAATCTACTGCAGCCAGGCACAAAAGTAGATATTGTGATCGACCACCATCCGGTAAATGTCTCAGAAATAAAAGCCGATTATATTGACATTCAACCAAATATCGGGGCCAGTGCCACCATAATGACGATCTATTTGAAAGAATTGAATCTTGAGATAAGTAGTGAACTGGCCACTGCATTATTATACGGTATCAGGGTTGATACTGATGAGTTCAAGAAAAATACTACACAGGAAGATATGGCTGCTGCAGCATTCTTGTATCCTATGGTAAACCATAATATCCTGAGCCAGATCGAGACACCCTCTATGTCCACAGAGACCCTTGATGTGATAGGGTATGCGATCAAGAACCGGCAGGTTATTGGCAGCTATCTCATCTCTAATGTGGGCATTGTCCGGGATAGGGATGCACTACCTCAGGCAGCAGATTATTTATTGAACCTTGAAGGTATTACCACAACCATCATATTCGGACTCTCAGAAGAAACAATTCATATGTCTGGCAGAAGTAAGGATGTCAGAGTAAATATTGGGGAAGTTATGCGTGAAGCATTTGGAGAGGAGTATGGCGGGGGACACACAACAGCGGCTGGTGGCCAGATACCTCTGGGGGTATTTAGCGGAACTAAGGATAAGCAGACCTTAATGAAACTGGTGGAAGAAGCTGTGGTTAAAAAACTGTTTACTGTTATGGGTGTGGAAGAAAAGGAAGAATAATGTTCTTCCTTTTTCCAAAATATTTCTATTTTTCAAATAGTTGTTTTATTTGAATCTTTATTGCTTCTGCTTTGGCTGCTATAATTTCAGTGGTCAATGTACCAGTATAAACACTGTATATTATAGCTGTGGCAGCTAATAATGCAATTATACCCAATACTAAACCGGTTATGGAACCCAAACCTTCGCCAGCTACTTTGAAAGTTCCTGTTTTCTCATTAAGCTCAACACGATATGTTCCGGATTTCGTTTTATTAGCTGTGAAGGAAAGTTTAACAGTTTCACCAGGACCTAATAGCAGTTCTCTGGTGTCTTCTGTTTTTCCGTTGATCTTCAGGATCGCGGTATCAGAATCACGTATCGTACCGAAATTAGCAGCTTCAGCTGTAATATTTACTATCTGTCCAGGTTGAACTATTCTGGGCTCGATGGTTAAATTTGTGAATACCAGTTTTGCTGCCGGGTCAGTTACATCAATATCCTGGGATGCGTCCTGGTATCCGGATTTTGAAACCAGAATAGTGAAAGTTCCTGCCTTTTCCAGGGTATATGTAATATTCCCGCTTGAGGGGGTTGTACCCAGGTCTGTACTTCCGAATTTAACAGAAGCACCATTGATCTTAGCGCCTTCGGATGTTATTGAAATGGAAATCTCTTCTCCTTTATCAACAACAAGAGGGGCACTGATCTCGAGGACCTTGGGCTGGTGAAGGACTTCAATTTCTTCACTTATACTTTCATAACCTGATTTTGAAGCAGTGACTGTGAATGTGCCTGTTTCTGCTGGGGTATAGGTCAATTCACCATTGGAATCTGTAGAACCTATTTCAACCTCACCAAATGTTATGGTAGCATCTTTGATCTCATCACCGTCAGATGTGACAGTCATGGTTATCTCTTCATTCTGGAACACGCTATCAGGTATTTCAAGTTCCAGGTATTCCGGCTCTTCAACAATAACTTCCAGGAATGGATAGAACCTGACTGTCGAGCTGTTATCTGCTACTTTAATCTTGACATCACCCATTATGTCTATGGTTTCACCCTCAGCCAGTGAAAAGCTATCTTTGTTTTCCATGCTAATTTCATTTTCATTAGCGGTTGTGATTTCCATTTTTCCGTATGTGTCACCGATTTCTACTGTTACAAAATCCTCTGATATCTGGAATAGTCCGTCAATAAACACCGAACTCGTTTCAAAACCGGTAAATACATTTTTAATATTTGCAATAATAAGAGGGATTTTAGTACCACCTACTTCCACTTCATACACGAATGGTTCACCAGAACCGAGAATATCTGTGGCCAGTTCATCACCGTCTTTATGCACAGCGATCATTACCAGATCACCATTTCTGCTAATATCTTCGATACTTAGGCTATAGCCCTCCTGAAGGGTCAAAGGATTCCCAAGACGGAGTGTATAACTCTTATCCTCGTCTGTGAGGATCTTGCCTAACCTTTCTTCACCTATCAGACTCCTGTCACTGGATAGAAATGTAGAACTCTTTGTGTAACCTGCAAAATATTTCTCTCCCATAAAACCTATGGCCTGATAGGAATGCCAGCCATCTTCATTGTGTTCAAAATTTACAGAAATTGGTTGTGAGGTATATTCCAGGTCTCCCGAACCGATACTCTTATCACCTGTATTATCTCGTTTTATACTCAGGGACTCACTGTAAAACCCTGAATCCATATCATACAGTAAACCTTCAAAGTTTAACGGGGTCCATACCGGATCTTCTTCTACGGTCACTGTACCCCTGAGTTCGTAGGTTCCTGGCTCAGATGTATCAACTACAGGTGCAAATCTGAGATCATTACTGTCCCCGACTTCAATATTGATCTTTCCCATGAGATTGAAAGACTCGCCTTTGTACTTGCTGAGGGATATGGAATCCCTGTTTTTCATAACTATTTCATTTGAACTAACAGTTTCAATTGTCATCAAACCGAATTTTTCATCATTATCAACACTGGTAAATTCATCTGATATCTGGAATATGCCGTCAACTCTAACTGAACTGGATTCCATCCCGGCAAAAACCGAATTAATATGAATGCCAATTATCGGTATGCCGTCAATTTTATAGACAAGGGTTTCGCCGCCAGATAAAATATCTTCCTCAACTTTCCAGTCGTCCTTGAAAATTCCAACCAGAGCCTGGTTGCCTTGCACATCTAATTCGATGATACGGAACTCATAACCTTCTTCAAGGGCAAGAACCTGTCCGGCCCTGACCATTTGGCTTGTATCATCATCGATCAATACTTTACTCAACTTATCGTCATCCAGGAGGTTATCACCTGAATCCCCAATGCTTCCTGATTTATACCCGGCAAAGTATCTTTCTGCCATGAATCCGATAACATAATAGTCTCCGAATGCAGTTCTTTCAAATTGGACTGGTATTGGTTTTGCTGTATACACAACATCATCATCGCCCAACGACCAATCAATATCGGTTATGGTAAGGGTTTCTCCGCCTTCATTGCTATCCAGATCATAATAGAACCCACCAAAGGACCATGCGTCCCATGTATATTTTGTGGATAATCCTCCATTTTCATCCCAAATGCGGTTGCCTGTTTCGTACGTTGCTGAATGGACAGTGACGGTTAGTTCTCCCGAAATTGGAAATCTAACATCAGGATTTACACCATCTGAAAAAACAAAATAATATTTATAATCTTTAGCAGAAGTCAATATAGTATTGTTTTCATAAGTGATTCCATCAATTGGATTATTTCCACTAACAGCAATTAAATTTTTGTCAACACCATCGATAAATATTTTTGCTTTCGTTGCAGAGTCATTATCACTGTCTTTATATGTTACAGTGAATTTAACATTCAAAGGAGTAATCCCGGTTGTAACATTGGATTGACCCGCAGTGAGAATTGGCGAATGATTATTAGCAATTGTAAAAGAACTGTTTGACAAGTCGTTTGCGGTCCCGCTTCTATTATCAGTGGCAATGGCTAATATTTTATAATTAGCAGCATTGGACACTTCAAGAGAATTCCAACTGACTTGATATGTCGGACCAGTAGTACTAGTACCAATTAAATTTTTAGTAGCCCCACTATCGTTTGTCCAGTAAAAATCTACCTTATTTATCGTACCGTCTGAATCTAAAGCACTGGCATTAATTGTTACTGAACCAGTGGATATTATTTCTCCACCATCTGGCCAAATTACTGAAACGTTGGGTAGTATGTTAGGGATATTTGAAATATTGAAGGTAGCATTCGAATCATCCGTGGATTGAAGTCCCACATAATCAGTTACTTCTGCCCGTATTAAATTTGATGCACCATTCGGAGAAGTGGTTGTGTCCCATGAGAACTCAAAAGGTGGTGAATTATCAGTCCACAGAGTCTGCCAGCTACCACCATTGTCCGATGAATTTTTAAATGTTACACTATCCACTCCAGATCCGGAATCATTTGTTGTGGCAGTTATGATGACATTATCAGATAACGATTCACCACCATCAGGAAAGGTAACCTTAACACCAGGTAATGTATTATCTATTATAAATTGATTGGATGGTTGGCTTGTGTTTTCACTGTTATTATCTGTTGCTTTCACAATGATGGTGTAGGTTCCATCAGGTACACCCGTTGTATCCCAATTACTGAAGAAATAATCATCTCCCGATTTGGATGTATTCATACCAATTAACTGGTCACCGCTCCCGTTATTATATGAAAAATTTGCGCCGATAATAAATCCATCAGAATCTGTAATAGTTGCTTTAAGATTGATTGTTCCTGTTTCAGGATCCCCGTTCGGAGTGACTATTGTTACACTTGGTGCTGCAGCCAGAGCTATACTTAAAGAAAAAATAATTAAAATAATACATACTAATCCCG
>Ga0307378_10010344_pt1 | contig 12121 bp, 12 predicted proteins | sample UN1MG_FD_202238 | JGI IMG/M metagenome (GOLD analysis project Ga0307378, IMG submission 202238) | Soil microbial communities from Risofladan, Vaasa, Finland - UN-1 | ecosystem: Environmental > Terrestrial > Soil > Coastal area > Acid sulfate soil | place: Finland: Risofladan, Vaasa | collected...
GACCTTTGAAAAATCAAAGGAACATCAAATAAAACTCGAAGCACTAAATCCGAAATTCTCCACAGGACACCTGACGGTGGAAACAAACCTGAATTTCGCAAATCCAAATGTGCGAAACCCCCTTTTTAGAGGGTTAAAGCCCAACGAAAGAACGTTTTGAATTTTGGTAATTTGATATTTTGAACATTGTTTCGGATTTCGATACCTGGGGCAGAGCTATTCGGATTTCGAGTTTATCCCTGTGTTCCGTTATTTATTAAAAACATAAATCCAGCAATGGCAGTAATAGCTGGGCGTCTTTGCTCAGAAATTCTGCGATTTTTCGACTGTTACCCTTGTCTGTAATTTGATAGAATTTTTCTTGCATGGCTACTTCTTTCACAATTTATTAAACTGTTTCCTGGCCTGATATTATCTAAAAATCAGGCCGGAGCAGCCATTGCTTTTTTCAACCCCCAACTATGGATGGGACAAGTTCCGGTCAAGGCTGAAAGGCTACGATTTATCGTTGGCCAGCAGTACGACCACGCAGCAGGCAATAATGACAACAGAGCCGATTACAGAACGTATCGAAATAAGCTCATGAAAAATCATTACACCAATCACATAATTAAGTACAGGCGTAAGCATGCCCAGCAGAGAGCCGGTGGTGACCGAGACGTAGTTGTAGCCCTGCGTCATCAGCAGTTGGCCGACCGCAGCGGTAACGCCTATGGATAAAAGCAGGACAACGGCAGAGTATCCGATGTCAGAGGGCACTACGGTGGCAGGGACAATCAAAAGCCACAGACCTATCGCACATTGGGCGAAGAATATGGCGTAAGAGGAATCGGTGTCGTGCAGTTTTTTTATAAGGACAACGGCGATTCCTCCAAGGACGGCGCCAAAGACAGCGAGAAGCTCGTATTTGCCGAAAGCCGCTGCCAAAGACGGCCCGGCGATACCGCTGGTTGTCAGCAGATAGATGCCGACAAATGCCGTTAAGATGGCGGCGGTCTTGACAATGGTTATTTTTTCTTTAAGAAATATGCGGCTGAAAATGCTGGCGAAAATCGGGAAGCAATAGCCGATAACCGTTGCCTTTCCCAGGCCGAGTTTGGGTATTGATAAGTAGAATATAAAGACGGCTATACTGCCGACGAGGCCGCGAAGAAACAGGAAAGGGCCGTGAGTAAAGATCAGCTTTATTTTGCCGAACATGGCGGCGGTGCCCAGCAGGGCAAGACCGATTATAAAACGAAACAGGGTTATTTTGTATGAATCTATACCGGAGGCGTATTTAATCAGCACTGCCATCATGCTAAAGAGGATACTGGAGGCCAGCATCAGTGCGGCGCCTTTGGCCATATGGGTCTGTTTCATTATTTTTTCCTTAGCGTTTTTCGAAAACCTTGTCAGGCTACGGGTGTATTTAATACGAAACGACGGCAATGACAAAGAGATTTGTCGATGATTTCTATTTGCGCAGGGGCTGCAGGTGCCAGGTCCGGGGCGGTTCGAAGCGAAAAAAACTTTTCACAGGTGCCCTGGTTTTGCCTGCATGAAATGATAAAAAGAGGGTGTTTTGGAAAATATTCTTGGCTAAAAAGCGAGTTTGGTGTACAATACAGGGATAGAAAAAGGCGTTTTCCGGCTTAAAAACAGGGCAGGAACCGTTATTTAGGAGCAGAGGATGAAGACTTTTTTTGCAGCTTTGCTGGTTTTGTTTTCACAGGCAGGGGTAATATGGGCGGCGGTGCCGGAGCCTGCTGTGGTGCCGCGGGCCGGTGACTGGACACTGGATGCTGCATTCGAGCATCCGCAACTTATAGAAGTCCGGTATAAGAAGCATGCGCAAGCAAAAAGGTTTTGGTACATGATAATAACCGTGGTCAATAAGACAAACCGCGAGGTCGGTTTTTATCCGAAATGCGAACTTATGACCGATACGTTTGAAATCATACCGTCCGGCAAAGATGTAACACCGGCGGTTTTTGAGCTGATAAAGACACGCCACATCAGCAGATACCCGTTTCTGGAACAGTTGGAAAAAGTGGACAACAAGGTGCTTGTGGGCGAAGATAACGCAAGAGATATAGCGGTTATCTGGCCGGACTTCGATGCAAAGGCCAAGGGTATGAAGCTTTTTATGTCCGGGCTGAGTAACGAAACGGCGGTCATCGACCATCCGGTGGCCAAGGACAAGGACGGGCAGGCGATTAAGGTATTCCTGCGAAAGACGCTTGAATTGAGTTATTCTGTCGGGGGCGACCCTGCCCTGCGGTCGGCTGCGAGACTGAAATACGAAAACAGGCGCTGGATTATGCGCTAAGGCTTCGACCGATTCTGCCATTTTAGCCACAGGGCTTTGAGAATTTCGGGATTTTTCAGGCCCTGTTTTTGTTCCAGGGCAGGGCCTGGTTTCAATGAAAAATCACCGTTTTCAGGGTCTGCAAATCCGGGGTCGGTTAATATCGAGTCGGGTGTTTTCGGGAAATTTTCAGCGTCAACTTCATTTTTCCAGAATGTATTTCTCCAGCAGGTGTTATTGTTACGGTCGGATTCCTTGAACATAATCCAGCCACGCTGGTTGCCCTTGAAAATATTGTCGCGTATCTTCAGGCCGCAGGAGTCGCGAAAGCCGATGCCGGCATAGCCGGAATCAGCGATAATATTGTTTTCTATCGTTACTTCAGACTGGGCAAATGCGCTGATGCCGGTTCCGTTGCCGATAATGATGTTATCGCTGATAATTCCGCGTGCGCTTTTATTGCCCAAATAGACACCCCGGTTGGCGTTTTTTATGATAAGGTTACTTTGCATTTGCAGGGTTCCGCCTGTGCTTCGGACGGCGTGCTTGCGTGAACCTGTGATAACATTTCCGGTAATATTTACAGTGGCGCCGCTGTATAGTATTATACCCTGACTTTTACAGTTCGTAATCAGGCTGTTCTGAACCGTACCCTTAGTCCCGTCGTTGTAGCAGATAACGTAATCAAACCCGTCAAACCGGCAGGAATCGATAGTTAAATCGGAGAACCCGACAGCCCTGACAGCTACGGGTGAACGTTTGAAATTGCCCAACGGCTCGAAACTGCAATTCTGCAATGCGGCCCGGGTGTCTTTAATCCCCACCGCAAAGGGATACTCAATATTTTTATCGCTGGTAGCCAATTGCCATTTAATGGTCATGTCTTCAATTGTCACGGCGCCTTTGCCTGCGGTATCGACAAAGACAGCGGGCTTATCGGCAGTAACTTCAATAATGCAGCCGGTCTTTGATTGGCCTTTTATTGTCAGGGACTTTCTAATCTCCACAGGTTTGGTATAAAGACCGTCAGGAATTACCACTGTGCTGTTGGGTTTTGCCGAGTCTATCAGGCCCTGCAAACCTGTGGTGTCTGCCGCTGTCGGCTGCGCTTTGGGTTCAGAAGAGGCGTTTATTTGTTTTGCCTCTTGGATGAAGTTTTCCGGAATGGGTGTGGGTTTTCCGAATCTGTCTTTTGTTGCAAAGAGCATTACGTAAGGCACAGCGGGTATAAGTTTGTCGGTTTGAAAGTCTTTGAATTTTTCACTATTTATGCCGACATAGTAAAATTTACCGGGTTTGAGTTTGACGGGCAGGGTACACGTTGTTTTTGTGCGGTTGTATCGCGGCTGACCTGCCATTTCAGGAAAAGTTTCGCCGCCTCCGACCCATGACCAGCTTAAGTTCATCATAGGCTTATCAAACGTGACCGTAATCTCTTTAAGGTCGGGCGAAACGTCATCGGCAAAAACCTGAGGGCTGGTACTTACGACACATGGAGCGCCCGGCTGCGATATTGCCGGCGGTGCGACGGGGACAGGACGGGGACGGTAACTTTTCAATACGTCTTCAGGGACGGGCAGCAGCCAAAGGCCGCTTATGCGCCGTTGGGAATCATAGACGACCTTTACATCAAGCGGGCCTTTTTCAAATTCGCAGGTGACAATAACAATGTCGGAGGCGAGGAATTTTTCCTGCCGGATACCAAGCTGCTGAACGAAGGGGCCGGCTGGTGCTGTTGTTGACCGCCAGGTAGAGGCAAGTTTATCGGCGGGCAGAGATTTTTTCATAGTTTTATCGAATTGCTCGACCGCATCCGGGAATTGCTCGTTGACAAGCAGCGCAACAAAATCTTTTGCCAAATCCGCAACAGGCGTGTCATCCGGCTGTGACGCGGGCTGGGCATTTGTCAAAAACACGGCGCCTAAAACCACTAAAAGAACAACGGCCCAAATCGACCAGCGATACGAACCTTTTTTGAAATCAGCAACCATGGTAATTCTCCTTTTCAATTGAGATTTGTTTTCGAGTATCCCTGCCACGGCGGGTGCGTAAGGAATGCGTGCAAAACGCTTGAAGACATCGACAAGGGTCTGGCCGTACGGCTGGGCTTCGTCGGAGGCCACAGTCGATAATACCAGCGCATCGCAGGCAAGCTCCCTTTCAGTGCGCATACGCGCAAAGGCCAGCCATACGAGCGGATTGAACCAGTGCAGAAGCTGTAAAACGACCATCAGGTATCCCAGATAGATGTCACGGCGTTTGAGGTGGGCAAGCTCGTGAAGAAAAATGTAACGCAACTGCCGGGCAGAAACTATTTCGAGCATACCGGCCGGCATTAAAAGTCTCGGCCTGACAACACCAAAAAGGGCGGGGCTTGCGACTTTGTCGGTAACGACAAGGCCTACGATTGTCTGTATGTTCATTCGGGCCTTGCAGTCTTCGAACAAATCGAGGATCTTTGCTTCGGTCAACAATCTTTGCGATTTGACAATTCTCCAGAGCCGGAAATTGCAGACCGAAGCAAAAAACGCTAAAGATAATGCCACGGTAGCCCACAGTAAAGATAATATATCAATAACATTCAAAGACAGAGAAGCGGCCGGCTGAGGTACGGCTGGGGCAAAGGCGGGCGGAGTGTGCGGGTGCAGCAGGTCCGGTGTGTGGCCTTGCGGTGACAAGCCGGGTGCTTCGGCGGTATCTGTGAGTTTGGGGATGTATTCGGCGGGAGCAGTTATTTTTGCCCGGCCAATAAGCGTAAAGACGCTGAAGCTACTGGCCGGCGCCCAGGGCATAACCATTCGCACCAGCACAATCAGCCATAACCAGTAATGCCAGCGAACCGCCAGGCGGTTGCGTATAATCGCCTTGACCGCGAAAATCAGACAAACCAAAACCGCCGCCTGGGCAGAGCTGGCAAGTACCCATCCAAAGAATAAGGACAGTTGCGTAATGAAAGCCTGCATTATCGTACCCTGCCTTTCTTATTCAAAATCTGCTGCAGTTCCTGTATGTCCTGGTCCGAGAGGCGTTCTTTTTTTATAAAGGCTGCGAGTATGGGTTTCAGTACCGCGGTGCCGGCCCGGGCAAAAAACGAGTCGATTTCAGGCTTGAGACACTGCTGCTGGGAAACCAGCGGGTAAAAGTAGTATCGCCTGCCCTTTTTCTCGAAGGCCAGTGCTTTTTTCTTTGTGAGGCGATTGATAAGAGTTCTTATGGTTTCGGGCTTCCAGGACGTTCTGGCGGAAAGTTTTTCAATGATTTGGTTTACGGTCAGGGGCGATTTTTTCCACAGAACGCGCATGATGTGCCATTCGGCATCGGATATTCCGGGGGTTTTTGCCATAAGGGCCTCCTTAATGTTACAGTTGTAACATAAGTAATTGTTACAAATGTAACATAAAAGTCAAGTGTAATTCCGAAAAAAAAGAAAAATTTTTTCAGGGGCTGTTTTTACGGAGGAAAGGGGTTTTTCGCGATGATTTACTTTCCCTGCAAGGCATTGGTGTCCTGGCATAGAATTGACTTACTGAGCACGGGCACAGATAACGTGTGCACGAACAATGCGTATTGCAAGCGGTGCGTTTATGCACTGGAGCTTGTCCAGAATATCGGGGATGGTCTTATAATGTTTACCGGCGAGAAGGCCGGTATCGTATTTATGATGACAGGTCGTAACTGTTAAACCCGTGTCTTAAGACAATCCTTGATAAAGCAGCAGGCGGTATTCGTACACTGGCCGTTAGAGGTGCCAAAACAGGGCGAGAACCCTTCAGCCTGCTGAATTCTGTGAATAAGCTCAACTTTTTTCATATTGCCGGCTTCGATACCGAGGTTTTTGGCCTTTGTTTTAATCTGAGCCGTTGTCATGGGTCCTGGCTTTGCTTTTAACATTACCATTATAATTCTCCTTATTTTGTTTTTGTTTTCAGATTCGCGGAAACTTAACGTTAATTATTTCGGCCATTTCGGGGTATGTACATTACCTGATTTTTATATTTTGGGCGATCCTGGCGGCAAGTTTTGAGTACAGAAAATTTAACACAGAATCGGCGGCTTTCTCCGTCAGCGGGCGACCGAAAGGCAATGCGTTTTATTATACTGTTATCTGATTTTTTTTGGGGCTTTCTGTGCCGGGGGTATCAGCGAGTTCCAGTTGCCGGCGGTTTTTTTCTTTTGGAAATCGGCATTTGCTTTTTGAATCCATTCGGGGTGGGTAAAAAGTTCGACGGCTGAATAAGCCAATGCCCGGGCGGCTGTCAGCATACCCTTTTCGCCGATTGACATACCACTGCAGGCGGTAATCTGCCAACTGTGACCGGGTGCTGCTTTGGTGTAGCAGGTGGTATGTAAACCGGCTGTGGGCACTTTCCAGCTTATGTTGGCAACATCCGTTGAGCCTTTGCCGGGTTGGGGATTGTCAGGCAGTGATTCAATTTTCTCAGAAAGGGAGTATTCAAAATTGCCTTTGAGCGGTTTTTGTGTCTGGGCGGCAAAGCGCTTCTCTGATTCGGTGAATTGCGGCGGGCCGGCCAGCTCGAGGTTTTTCTGCAGTAACTGCGAAAGCGGTTCGTTGGACAGTAACTGAGGACAATCGGAATCTATATGCCAATCAACAGTGGTTTCGGTCATTAAGGCTGCGGCTTTGGCCATATCGAGCATTCGTTTGAAGATATATTCAACGTCGCTGTGGTTATCGGCGCGGAGAAAATACCAGACCTGCGCAACAGGGGGCACGACATTGGGGGCCTGGCCGCCGTCGGTTATGGTGTAGTGGATTCTGGTGTCCTCGGCAAGATGCTCTCGCATAAAATTTGCGCCGATATTCATTAACTCCACGGCGTCGAGGGCGCTTCGGCCGTGTTCAGGAGAAACCGAGGCGTGCGCGGGCAGGCCGTGGAAATTAAACTTGACCGAAACCATAGCTTTCGAAGAACCTGCCCAGACACCTGTTGTATCGCTGGGGTGCCAGTGCAGAACGACATCACAATCGTCAAACAGGCCGGCGTTTGCCATGTAAACTTTACCGATGAGTGTTTCTTCTGCGGGACAGCCGTACAGGCGAACAGTTCCTTTAATATTGTATTTTTCCATCGCATACCGGGTAGCAACAGCAGCGGCGGTACCGGCGGTTCCGAAAAGACAATGGCCGCACGCATGGCCATCGGGATTTTCAGGTCGGGCAGCCTGGTACGGCACAGCTTGTTGTGATACGCCCGGCAGGGCATCGTACTCGGCCAGGATACCAATTACGGGTTTGCCTGAACCATAGCTGGCCACAAAAGCAGTGGGCATACCGGCGACACCGGAGTTGACTTTGAAGTTATGCCCTGATAATAAATTCTGGAGGATTTGGCTGGATTGGTGTTCCTGCAGGCCCAGCTCGGCCAATTCCCATATACGCCGATTTACATTTTTGAGAGTCGCTGCGTTTTCCTCAATCCATTTGTCGGCAGCGGCTTTTTCGGCAGGCGGCTGAGCATAGCCGGTATTGACAAAAAGCAGAATCGCACATAAAAAAAGATGCCGTTTTTTTGATGCCTGGCGGTTAAAACATACTGTTATAAATTGTGGATTTTTTTGCATTTTGGACAGTTGACCTTTTTGTTTTTGTAGTTTGGCGGAATTTTGAGAGTAAGGCCGCAGGTGCATGTGAGGAATATAAAGCCGTTGACCCTTCGCATAATGTCACCGACCTGACGGAGCTGTTTTTCGATAGGCTGCTTTTGCACGGGGCCGGCGGGTACAACGGTTGGGGTTTTTGTAACAGCGGCGAAAGCATTCGAATAGTCATTGAAGCTTGCGCCTGCGGTCATGTTTCTGAGGATTTTTATCCTTTCGGAAATCGGCGGATGGGTGCTTGTAAGGTCGGACAATTTCAGGGCGTTTTTCTTTTTGAAGGGATTTACTATATACATCGGCGCCGTTACCTTGTTTACGGAGGCAAGCTGGGGCGATTTGTCGTTTGCGATTGTCTCCAGTGCCGAGGCCAGACCTTCGGGATAGCGGGTCAGCCTTGCTGCGCCGGCGTCTGCGAGATACTCGCGCCTTCTTGAAATCGCAAAATACAAAAACTGGGCCATAATCGGCGCAAGAATAGCGGCTGCGATTGCAACAACCAGCAGAACCAACTGGGCCTGTCCGCCCCCTCGGCCGGACGAGTATCTACGGCGGCTTGATGTCATGGAGCCGTAAAACATGCCGCGCAGAAAAACCTGCGAAAGCAGCACTATCGACCCGAGCATTATTCCGGCTAATGTCACAAAGAGTATGTCACGGTGGAGTATGTGGCTTATTTCGTGTGCGACTACACCCTGCAGCTGGTCGCGGTTGAGTTTTGCCAGCAGGCCTGCAGTGACAGCCACCGATGCGGACTGCGGGTTTCTGCCTGTTGCGAAGGCATTAGGGGCGGGGTCGGGAATGATATAGACCGTCGGCATCGGTACAGCGGCGGCGATGGACATTTCTTCGACGATGTTGAAAAGCTGAGGATTGACGTCATGGGTCACAGGCGCTGCCCTGCTGGCGGCCAGAAGTATCCGGTCGCCGCTTGAGAAACTGACCATTGCCAGCACAAGCCATATCGCGGAGGCGATTATGATTCCGATAAAGCCGGCATCGGGGCCGAAAAACACCCAGCCTATGACAAGGCCCAGCGTTATCAGTACCGCGGCCATCAGGACCATCAGCATTAAAGAGTTTCGCTTGTTTGCTCTTATAAGTTCCCACATGTTAGTTTTGAGTTCTTAGTTTTTAGTTTTTAGTTTTTTCTTCGGGCTGCCTGGAGGAACTTGTTTTGACTATGCTTGTGAGAATCTTTACCAGTTCCTCCGAGCCGACAACCAGCATCTCCACGTTTTCCTTAGGCACTAACGCAGAGTCCCTGATTAATCTTAACCAATAGTTTGCTTCTCTGGCCTCTTTGGAGGCAATCGACATCTTGGCGATAAAATCTTTTCTGCTTTGTGCTGCCAGCGCCTCTTCTACATTAGCACCTATACTTGTCGCTGATTTGATAATCTGTGTGGATATTTCGAAATATTGTTTTTGTTTCAGTGTCTGATAAAGCTTTATAATTCGCAGGGCAAAATCATAGCTTTTTTCCTTTACGATGCTGTTTTGCATAACTAAAAACTCAACACTAAGAACTAAAAACTTACTTTTGGTACTTCTCTCTCGGCGGCAGCTTCTATTTCGAAGAAGTCGCGTTTTGTGAAGGTAAACATATTGGCAACGACGTTCGAAGGGAACATCTGGATTTTGTTGTTAAAGAACAGTACCTGGTCGTTGTAGCTTTGCCTTGCAAAAGAGATTTTGTTTTCGGTGCTTGTAAGCTCTTCCTGGACAGCGAGAAAGTTCTGATTGGCCTTGAGTTCAGGATAGTTTTCGACCACGAGCATGAATTTGCTGAGAGCTTCTCCCAGCGCCCCCTCGGTCTTTGCTGCTTCAGTGACGGTTTTAGCACCCATGGCCTGGCTTCTTGCGTTTGTGACGGCCTCAAACGTCTGTCTTTCATGCTGCATGTATCCTTTTGCGGTTTCAACGAGATTGGGAATGAGGTCGTGTCGGCGCTTAAGCTGCACGTCAATCTGTGACCAGGCGTTGTCAACCTGGTTGCGAAGGCGAACCAGGGCGTTATAGATGCCGATTACGAGAATAATCAGCAGTACGATAACAGCTAAAACAATAATTAACGCAGTCATGTTTTCTCTCCTAAAAGAACAGCGGTTTAGAGACGATTTTTTTAATCTCCACAGTTTTGACCGAATATATCGAGCAGCAATCCCTGGATTTTACTGTCCTTGTCGAGGTTTGCCTTTTGGAATATTTGCTGCAATTCGCCTTTGTCAAACCACAGGCCGTGACCTTTTGGGCATTTGTCAATAACAAGAGGCGGCGTACCGTTACCAACGACGATTTTAAGCATTTTTTTCAGACAAATAGGGCATTTCCTCGGTTTTTCAGGGTAAGCGGTATGGACTTTGAAGGAGTCCAGCAGAATCTTTGCCTGCAGAGGGTCTGCCAGCAGGATTTCCAGCTCGCCGGCATCAAGCCATATTCCGCTGCAATCGGTGCAGAAATCAACCTCCACCTCGTGCAACTCAAGCGTAATCATAGCATTTCTACAGACCGGGCAGTCCATAAGGGTTCTCCCTGACAGGCTGATATTGCCGTAATATTACACTGAAGGTTTTTTGCGGTCAAGAAAAGTCTGTGATGGGGGCAGAAAATCGCGCGCAAAAGACAAGGCTGATATTTGTGCTTGACGGTTGTGGTTGATTATTGATAATTAGAAACCGCTACAACTTAAGGCAGGCTAATATGATAGTTGACTGTCACACACATATAGATTGCCACGGGCACAGCGAACAGTCGGCCGGCATGGAGACAGTCGATGTTCGCATAGTTTTGGCCGAGGCGTCCGAATCGAGCCGTCAGGTCAACGAGCAGTTGTCCGAATTTATCGGCAGGCACAAGGGGAAAATGGTCGGATTTGCCTTTACGGACCCCAGAAGCGACGATGTGGACGTCAAAAAGCTTAAGGTTGTGGTGGACAAGCTGGGTCTTTGCGGTTTTGTAGTTTACTGCAGCGGCAGTGGTTTTCACCCGTGTCACAGCCGGGCGATGCAGTTTTACCACAGCGCCCAGGAAACGGGTCTTCCGGTTTTCTTTCACAACAGCCGAAGTCCGGCAACAGAGGCGGTATTGGATTATTCCCAGCCTTATTTACTTGACGAAGTAGCCAGGACATTTCCGGATTTGAAGATTGTAATCGGAAGTATGGGCATGCCCTTCAGTGACCAGACTCTTGCGATGGCGGCCAAACACAAGAACGTTTTCGCAGACCTGACAATAAGCCCCAACAGCGTCTGGCAGGTTTACAATCTGGTAGTGGCGGCATACGAGCGGGGGGTGATGGATAAGCTGCTTTTCGGCAGCGGATTTCCTTCGGGTAATGCAAGCGAGTGTATGGAAACACTGCTTGGTTTCAATAAACTTCTGGCCGATACCAATCTTCCAAAGGTTCCGCGGGGCAGTATCCGGAACATCATCGAGCGCGACACGCTCAAACTGCTGGGCATAAGAGAAAACACAAACCCGCAAGTGCAATAGGGTTAGCTGCACGGTTTCAAGAACGTGTTATGTTCCTTGCGATTTTGTTTTTTTCAGGGGTGAATCGGCAATGATTGAGATGCTCGAAGAGCAGCGTGAGAGCTGGGGGACACGAAGCGGCTTCGTACTTGCGGCGATAGGCTCGGCAATAGGGCTGGGCAACCTGTGGGGATTCCCGTACAAACTTTACAGTTACGGCGGAGCAGCGTTCCTGATTCCGTATATACTGGCGCTGTTTGTGGTGGGTATTCCTTTGATGATACTGGAGTTCAGCCTGGGGCATTATACGCAGCGGGCGGCCCCGGATGCTTTTAGGCAGTGCCACAAGGGTTTTGAGATTGTAGGCTGGTGGGGGATAATTCTGGGATTTGTGATAGTTACTTATTACCCGGTGATACTGGCGTATTGCTTTAGTTTTCTGGGCTACAGCATAGCCGGTATATTCAACGGCGGTCACTTGCCGTGGGCGGGTGAAGGTATAGAAGGGGTTGAGCGGGCGCGTAATTTCTTTTTCAATTCTTATCTGGGATACCAGGAAGGTACCGGACTTGGGGCGCTGCGATGGCCGATTGTCTGGATGTTGCTAATTTCCTGGGCATCCATATATTTCTGCATATTCAAGGGCGTAAAAATGGTCGGGCGGATTGTGTGGCTTACTGTTCCGCTGCCGTGGCTGATGCTTGTGATACTGGCTGTTCGGGGTCTGACACTCGAGGGGAG
>Ga0307378_10010346_pt1 | contig 12120 bp, 12 predicted proteins | sample UN1MG_FD_202238 | JGI IMG/M metagenome (GOLD analysis project Ga0307378, IMG submission 202238) | Soil microbial communities from Risofladan, Vaasa, Finland - UN-1 | ecosystem: Environmental > Terrestrial > Soil > Coastal area > Acid sulfate soil | place: Finland: Risofladan, Vaasa | collected...
ATAGTGTTATCTTTACTATATCTACATCAGAACCTTCTGAACCTAGTGGAGTTTATGCTGACCCTAGTCTTTGGGTGGATGCTTGGACACAATCTGGTTTGCAGAAAGGTACTAGAGGTGATGAATACTATTCTTATTGGATTGATGAGTGGGAAATCACTGACGTTAGAACTGGAGAAGTACTAGGAATTTTTTCTTTTCCTAAAGATTTCACAGAGTTAATCTATAATGAAGATGGAAGTTACTACCTTGATATTTACTTTGTAGATACGTGGAGTTTAATTTTAAGTATGTACTGTGTAGATACTGGAGAAGTTTGGGCTATCTCTTTTACTAATAGTGCAGTTGATGATGGTTTTGTTAGTCCCTTCTTTATTGGGGCTAGACAATGAGCATAGAACTTTTTCAAGCAAATAATCTTACAGTTCTTAAAACAATGTGCAGTCAAAATCTTGGTGGAGTAAATCTTATTTATGCTGACATGATGTTTGATAACCTAGATTTTGAATGGACAGATTGGTGCAGAAAAGTTTTAGACGATACAGGAAGTCTTTTTGTTCATACAGATTGGAGAAGTGTAGCAGAACTTAAGGTTTATTTAGATGCTTTGTTTGGCAAAGAGTGTTTTGTAAATTGGATAATTTGGCCCTATGATTGGGGAGGAAGAAGCAAGAGAAGATTTGCACGTAAACACGATGATATTCTTTGGTACTCTAAAACAGATGAGTATAAGTTTTATCCAGATAGAGTTTCAATACCAAAGAAGACAGCAAATACAGGCTTTAATCCATCTGGAAGAACTGATAAAATTCCTACAGATGTTTGGAGTGACATTGGTAATTTTCATACTATGTCAAAAGAAAGAATCAAGTTACCAGATGGTACAGGATTTGTTTGGCAAAAACCATTAGCAATTCTTGATAGAATTATTCTTTCAACAACAGATGTAAATGATATTGTATTAGACCCGTTCATGGGTTCAGGTACAACTGGAGTTTCCGCAATAAATCATAATAGAAACTTCATTGGTATTGACAATGATAGGTATGCTTTTGCAACCGCTAAGAAAAGATTACGTGAGGTTTTAGGAGAAACTGAACAACATGATAACAATAAGGAAAATGAAGAAACTAATATCTAATGTCCTAGGTGTACTTATTTTATGTCTAGCTTTTTTATTTAACATATCGGCTAATAGTTTAGTTCTAGCAAAAGAGGTAGAACAAAGAGTAGAACCAATTGTATTTCAAGCTAAACATGTACCAGAACTTAAGCCTATAGCAGAAGAGGTTATAGTACAACAGCCATTTCAAATGACTATGCTTGAGTTTGATAGAGAAATTTTTAGAGGTTATTGTTCTACATATGATATGTATGATAACAATCCCCTTACAGGATTTGTAGATGATTGGGGATTCTGTGTGCCTGGACTCGTTACCAATAAAGTTTGGTTTACTAAATCTCCTCAGTACACTTATGGCTCTGCTGTATTCTATTCTCCTGGAGTAATGAGAGCTACTGCAAAGTGGCGTTCTTATGAAATGTACAATGTAGCCTATCATTTTGGAGAATACATTGGAGCAGTTGCAGTTCCTAGTCCCGCAGATATAGGAGATACTGTTTGGCTTCGTAGAGAAGGAACTGTTTGGGAAGGACCATATCTTGTAGTTGATTGCTCTCGTAGGGCAGATATGTTTACCCATATAGTTATTAACCAACAAGTAGTTGAGGTAGATTATACTACAGCTATGAGATGGGGAATGATAGAAGGTACTTGGGATAATTGGAAAGTATTACACTATAGTATTAGACCTGTAGAAATTTGGTATGGTGTAGATAAACCAGCAGAAGACATTCAAGACATACTTCCTCCAGTTTACTTTGCACAATGGTGGGAAGAAAACGTAGCTGATTATCAAAGAATCGAAATAGAAAAAACACCTTGGTATTATCCTAATGGTCTTAATCCTACTTGGGATTTACGTGATGGTAAAGGGGAACAGTGTTTTACAAAGGAGTGTTTAAATGATGGATAGCTCTTTTATGTTATTAGTAATTATATTAGTAGCTATATTAGTTATTACTTTTAAACCACCAGATGATGGGTGGTAAAATATACTGGCGTGTAGCTTAATTGGCAAAGCATCCGACTGTTAATCGGAGGGATAGTGGTTCGAGTCCACTCGTGCCAGCCTAAACAATAAAGGAGATAAAATGAGTTCAGCATTTGTACTTACAAAAAATAGAACTAAGTATAACGCTAAGAAGAATGAAAACATCTTGGTAACTTTATACGTTTGTTTATACTGTAAAAAAGAATATGATACATATGAGAAAGCAGAAATATGTGTAGATAATCACAACTTAGTTCTATTACCAATAGCTCTATCTGATTTAAATAGGCTTAATAAGTTTATCTATTTAAAGAATGATGAGCTTATTACACCAGAACTGCTTAGTATTATTTCAAGATATAGAACAAAGGGGTCGTTAAAACCTTGAAAAAAAATAGTAATGAGTATGTTTGTTTTCATTGTAATAAATTAATTCTCCCTATAACAGAACATAGAATGGTTGCACTTGATCGTCCATACCTAAACTTATTTTTCCACAAGGATTGTTTAGATATAATTATAAAAGAGGTTGATGGTTGGGATAACTTATTGTTATATATCTCAACGAAGATAAAAATATGATACAATAGGAGTAGAATATAGAGTGAAAAAACTAGAAAAAACAAATAAAAACAATACAAAACGTAAAAAAAGTTCAGAAGATACCTGCCCATCATGTGGTTCAACTCAAGTTTATAGGTCTGGAAATTGTAGTACTTGTTACTCTTGTGGGTGGACAATGTGCACTACATAGGAGAAGTATGGATAAAATTCGAGATCCAAGAAAGCTAAGAAATTTAGCTCAATATAACGATTTATCTGATGAGGAATTCAACGATGCAATGGATGAATTATTCGCATCGGATTTCGAGGCTGACCTTTTAGAGAAGGGTAAAACCTTCTCTGAAAGGGTTAAGACTAAGATGGAAGAGTTCGAAAGGGATTATGACCTTACGGACATGAAGTATAATGATACACAAACTCTAGAAGTTCTTTGTAAATCATTAGTAACTATGGAAGACTATGACGATATTCTCGTCACGCTACGTACTGGGGGCTTGAGAGACTTAGCACAAAATATAACCCTGATAGATAAATTTAGTAATATCACTAGCAACATTAAAAAAGATATTTCCAAAGCACAAGAAGATTTAAAGATTTCAAGAAAAAGTAGAAAGGCTTCTCGTGAAGAATCAGCTATGGCTGAATTGAAAAGGCTTCGTGAGGCGGCTAGAAGATTTTATAATAAAGTACATTCTTATATTTACTGTGATGAGTGCCACATGTTACTAGGTACAGTATGGTTTAATTATCCAGACGAAGACAATGAAATTTCTTTAACATGTAGTAGAATTTATTACGACAATGAAGGAAAAGAAAAAAGTAGATGTGGTCATGTAACAACTGTAACATCTAAACAACTTATGGAATCTGAAGGAACAAACCATCACGAGGGATTTATTTTTTAATGATTGTAGAGAAACTAGAGCATCGAGATTTTATATTTTATGAGGTTCTAAGACATCCATCTCATTGTTGGGAGTTCTTAATGAATGTGGATAATCTTCCACATGAAGATGAATTTATCTTTACCGACTATCAACAAGAGTTCACTTGTGATTTTAATAACTATGTAGCACTTTGTTGTGCTCGTGCTGTAGGAAAGACTGAAAGTATTGCGGGGATGTTAACTTGGTCTATAATAAATGATGTTTTCCCAAACGACTATATAATTTATACCGTACCAAATAAGGCACAGCTTGAGCCTGTGTGGGCTAGAATTACAAGATTGTTTAGAACTAACTCAGTTCTGAAAACTTTTATCTACCCTAAGAAGGGAATCAACAGTGGTACAACAACCATTACGTTACTAACTGGTGCTACACTTATTTGTCGTATTGCTGGTACTATGGGTGATGGTCGTAACGTAATCGGTCTCCATACCCCTTTTGAAGTTGTTGACGAGGGAGGCTACTACCCTTGGGGGACTTGGCTTGAACTTGGGCCTACCTTAAACACCTGGACTCCTGGTGCAAGAAAGATTGTCTCTGGAGTTCCTACTGGGATTAGAGAGGGAAATGTTTTATATAATGCGGACATGCAAACCGATGGATATACTAAACATCGAATCTCTGCCCATAGAAACCCAAGATATAGCAAAGAAGATGAACAAAGAAGTATAGCTCTTTATGGAGAGCCTGGAACAGATTCTTATATTCACTTTGTTTTAGGAAGACATGGAAGACCAACGTTTGCTGTATTTGATAGAGCCTTGATGCACATAGAGCAGTATCCAGTAACCAAGATTTCTATGAATGGTATTGAGCTTCGTGATAATATTTCACAATACTATGAACGCTTAGCACTAATGCCGAAACCAAATAGTAGTTTAAAGGTTGTCATAGGAGTAGACTTAGGCTACACAGACCCAACAGCTATTACAATTCTAACAGCTAATCCATCTGGACAGCTAAGATTTTTTGCAAGAATAATTTTAAATAAAGTACCTTATCCACTTCAAGGTAGAATACTTGACTACTTAGATACTAAGTATAATCCAATTTTTATTGGAATGGATGAGGGACATGCAGGTATAGCTGAGATTCAAAAGTTAAAAATGGAGCCTCAGTTTGCACATAAGAATTACTCAGAGAGAATTATTCCTATTAGATTCAATGCTAATATAACAATAGGTATTGATGAAGATGGAAAAGATATAACACAAAAAACAAGACCGTTTTCAATTTCTGTATTACAAGAATATTCAAATGAGCATCGTTTAGTATACTCAACAACAGACCTTGAACTTATATCAGAGTTAGAAAGAATGGTTTATATTCGTCTTCCATCTGGTAATAGAGTGTATAGAACACTTACTCCAAAGGGTGGAAAGAAAGGAAGTGACCACATTACATCTTCAATCATTTGTGCTGTGATGGCATGGTATCTTCATAACGAGTCTTTGTTTGGACCACAAAAAAAGAAACTAGTTAACCTAGTGAGGTGGAACTACTAATGGCAGAAATAAATGTCGAATCAAAAACTCCAGAAGAGTTTGAAAATTCTGGAAGTAATACAATACCCATTACTTCTTTAGAGAGAGCAAAGGCTTCTATATATACTCCACCTAATTTGGGTGGGGACTCTGCTAATCCTTGGACAGCAAAGAATGTAGATAAGTTCGCAACTAAAGATGTTTTAAAAGAATATAGAAAGGTAGTAGAAAGTTGTAGGTTCTTCTACCGCCGTGACCCATTACCATCAAGCGTAATAAACAAGATGGTTGATATTAGTATGTCTGAACTCAAGTTTGAAAATAAAGGAGTACCGGATAATATCTTTAGGGTTTACGAATCAATACTATTAGTTCTTCAAGACTTTGCAGAACAGTGTGCATTAGAATATTTAATTTCTGGTTTAATAATTCCAGAGATAGATTTTGATTCTGTTGGAAAGAAAGAACTTACTAGACGGGGAATCAAAGCATACACAAGTTTAAAGCTTCCTGAAAATATGTGGCTACGTGACCCCGAAACTATTAGTATTAACTCTCCGTATATCGGAAATAGAACTTCATACTTTGTAGATGTTCCAGAAGAACTAATACAATTTATTAAAAGTGAAGGACAATATTCTGACGGCACTAAAGATGTAGAATTATATAAACAACTAGTAGAAGAGTATCCAGAAATAGTACAGCAAATAAAAGATGGGGTTGTTAAGTTTGCATTAGAAGATGTACAGGCTACTAGAAGAAGAGTTCTTTCTGATTCTCCATATCCCACTCCATATTTATATCCAGCACTAGAGTCATTAAGACATAAACGGAATCTTAGACGAATGGATTATTCTATTTCGGCTAGAGTTATATCTGCTATAATGCATGTAAAGGTAGGTACGGATGAGTTTCCATTAGTTTCAGAAGATGATATGCAACTAGAAGCTCTTCAATCACAAATGAAGTGGCGTGATTCTTCTGGAAAAGATATTGAAAGAATCTTTCAACTCTTTACTAACCATACTGTAGAGATAAACTGGGTGTTTCCTGATACCTCTATTCTTCTTGATGAGAAAAAATATGCTAGTGTAAACACAGATATTTTGTATGCTCTTGGTATGCCTGGTATTTTGATTACCGGAGAGTCTGTAAGAAGCCAATCATCCGATGCTGACATTGCTTTGATTGCTCCTGAAAGAACAATGCGTGGAATTAGAAATAAAATACTTCCAATTATACGTGGAATCATTGAAGATATTCGTGAGCAGAATAAGTTTAAATCAGCTCCTGAAATCTTTTTTACTCCAATGAGATTAGTAGAGTTCAATTCTTTCTTAGAAGGTTTAAAGTTTTTATACGATTCTGGAAATATTTCAAGAACTACTGTTGATAAAGAGTTTGGCTTTATCTTTGATTCAGAAGTAAAGCAACGTGCAAAGGAACAAAAGATATTAAAGAAGTATGATGTAGATGAATTTGCTCCCGTACCACACTCAAACTCTCCAGGAAATACAGAAAATTCTAAGCCTGATACTACTAATAAGCCGAATGATGATGATAATAATAACGATGATACTGAATAATGGAGTAATATTATGATTAAAAGTAGCAATGAATACACTTCTGAGTTACAATTAATAATAGGGAGTGAGTTAAAAGAACTATTAGCCGCTTCACAAAATCTAAATCCATTCTTAACTTATGTCCGCTTTATATTAACGGACTCTCTTCCGAATGGTAATGGTCATATAATTCCCCAAGAGGAATTTTCAAACCTAATACAAACTGGTTTGTATATGCCATTAAAGATGGCACAGGGCGAAATAAAAGACGGTCATGAAGATGCTATGCCCCTTGGAGTTATTACCCACTTAATAGTAGAGGGTAATAAGGTAAGAGGTGTTGCAGCACTTTGGAACAGAGAACGTCCAGCCGATGTTGCCTTTATAAAAGAACGATACGCAAATGGTGAGCCACTTGACTTATCTTGGGAGATTGGATTTGACCCCGATGAATCCGAGTATAATGAAGAAGGCTACCTTGTTCTTCGTGGTTGTGTGCTCCGTGCAACGACCTTAGTCGGGATACCAGCTTATGATGGTAGGACTACTATAACTGACGTAGACTCGTCTAGTGACGATTCTAAGGAGGAAGAAACAGTGACAGAGTTAGAACAATTGAAAGAAAGAATTGTTACTCTAGAAGCTGAAAACGAAGCCCTAAAGGAACTGCAAATTACTGATAAGCAATTAGAAGAGTTAGCAGAACTAGAGGACCTTCGTGAGTTTAGAAACGAAATTGAAGCCGAAGCCGCAAAACAAGAAAAGATAGCTGCAATTCGTGACTCGTTCAAAGAAGCTGGTGTTGAAAAACCAGAAACTTTCTTTGAAGCAAATCAAGATAAGCTCCTAGCTTTACAAGAATCTGAAATGCTCGACTTCTTTATTTCAAATCTTATCGCAGAAAAATCTGACGATGAGGAAGAAGATGAAGAAGAAATTGATGTAGATGAAGAGGAAGCTAGCGAAGAGGAAGACCTTGAAGAGGACTCAGCATCTAAAGAAAAAGTTCCTAATTTCAGAAGCATTAAGTTACCTGATAGCGATAAAGTATATACACCGCAAGAATTAGGTAAACTACTTAGACAACAAAGACAATCTAGTAAGGAGACAAAATAATGGGAGTTGAAATTAACAAATTCTCAGATATTATCGGGGTTGTAGCTACTCAAAACATTCCAGAAGGACGTATGGTTCTTCTAACAACACATAGTTTTAGTTACGATTTCGGTAGTAAGACCGACCTTGCGGGAGCTAAACTTCCTGCAACTGCAGCTGAAGCTGCAAAGGCTTTATACGTATCTGTGTTTGCACAAGATAATCGTAGTCTGCCAATCTTACAACCAATGCCATCATACCTTTATAACTTAAGAAATGGTTGGGGCGTAGGTTCTAACAACGTGCCTATCACTGGTAGCACAGTTTATCTAACACATCCTGGAAACATGACTGGACAAACAATCCCGTCAGGTCAAGGTATGTGTGCTTATGGTGGTGGTACATTTACTGTACCTTCTGGTGCGTTTATTTATAGCTCAACTCTAGTTACCCCAGGAGCTTACCTAATCGCTGCAAATACAGCTGATGATGGTGGAGTTACAAATGCTGGTAAACTAAAGTTCTCAGCATCTGCTACACATATTGTAACCCAACGTTACAACTCAACAACTAAAGAACTTACCTTCCGTACTTTAGTACCGTAATCTAGTTCCTTGGAGGATTTAACCTAATGGAAAAGAATGAACTTAAAGAACTAGTAGCATCGGCGTTTGCGTCAGGCGATAGAGAGGCTATGGCTCAACTTATCATTGAGTACGTAGACCCTACTCACATCACTGGCGAAATGATGGGATTATTGCTCGACACAAGAGCTTTAAATCCAGGGGATGCTCTAGTAAAAAAGGTGCGTAAGGGGCTTAGTGTCCATACGTTAGTTCCTGGCTCAGTACACATGGCACATGAAATCACCGTACAAGAACGTGTAAACTATGTTCTCGATGGTGCAGATGTTAAAGTTACTTATAGCGAATGGGACTTAGAAAACGGCAACATTGGAACGCTTCAAGAAATTGAATCAGAAATGCTTGCAAAACTTAAAGACTATTTCTACAATAAAGTCTTTACAGCTCTATCAACAATCTGGACTGCTGGAAGAACTCCAAGCAACTTCACAAATGTTGGTGGGTCAATCACAGCCACTGCCCTAGAAAATGCGATTGATAGAATCAATCAAACAACTCCTGGGGTAAAGGCAGTAATCGGCGTACGTTCAGCTCTAACTCCTATCACCAAGTTTGGTGCATTTTGGAGTGATGGTAGAACTACAGCAAGAATTGAAGGCGTGCCTTCACAGCTTGAAGAAGTAATGAGAACTGGTTGGTTAGGTACTTATTACGGTGCTCCTATTATTGCTCTTGACCAGCTTTATGATTATCCAGATACTAATACAGCACTGTTACCAACAGATAAAGTATTAGTTATTGGAAACAAAGTTGGTGAGTTTATTACTTATGGTGGAGTAATGAGAAAACAATGGGTTGATATGAACCCAACACCTCCAGATTGGTTCGTAGAAATCTATCAGCAATTCGGTATGATTATTGATAATGCTGAAGGCATCTATGTAATCGGTGGATTAAGTTAATAGTAAAGTTTTATGGGGGAGGGAAATCCCTCCCCCTTTTATAACAATAATAAATAAAGGAGATTTAACAAAATGACTGGAAAGAAGAATGAAGATTACTCAGTAGTTAAAATGATGAGTATGGATAATCCTATCGCTGTGTATCAAAAAGCAAAAGGACATTTAGGAAAGGTACAAATTCAAAGATTAAATTCTTTTACAAATAATATCGAAACGATACTTCTCTACAGTCCACCTGATGGACAGCCCGATGCAGATACTTGCTTTGTTGAGCTTTGGTCTGAAGAGGAGCATATCTTTTTTAAACGGGCAAATAGAAAGCATTTAGAATCTGGTGCTATTGTTTTATTTGAAAGTAAAAGAGAAACCGAAGTTAAAAAAACACCCAATAACATGCCTGATTCAGAACTAAAAGAACTTGTAGTAGCCCCTTGGCTAAAACTTAAAAAAGTTGTTGAGTCAATGACAAGTGAAGCAGCACTACTAAGAGTACTCCAGTTCGCAGAAGAAGCAGAGCGTCCTGAAAAAACAATGTTGTTTTTACGGGAAAGACTTTCCTTGATTCAATCGGGTGAGCTAGAATAATAGGAAATAACTATGACAGTAACTACTACAAACCTAGACTACCTACTTCCATTTCTTAGACTAAGAATAGGAGATACAGTTTCAGGTAGTTATAGATATACGGATGAGTGGTTACAGACAGCTTTAGTTTCTGCTGTTTGGGCATTACATACTCGCTGGTCTGGAAAATATCTTATTGATGCTAATAATGATGTGGAAAGAAATACGGATATGTGGGTATATACTTATGACTCACCACCAGTAGTAGAAGCTCCAGACTTTATGCCTATAATAATAATGGCTGCCATAATTGTTTTAGAGGGGTCTCTTGAAAATCTATCTTGGAATGTTGGTAGTTGGAAAGACGCAGAAATTTCTTATTCTAATATTCAAAGTGGAAGAACAAAAGAAACAATACTTGGTAAGCTATTTGCAGAATTAGAGAGTTACTTGATACCTGCAACTAAAAAACTAAAGCGTTCGCTTAAAGGTAGTTTGGTTGGTTATCAAGGAAATGTACATGAATCCGGTCAAGACTATTAATATAAAAGGAGAGGTTTAGTTATGAGTGAAAAGGTAAAAGTTTTATGGATTGGTGATGGAGTTACTCCAACAGGATTCTCAACAGTAAACCATAATATAATTAAAGAGCTTTCAAGTGAAAGCTTTGAAGTACATCACCTAGCAGTTAACTACTTTGGTGACCCACATAAATATAATCACTTGATTTATCCGGCAACAGTTCCATCAAATTATTCTTTTGGTGACCTTTATGGACAGATGAGAATAGGTGAACTGAGCTTCAACAACTTTGATTTTATCTTCATACTTAATGATATTTGGGTTATTGATAGGTATCTTGAGGAAATAAAAAGGGTCTATACTCCAGATAAAATGCCAAAAATAGTTGTGTACTTTCCTGTAGATGGCTACGGTTACCAAAAAAGTTGGTTCAAAAATTTCGACATTGTAACAAATGCTGTAGTATATACAGAGTTTGGTAAGAAGACCGTACTAGATATAAAGCCATCACTGGAGTCTAAGCTATCTATTATACCGCATGGAACAAACTTAAAAGATTTTTTTAGGTTTGAAGATAAGCTACAAGCAAAGAAAGAAATCTTTTCTCCTGTAACAGACATGAGCTTAGAGGATTCCTTTATAGTTTTAAATGCTAATAGAAACCAACCAAGAAAAAGACTAGACCTTTCCATACAAGCATTTGCTATTTTTGCATACGGTAAGCCAACGAATGTAAGATACTATCACCATGCTGGAATAAAGGATGCTGGATGGAATCTTTTTGAACTAGTAGATCGCATTGATAACTCTTTTAAACTTGCTGGAAAATATGATAATGGAGAAACAACACTAAAGAGTAGAATCGTCATCACAAGTCTTGAACAACAAGTACAACAAGTTCCAATAGAAAAACTAAATCTAGTTTATAATGCTTGTGATGTTGGAATAAATACTTCTTTAGGAGAAGGTTGGGGACTTGTTTCTACAGAACATGCCGCTACAGGAGCACCACAAATTGTTCCAGACCATACAGCATGTGCAGAACTTTTTGAAGATTGTGGATTACTAACACCAATAAAGCTAACTGCTTTTGATTCTGTAACTCTTCTTGATAGAGGATTTATTGATGTTCAAGAACTAGCAAAACAATTAGAACTTCTTTATACTAATAAAGAACTAAGAGAATCTTTAGGACAAAAGGGGCAGGATAAGTTTACATCAGAAAAGTATCAATGGTCTTATATTGCTGACCAATGGAAAGAGCTATTTAAAGAATTATAGGATATTTGGAGAACTATGGCTACATACGGAACTGACTTAGTATTATTAGCAACTGGCTCTGATGGTTCAGGTGGAACTTGGGGTGAGTTTGTTGGTTGGGATAGTGGTGGACTTCCAACATCAGATGGTGAAAACTTTATCCAAGGAGCAGCATCTTATTCTCAAACTTTTGGTAATGCTACTACAGGTAAGTCTATTGGTTTTGATGCTGGTTCAGATATTAGTTCTTCAATTCCTACTGGTGATGTAGTTATGGCATGGGTATTTATGGGAGCGGCTACAAATATGTATTCCTATGCTTCTGGAGGACACAGATTTGGAATAGGTGCTTCTTTAACAAACTTTGATATGTGGAGTATTAGTGGAGATGATAGACCACCTAATCCTTATGGTGGGTGGTGGAATGTTGCTATTGACCCAACAGTTACTCCAGACTAT
>Ga0307378_10010347_pt1 | contig 12120 bp, 14 predicted proteins | sample UN1MG_FD_202238 | JGI IMG/M metagenome (GOLD analysis project Ga0307378, IMG submission 202238) | Soil microbial communities from Risofladan, Vaasa, Finland - UN-1 | ecosystem: Environmental > Terrestrial > Soil > Coastal area > Acid sulfate soil | place: Finland: Risofladan, Vaasa | collected...
TTTCATGAACATCCTACCAGTGATCAGGTGGACACCATGCAAACGGGTATGGGAGCACGTGATCAACCGTTGCTTTTCATAATCACGACCGCTGGTTCTGACACGGGTGGTCCGTGCTATGAGAAACGACAGGATGTCATAAATATACTTCGTCGTACTGTTGAAGATGAACGTATCTTCGGTATCATATATACGCTGGACGAAGATGACGAGTGGAACACCATAGAAGCACAGATAAAGGCGAACCCCAATTACGGTGTGAGTGTATCTGCTGATTTCTTAGAAGGACAGCTTGCGCAAGCTCGGCGCTCCGCTGTAAAGCAGAACGCGTATCGTACCAAACATCTTAATCAATGGGTCGGTGCAAAGACAGCATGGTTGAACGTGCTGGCACTACATGCCTGTCGTAAGAAGAACCTGAATCTTGCAGACCAGCGCGGAAGAAAATGCTTCATAGGATTAGACCTTGCCAGTAAGACAGACGTCGCTTGCAAAGCGATTCTGTTTCCACCAGATGATAAGACAGGCAAATACCGAGTATTCGTCAAACACTACTTGCCGGAATCGGCATTGGAAGACAATGCCAATGCAGAGCGTTATCGTGCATGGCACGCCGAAGGATGGCTCACCATAACACCCGGCAATGTTACGGACTTCAGTTATATAGAAGAAGACATGAAGGAAAGCATGGGGGAGTTTGAAATTCAGGAAATTGCATATGATCCGTTTCAAGCCACTCAATTTGCGACCCACATGTTGGAAGACGGATATCCGATGATTGAGTATGGGCAAACTGTTAAGAATATCTCTGAGCCAATGAAACAGTTAGAAGCTGAGATACTGAAACAGAATATTGAATTTGAAATGGATCCAATGTTGTTCTGGATGTTTGGCAATGTAGTTGCCAAGGTAGACGCAAAGGATAACATTTTTCCACGACGTGAACGTAATCAAAATAAGATAGATGGTCCCGTATCCGTTATCATAGCGATGGCGCGTGCTATCGCCATGCAAGAGGCTAATCCATATGACACTCGTGGAATCAGGGTGGTAGAAGGCTAATGAATAAACTCCAGGCTTTCGCCGCAAGGCTACTGGGAATAAAATCTCTAACGGCACGTCCTCGTGACATGAATTTGAGTGAGGCGGCATGGTGGTTGGAGGCGCGTGGATTTCGCACTCCATCAACCGGCGAGACAGTGTCTTACAACTCCATGCTTGGCATACCCGCATTTTATTGCGGTACGCGTATGATATCCGAAACAGTCGGTAGTCTACCGTTGAATGTATACCGGCGTAGACCAACTCGCGGACAGGACGTATGGCGCACACATCCAGCGCATCCACTGTTGCACGATGAACCGAATCCGGAAATGACGGCCATGTCTTTTCGGCAGACTCTGTGCTCCCATGCTATCGGGTATGGTAACGCCTATGCAGAAATCGTGCGACGTGGTGACGGAATGCCTGCGCAACTATGGCCGATAGGACCGGACCGAGTGCGAGCGCTGCGTGCGGACAATTTCTCGTTATGGTACGAGGTGCACAAGCTGGATGGAGGTATGGCTTATATACCAGCTTACGACATGCTCCATGTTCCAGGTCTCGGATTTGACGGTGTTCAGGGATACAGTTTGATGCACGTCGCGTTAGAGTCTATCGGCATCTGTCTTGCACAACAGAAATACGAAGGCAAATTCTTTTCTAATGGCGGTCATATAAGTCTGGCGGCTGAAACGGATAACGTGCTGAAGGAAGATACGTTCAATCGTTTGAAGGGAGAACTCAATTCCAAATTGATGGGATTGGACAATGCACATCGTATCGCACTACTGGAAGCCGGTATCAAGCTGAAGCCATTGAATATAAACAACGTTGATGCGCAACTATTGGAAGGGAAACATTTCAGTGTTGAGGACTGGGCTCGCTGGTTGAACATGCCTCCTCACAAGTTGAAGGAAATGGCGCACGCCACATTCAGTAATATTGAACACCAGAACATTGAATGGGTGGTGGACACTATTCGTCCATGGCTCATACGCTTTGAACAGGAATATAATCGCAAGTTATTTCGTCAGAAGAATATCTTCTATGCGAAGCATGTTGTAGATGGTCTGCTGCGTGGTGATCAGAAATCTCGTTATGAATCCTATGCTGTTGCCCGTAATTGGGGATGGATGTCTGCCAATGATGTATTGGAATTAGAGGACAGGAATCCATTGCCTGAAGATCTTGGTGATATTTACTTAGTGCCTGGCAACATGACACGTGCAGAAGATGCCGGTGAGTTGATGGATCCTACTCCTTCAGAAGATAACAGCAGTGACGGCAGCAGTGACGGCAGCAGTGACGCTAATAACAGAGCTGTGAGGTTGACGCGTGCTGCTGCTGCTCGGCTGGTAGGGTTCGAGTATCGACAACAGTTCAAAGGCAAAGACTACACTGGTGATGATTTCGTGAACATGGTGGTAGATTGGCTGGCAACTACTAGAGAAGTTGCCGAGAAATATGTTTCTATGACTGCTAATCTAAGCATGCTGGATAACGGAGTACCGGAAGAAAGTGCGATGGCTGCTCGCATTGATCTTTTAACCAAGTTAGTGATGGAAGGTTCCTATGAAACATATTAACAAACAGACGCGTCAATGGTTTTCAGTGCGTGCTGCTGCAGACGGTGAACCGGCAGAACTGTTTATCTACGATGAAATTGGTGCAGGATGGTTTAGGGATGGTGCGACCCCTGATTCGTTTATCAAACAGGTGAAGGAACTCAAGCTGAAGAAAACAGATCAGCTTAGTATTCGCATCAATTCGCCGGGCGGAAATATGTTTGACGGTAACACCATATATAACTATCTGCGTTCTTTGAAGAATGAAGTGATAGTTACGATAGATGGCCTGGCCGCCAGCGCGGCGTCCATCGTTGCAATGGCGGGCGACAAGATACGTATGCCGGAAAACAGTTTTCTTATGATCCATAATCCGTGGATGTATGTTGCCGGTGACGCGAACACCATGCGTAAGGCAGCAGACGATCTGGATGAAATGCGAGATGGTGCGGTGAAGACTTATCAGTCAAAAGTTGGCGACAGACTGAGTAGAGAAGAAATAACAACCATGCTGAATGAAGAAACATGGTTGATCGCCGACAAGGCGATTGAGATGGGGTTTGCAGATGAACTTGTGGAACCGGTACGTGCAGCTGCTCTAGCACGGTTCGATCTTTCTGAATATGAACACGTACCCGATGCAATTACCAAGTTTAAGAGACACGAAGTGATGCGTATAGAAAAAATGCGTGCCGCTTTGAAAGAACGTCTAGCCTATCAAGGGCCGAGTCCCGCTTGATAGGAACGTAACGCGAACGGAGCCGAGCCTGCCGAACGCAAAAACTACTGTTGAAACTTTAAGAGGGTGATACTATGAAAACTGTTCTTCAGTTACAGCAAGAACGGATGCAGGTGCTCGGTGAAGCTGAGAAGATCCTGGACATCGTTGATACCGACGAGCGTGCAATGAGTGAGGATGAAGAAGCACGCTACAACGCGGCGATTGATCGTGCCGACATGCTGGCCAAAGAAATTGATCAGCGTGCCAAGTATGAAGATGCACAAGCCGCAACCATGAAAGTGAATGATCGTCGTGCGCCTCAGCCTCTGGCCGAAGATGATGGTGGTCGTACTTCTAGTATGCGTGCAACAGTGCAGCCGACGGATTCCGGTCCGAAGCTGGTCATACCGCGTTCCTACGGTAAGATGGTTGCATTCCCGCGCACGCCGGAAGGTCAGATGAATGCATACCGTTCTGGCATGTTTATTCGTGCTACTCTGTACGGTGATGTGAAGGCGGCTGACTGGTGTCGGCAGAACGGCGTCGGCGTGCGTAGTGCGCTGGCTGGCGGTGTTGCCACTGCTGGCGGTGTGCTGGTGCCGGAAGAGTTTTCCACGGCGATTATCGATCTGCGGGAGCAGTACGGTCTGTTCCGTCGTACCTGTCGCGTTATGCCAATGTCCAGCGACACTATCAACGTACCGCGTCGTACGGGCGGCTTGATTGCGTACTATACCGGTGAAAACACTGCCGGCACTGAAAGCGATGCAAGCTGGGACAATGTTCAGCTGGTAGCTAAGAAGCTGATGGTGCTGACTCGCATGTCTTCGGAAATTGCAGAAGATGCTGTCATTGATCTTGCTGACGCGATGGCGCAGGAAATCGCCTATGCCTTCGCACTCAAGGAAGATACGGTCGGCTTCACCGGTACCGGTATCGCATCTGATGGTGGTATCGTTGGTTTGATGGTCAAGATCATCGACGGTACTCATACAATGGCAACCGTGGATGCCGCGAGTGGCCATGATACTCTGCCTGAGATTGACGCCAATGACCTGATCAATTTGATGTCGGTCATTCCGGTGTACGCGAAGGCTGGATCAGCATGGTACTGTTCGCCTACTGCCGAAGAGGTCGTATTCAACGCGATCAAGGTTGCAGGTGGAGGCAATACGCGTGACATTCTGGCGGGTGCAGATCAGCCGCGTTTTCTCGGCTATCCAATCTACACCAGCGATGTACTGCCGGACAGCGTGACCACGAACTACAACAATCTTCCAATGATCGGTTTCGGTAATCTGCCGCTTGCCGCTACTCTGGGTGATCGTCGTGGTATCCGTGTGGCTCTTTCCAATGAGCAGTACTGGGAAGAAGATCAGATTGGTGTCAAGGGCACTATGCGTCATGACATCAACATCCACGATCTAGGTAGTACCACTGTCAAGTCGCCATATGCCGTGCTATTGGGTAATACCTAAAGCGAGTAACTTTGGCTAGGTAAAGGATAAGTCAGGTGTTCACCCTGCCCTTAGGGCAGGGTACTTTTTAAAAATTTGGAGGTTCAAAATGTTTCCACTTCAGAATTGCGGTTCAGTTGCAGTTATCAAACCTGCATCAGTTGCCAGTAATGCGACGTCCACTGGTGTTATCGACACGCTCGGCTTTGAGGAGGTGAAGGTATGTGTATTGCTCGACAGTGCTGCCAGTACGGCAAGTAATCCTGCTGTACTGAAGCTCGGTCAGGGGGACACGTCTACGGCATTCACTGACATAACCGGTTTCGTTGGTGATGCAACGGACGGCTTCACGGTTCCGGCGGTCAGTGCAACATTGCCGACTGTCGTTGAGATGAATGTTGATTGCCGTGCTCGTGCGAGATGGTTGCAGCTTTCAATCACTCCGTCCACTTCTGGGGCTATGATTGTCGGTGCTGTTGCGACTCTTGGCAAGGCGAAAGACTCCACGGTCGCCGCTGCTAAAGCGGCTGGATCGGTGACTGGATAACATGCTTCGACTTGATCTTGGTGCCGGGGACAATCCAGTCCCCGGCTTTACGTCCATTGACCGGAAGAATGGTCAAGAGGTTTACCCGCTTGCGTGCGACGATAACAGCGTGGATGAGATACGCGCCAGTCATGTACTGGAGCATTTCAGTCATACGCAAGTTTCGCCCATTGTCAATCACTGGGTCAGCAAGCTGAAACCTGGAGGAAGAATTCGCATTGCAGTACCGAATTTTGAATACATCGCACGTGAGTACCTTGCAGGTAGTCCAATCAACGTACAGGGTTATCTCATGGGAGGGCACGTTGATGAGAATGATCGTCATGGTGTTGCTTTCGATGCTGATGTTCTGTTGGAGGTGCTACTTGCGTCAGGACTAGAGCGTGTCCACCAATGGCGTAGTGAGCAGCAAGATTGTGCATCGCTGCCCGTGTCATTGAACCTGGGAGGTTATAAACCTTCTGGCCCTGCTGTGTGCTGCGAAGCGACGACTGCCGTGCTGTCCGCGCCACGGTACGGGCCGACTATTCATATGCGGTATGCCCTGAAGGCATTTCAGCAAGCGAAAGTACCTTATCAGGTTGGTGGCGGCGCGTACTGGCACCAAGTACTTTCGCAGGTGCTGGAGATGCAGATTGAGCACGGTAGCAAATACATTATCACCTGCGATTACGACACCATATTCACGTATCAGGATGTGATGGAACTATACAGATTGATGGAAGCCGTGCCGGAGATCGATGCATTGTGCACACTGCAAAGCAAGCGCGGAAATGAACAGGTTGCGTTGTTTGGTATTAAGAATAAAAACGGCGAACCGATACAGCGTATGCCAGCCTATAATATGGAACGACATATATTGCCGATAACTACCGGGCATTTTGGCCTTACCATTTTTCGTGCAGAGAAGTTGAACGCTATGCCGCGTCCGTGGATGAATAGCACGCCGAACGAAGATGGTGTGTGGGGAGAAGGCAGGGTGGATGCAGATATTAATTTCTGGCACAATTGGCAAGCGCACGGCAACACGTTGTACCTAGCGCCGCGTGTAATCGTCGGCCATTTACAAGAACTGATCACATGGCCTAGCCATGACATGACGCCGGTTTTTCAACAGGTAAATGATTTCGATAAAAGTGGGATACCCATGGAGGTATTACGATGAGCAAACTACCGATACATCGCGCTGCTAAGCCAAAGATAAAAGACAAGATCACGCGCGGGCTTGATTTTCTACCTGAAATCGAAATTATTCGTCCTTACAGAGGTTACCCCGTGGGCGCAATCATTCGGCCATACGGTGTCCTGCGTAGTGTACTGATAGATAACAAAATTGCGCGTCTAGTCGAAAGTAAAGACGTTGAAAAAAACGAAATAAAAACAAGAAGCAAAAAATCCAATACGAAGGAAGAAATCGACGTCCGTGAATTAGTAGAATCCGATAAAACCGATTCTGACGAAGCGTCTGAATAAACATGGCGCAGAACAGAGACAGACCAGGCATGGTAGAAGTCACACCTCCGGCTGCAGAACCGGTGACACTTGCAGAAGCGAAGGCTCAATGCAGCGTTAGTGGCTCCGATCATGACACACGTCTGGCAAGTTTGATAACGCGGGCACGTTCGTACGTTGAAGATTACACCGGCAGATCAATGATAACTCAGACGTGGGATTATTATCTTGACGGATTCAGCACACCTATAGAGTTGCCGAACGCACCATTGCAAAGCGTGACTTCTGTCAAATACTACGACATCAATGGTGTTCAGCAAACACTGAACGCTGCACTATATACGGTTTTGGCTACTAAAGAACCCGGTCAGATAGTACCAGCATATGAGGAAAGCTGGCCGGACATTCGCTATATACCGGATGCAATTGTTATCAGATTTGTTTGCGGGTACGGAGCAGCATCTACTGACGTGCCGGACACCTTGCGACATGCCATGCTGTTATTAATATCGCATTGGTTTGAGAACACAGAAGCACAAGGACTGTCATCGCGTTATGCATTAACCAATATCAACTTTGGTGTTGCGGCGTTGCTTGATCCTTATAGGATATGGCGCGTATGAGTATCCGCGCTGGAAGACTCAGGCATATGCTGGAGTTTCAGTCTCCGACAGGTTCACGTGATGCGGTAGGTGAACGTACTACTGTATGGAATGCTGTTGCATCGGTGTGGGGTGGTGTTGAACCGTTGCGCGCGAATGAAGTAATAGCGGCTTCGCAAGCCAACATGCGCGTCACTCACAGGATTATTGTTAGATATGACAGTTCGATAGCAAGCATGACAATTGGCTGGCGTATAGTACGGGGATCAAATTATTACGACATACGTGGTATAAGAAACCTTGATGAAAAAGATAAAGTATTTGAATTGATATGCGAGGAAGGATTACTTTACCGCGAAACAGACGTAATTACATACGTCGATGTCTTGATGCACGGCTTACAAGTCACGACACGCCAGATGTTGCATAACATTATGCACGGGACGACGAGGCTATGACAGACAGATATGTTTACAGTGGCGCGGGTGGTGCTAATAACGGCAGTACCCCAACGGACGCGTGGACATCGCTTGCATCGTGTACAGGGCTTACCGATGGCGATGTGATCTGGATTCACAGGGATCATACTCAAACATTATCGGCAAATCTTTCACTACCGGTATGCGCATCAGCCGTTGCAACTATCAACCCGGGAACAGTCACCTATTGTGGCTGGCCGATTTCAGGTGATGCGCTATACAGTGCGCGACCTGCTGCTGGCATTTCAGCCGGATGGGATGGGGCGACAGCGAACTACCCGACGGTGAACAGGGGTGCAGGTACTTTGTGGGGCGTGCTCGTAGATGCTGCCGGACAGTCTTCTCAAACGAATTCGGATCGAGGTCTAAACTTGCGCCGGTTTCGTGTAACGGGAACAGGGGGAACTTCCAGTGCTGCGATTATCAATCTTATTGCAATAACGCGTCCGTCAAAGCATGAAAATATTAAAATAGACATCGCTGCCAGTGCAGCATTTTCACAAGTCATTCAGGGGCTAAGACTCGGCCCTGACACGATAGAAGTAGATGGGCTGGATACCGATTTCACAGGTGCTATCGCATATCTGTCCTGCGAGCATCTTAATTGTGTAATGCCCTCCGGTGGAACCTTAACTATTAAACGTCATGTGGCGGATAATTACGCGATGGGCGGCGGTTTCGCCTTGCATGTAGATGGGACATTAGTAGGTTCTCCACTTCGTGTATCTGCAGGTACAGTGCGTGCAATAAATTGCGATTACTCTGCACTGAATACTGCCGTTGCAGTGGATAACAGCTCAGCGAGTGTCCATTTTCTATTAGTGAACTGCAAGATTCCCGTTGCTGGACTCATGCTGCCGGTATATCCGAACAACGAAAATGTGGGGTGCTATGCTGCCTCACTGCATCATAATCAGATCGTTAATGCGTGGATGGCACAGACAGAGGTATGCATTTATGAAAAGACAGCAGACTTCCGTACAGGTGGTGGAACATTTGCCATAAAGATGTCACCTCAAGCGGTAAATCCTTGGACTAATCCGCGAGCGTTCACAATTGGCACTTTGTCGCGTACACCATATGAAACAATCGGAATTCCGCTCACCGCTGGAGTTGCGAAAACTATCACGATATATCTTGCAGAGAATTCTTGGGCGTCCTTGACTGGTAACGAAGTATGGATGGAAGTTGAATACCTGAATACATCGTGGGTGACGGAAACAACTGAAGGCGACGCGTTAGGATCGGATACATCAACCTGGTCTGGTGGCGAAAATGCATTCAAGTTATCTTTAACAGTAGTCGCAACGGCTGATTGTCTGGCGTTCGTACGCGTTCACTTGAACCATTATGAAAGTAATAAATATATACTTGTAGACCCGTTAATCCAATGAGTTTGCAAACTGAAATAATTGCTGTGACTGCGTCACTTGCCAACGGTAAAGTCTATCCTCAGATGGTAGACGAAGACGTCAGGTTGCCTTTCATTGTGTATCGTGTATTAAGCAAGGCTCCGCTGGAGACACTATCAGGCGGCACCATACAAATGAATGTAATAGTAGAATTCGACTGCTATGCAGATAGCTATCTTTCCGCGCTTACGTTGGCGGATCAGTTAAGAAATTTGATCGATGCGAGCCCATTGGTCAGTTATGAAACATCAGCGCCCGGTGAACAGTACGAGCAAACCGTGGATGTTTTTATGGAACCCGTATACTACGGTTTTTGGCACACAGCGTAAGAGGGCAAGACAATGGCAAGAATTGGAACAAATATGACAGTACAGGTGCAGTCCACGGTAGCTGCTGCATACACCAACATCACATCTATTACCAATGGCGATCCGGCGGTTGTATTGACAGCGACAGCCCACGCGTTATCGACTGGCGACATTCTAAAATTTGCCGCAGATGCTGGCATGGTTGAAATAGACGGACAGGTTGGCCGTATAACAACTACAGCCACGAACATGTTTGAAATTGATGATTTGGATGCAACGGACTATTCAACATTCACTGCAGGAAGTTATCAAAAAATTACCGCATGGCATACGCTTTCCAATGCGCAGTCTGCTTCTATGCCGGACGGTCAGCCGCAAAAAATTGACATCACTACGTTGATCGATAAGACCAAGCAATATGCATATGGCTTGGCAGATGCGCCGGATGGTTCAATTACAGGATTGTACGATCCAGCGAACGCCGGAGTTATCGCTATTAAATCGGCAACGAAAAGCAATAGTCCACTGGCATTTCATATTGCATGGGCAGGCGGTCAGCATACTTATTTCAATGCGAACGTGTCGGGTGGTTCAGGGTTTGACCTGCAACAGAATGATGCAGCGAAAGCTACCGTCAGCTTCACGCCGATCAAAGACGTTATGGATTACGCAACCTGATGAGCGCGCTATCCAATCGCATGAAGAAAGCCCGCCAATCTCCCTTTGAGATTGGCGGGTACACTTTCATTATTCTACGCCCGACTGTGTATGAGATGGTACGTTACAAGGAAGAAGGCGGCACACCTTATAAATTGGCGGATGAATGCGTAGTGGATTGGAAGGGTGTGCATGAGTGCGACATAATAGAAGGTGGAGCAGCAGAAGAAATACCCTTCGACCGTGACACTTGGTCAGCATGGCTGCAGGAGAAGGGGGAATGGTGGGCTCCTATTGGATTGCGAGTGATACAAGTGTTCAATGAATATGTTGAACGTACGGAGGCCGCAACAAAAAACTGACCAACCGACTTGAGCAGGAAACTAGCGGGTTCAAGTCGGACGATCAAAATCTAAGTGTTTCCGTGCTGGCCTGGAATGCCATGGGAGGCGTAATAGATTGGGCGGCAATACCGATTCTAGTTGAAGTGTACGGCGTCGTTGATGTTGAAATGTTCATCAAAGAATTGATGGCAATACGCAAACATGGACAACATGTCAACGAAGTCCTTAGGGCGAAATGATATGTCAGGTTTCAATTTAAAAATACAACTTATAGGCGGTAGAACACTCGACCGCAAGTTGAAAGAAATTGAAAAGTCACTTGCAAAAAAAGCCCTTCGTAATGCGCTATATAGTGCCACTCATGACACTATGAATAAAATGGTAAGCAAGGCTCCACGTGGACTTTTCCCACATAGGACATATGAGCGGAAATTAGTTTCAGGAGGATACTTGCGTAAAAACATCATACGCAAATCGTTTATAGACAAACGTACTGGCATCGCAGGAGTTGCGTTGGGTGCCAAGTATGACGCGTACTACGGAATCAATTTTATTGATCGTGGCCCTTGGACAGTTACCTCTAGAAGATATAACACCGGCCAGTATCGCAGAGGTCGTGGCGTTCGTCGTGAAGTTAAGATAAAGCCGTATGTGATAAAAGAAAAGAAATGGTTTGTGTCTACATTCATAACTGATCGTGGACTAATGGAAAAAAACTTGATTAAATTTCTACGCACAGAGATAGAAAAGGCGGCCAAGAAATGACGGTACTTGCTGATCTGCTTGTAAGGCTTAACGCCGATTCATCTGCATTGAAACAGGAGATGGTCAGAACAAATCAATCCCTGCAGAAATTCGAGGATGGCATAAAGAAAATCGGTAAAGGCATTGGCCTGGTATTGGGTGCTGCCGGTGTAGGTCTAGCTGCAATATTTTCCTCACGCGCGTTGCGGTCGTCGATTGATATGGCGGCTGCTCTCAAAGACACTGCAGATGCAGCCGGGATAACGACAGACAAGCTGCAGGAACTACAGTTCGCCGGTAATGAGTTGGGGCTTGAATCTGGCGACATCGCCACATCAATGACGTATCTAAATACGCGTCTGGGGGAATTCGCAAATACCGGCAAAGGCCCGGCGGCTACTGCATTAAGACAACTATCTATCAACCTGCGTGATTCTAAAGGTAACGTCAGGGATACCGGGGATGTATTTAATGAACTGGTCAACAAGATCAGTCAGGTAGAAAGCCCGATGCAGCGTGCAGCACTGGCGTCAAAGCTGTTCGGTGAGACGCTTGGCCCCAAGATGGGGCAACTTATCGCGCAGGGGACTGAAGGTCTGGCAAACTACGCGCAACAAGCGCGCGACATCGGCGCAGTATTGGATGCGGATATTATAGCCAGTGCGCATGATGCAGACGTTGCACTGACTAAATTATCCAATGTATTAAAAGTGCAATTGACCAGCGCGCTGGTTTCGCTGGCACCCCTGCTGACAGAAGCGGCTAATGGATTTATTGAGCTTGCGCAG
>Ga0307378_10010348_pt1 | contig 12119 bp, 3 predicted proteins | sample UN1MG_FD_202238 | JGI IMG/M metagenome (GOLD analysis project Ga0307378, IMG submission 202238) | Soil microbial communities from Risofladan, Vaasa, Finland - UN-1 | ecosystem: Environmental > Terrestrial > Soil > Coastal area > Acid sulfate soil | place: Finland: Risofladan, Vaasa | collected...
ACTGCTCACACCGATTTTCATGAAACCATAAGCGAATCTGATAAGGTGATCTAAATAATTCTCCATAAAATAGGAGAACGCATCCGCGATCTCGGCTTTTGTCCAGTCCTGACCGGCCTTCTTGAAAACCTCCATAGCAGCCACCCCCTCATTATAACCCTTAGCTGATACTATTCTTTCCTACTTACTATAGGCCGATTTTTCACTAAGGTTACATTTTCTCCATCTTCTTTCCTGAAGCATTTTAAAAATAACACAGAACTCACTCATTAAGCAATAATTCCCTTCAATTAATGTAAGGATTCCAGCAAATCGCCTGGTGGGTAGTCATCCAATTTTTGGCTATAAACCTCGGTTCGACCATTTCTTCGTTCCCGCAAGCTTTCCCCATAGCTCTGGATGAAGAACGGTAATCGCTGTCTTGATTCTGAATTCAAGCTTTCGCACCCATGATGTTAATGTGGTGTGCAGGAAATCCTGATGCTGATACGATGCAGCCTGTTCCCCTATGGCACAAGGAGCCCCTGTGTCAGTTGAAATAAGGATCAAAGCCCAACCTTTCAATAGCTCATTCCCCCCCCGTCATACCTCCTTTATCACACCTCCTTTGTCCAATGTAAGACATAGACGAAACAGAGTCTTGTCAAAAGGAAAATAAAAAAATTTAAAGAATGTAACCTTTTTTCCTTGAAGAACTATAGGCGGGCGTATACGGCAGGCAGATGCTATCGGTTGCCTGAACTCTTAATCAACCCTGCACGGGGGCTAAAGGAAAGGAGGAATAAGATAAAGAGCCGGACAAATAGATCCATAGTATTAGCTTTTTCGTAGTGCCACCTTTAGGTAAAGAAAATGGGAAAGAAAAGTCAGAAAGAAAAGTCAATAAACTAAGAAACTGATTTAAGGAATTGTAATTCTTTAAAGACGTTAAGGAAGGAGCGTTTATCATGAAAAAAACAGCCGTGTGTATTTTAACCTGCATTGCCCTACTGGGACTGACTTCTGGAATAAAAGCTCAGGGACCTCAAGCAGGCTTACCATATATGGATGCCTATAGCTTGATGAGTAATCTGCAAAATTCACGTACGAGTGTTGCTCCAGTGAGAACCTCTGGCCCACTATCCATGTCTCCATTAAGCTTTGGATTGCCTATGCCTGGAATGATCTTCCCCTATGCGGGTTTATTAGGTGGGCCTGGACCTGCTGCGGTGTTTCCTCCTTATGGAGGCTTTGGATTTTCCGGACCTGCTGCGGTATTCCCACCTTATGTGGGCTTTGGATATTCTCCTGGCCTCGCATATCCTGGACCAGGATTATTTTCACCTTATAACATACCATCATTAGGGTATCCAACATCATTGGGGTATTCATCAGGGGTTGGATTCCCTGGGATGGTTCCCTCCTATAGCGGTCCTTTAGGAGTACCTGGCTCTATGATACCTCCTATGCAGGGGCATTCATCTTTAGCGACCATTGCTCAACCAGGTTATTGGGAAGCAGGAAAAATTTCTTTTGAAGCTTCAGGACAGGAATTCCCCATATTCATGCCACCTGCCAGTTATGAAGATTACACTATGAATGATCTTGTTTATCAAGGGCAATTAGGAGTTCCTATTCCTGGAACTACCGTTAGGTTCACTATTCCAGGCGAAGGCGAATATGACTATCAACTATGCCAAGATGCCTACTCCGGTGCTATTTACCCAGTATGGAATAAAAACTGGTGGTGCAGTTCATCAAGTGGACAGACAAGCGGCTCAGAAAAGTAATGCTACTCGATAAGGCTGGCCTCATTAATTGTTACTTAGTTGAAGCTTCAAGTGATAATGCAAAGTCTTTGAAAGAGCTCCTCATATTTCACAAAAGCTGAGAGTGCTATGTGAGATATGAGGGGCTGCACCGGTTCAGTTCGATTGGACAGTAATAAAGATGGAAGTAATGACTTGATTAAAACTCAATATGATACCTGAGCTTTTCATCACTTATTAATGCTATTGCTTTTCTCACTAACTGGATAACCGGACCATTACTTCATATATAAGGAGGCAATAATCATGGAAACATATTTTTGTTTTATCTTCTTGATTGCCTTAGCATATATTTGTACCATTAGTGCAAATATGGATATGGATGCCGTAAAGGCTAGATTAAACATACGTATTACAAAATTATTCAAAAATCATGCGAAGAGTGAAGAGTGAAAGATGACGAGGGTCAGCATTAATACAGGAGCCTATCCCAAAATAAGGATATTTGCCCAGAGCAAACAAGCAGAATACGATGGAAACAACCCACTTCCAATATCGATTCTAGCGTTCCCATCGAACAACTAACCATTGTGAGTCAGTTAGCCCTCTAAATCTATCTGGCATCGGCATCGTTCCTCACCTCCTTGCCAAGTAGAGTATACCACTCTCCCCCCTATGAAAGGGTATTTTGGGATAGGCTCATGAATTGATTTTCAGTGTCCGAAATTTACCAAGACAGCGTTTACCAAGACAGCGTTTGCGCGCTTATCAATAAATTCAGTGCTTATCAGGAAGATCTGCGCAGGTTTTATGATACGGCTCGTCACCCACATATTGCTTCCATTCCTCTTGGGTGAGGTTTCGGCCAACACGGGCGCAGGCTTCATTGATCATGTCCTGTGGTTGCCAGAGCCATATCCGTGCAGTGTGATCAGAGCTTGCCGTGGCCACATATTTCCCATTTGGGCTGAAGGCAGCAGCGTATACCTGTTCATCACTGTGGATTAGGCGTACTACTTCTCGCCCAGTAGTTGCGATCCAAATCCGGGCCGTATGATCAGCATTTGCTGTAACCAGATATTCGCTATTTGGGCTGAAGGCAAGGGCATGGATATAGCTGCCAGGTGTTATGCAGGCGATCTCCCCTCCATTTTTGGTTTTCCATATCCGAACGGTATTATCACTGACTGCAGCAGCCAGATACTTTCCATCGGGACTAAAAGTGACATAGTACAAAACTTCTTCCGGCTTATCACTGGTGTTTGGCTCACGGACCGGATTGGGACTGGAGGTTATACTTCTTACTTCTTGGCTGGTAGTTGCTCTCCATATTCCTTTGGCAGTTGTTCTCCATATTCTTATAGTATTATCTCCGCTTGCTGTGGCTAAATATTGTCCATCCGGGCTGAAGGCAACAGAATACACGCCCGCTTTATGGTTTAGACAGGCAGTTTCCTTATGAGCAGCAGCATCACACACAAGCACGGTATTATCTCCACTTGCTGCGGCTAAATATTGCCCATCAGGACTGAAGGCAATGGAATATACGCCCCCTTTCTGTTTCAGGCAGGCTACCTCCTTTTCTTCTCTGCTTGCTGCCTTCCATATCCGTGTCGTGTTATCTTCACCTGCTGTGGCCAGATATTTCCCATCCGGACTAAATACAGCACAATAAACCGCTGCTTCATGTCTTGCACAGGCAACTTCCTTACCGGTACTCACTTCCCAGATCCGGGCAGTATTATCATCACCTGCTGTGACCAGGTATTGCCCATCCGGACTAAATACAATGGCGGTCATAGTCATGGGCTTTTCAGATTTTAGGCAGTCAATCTTTCCACCGCTATCTATATTCCATATACAGGCAGTGTTATCATCACCTGCTGCAGCCAAATTATTCCCATCCGGACTAAAGGCAATTGAGTGGATGGATTCAGCAAGGGATAGATGGTTAACTGCGCTGCCATTGTCCAGTTCCCAAATACGTACGGTGTTGTTACCATTAGTATTATCGCCCGTAATATTACCACCAGTAATATTACCACCAATAGTATTACTACCAGCATTATCAACATCTGCTATGGCCAGGTATTTATTATCAGGGCTAAAGGCAAAGACTGTTATTTTATTACCCACCATCATATCTTCCAAGTCAAGGTGGGTAGTTTCCTCACCTATTGCTATCTTACCTGCTGCTGCGTCCGTTCCGGTTATCTCAAACACCCGCGCAGTATAATCCTTGCCTGTTATAGCCAGATATTTCCCGTCAGGACTCAAGCTTATAGGTCCTTTCTCAGCAGGATATTCCACACTATTCATTTCCTTTTTTTTAACTATATCCCACAACCGGATACAGTGATCAGCCCCTGTCGTGATCAAATACTGCCCATCCTGGCTAAAGGCGATAGCCCTTATGCAACCACCGCGGTTGATGTTGCCTTTGATATTGCCTTTGATGTTGCCATTAGTGTTGGCATTGATGCAGGCATTGATACAGGCAATTGTTCTTCCACTTCTTATTTTCCATACCCGGATAGTTTGGTCTGTGCTTGCTGTGGCCAGACATCGTCCATCAGGACTAAAGGCAACGGCACTCACTTCGGTGTTGTGATTCAAATAAGCAATCTCTTGCCCGCTGTGTATCTCCCACACCCGCGCGGTATGATCATCGCTTCCTACGGCCAGATATCGTCCGTCAGAGCTAAAGGCAACAGCACGCATTGATGAGGTATGTTTTACGCGCGCGACTTCCTGACCATCAGCCACCTTCCACACTCGAGCAGTGTGGTCTAAGCACGCTGTAGCCAAATATCTCCCATCAGGACTGAAAACCGCCTTGCTTACCTCATTCTCATGAACCATGCACTTGTAGGCCATAAAGGTATCTTTGCAGATACTGGAGGCTTCCCATACCTGGGCAGTGCGGTCTGAGCTGGCTGTAGCCAGGTATTTCCCATCAGGGCTGAAACATACAGCATTCACCCTATCCTTATGAGCCATGCGGATAACTTCTTGTCTACCGGATACATCCCATACACGGGCAGTACCATCTTTACCGGCTGTAGCCAGGTATTTCCCATCCGGACTAAAACATATAAAGCATAGGCCAGGGACTATGCCTTTAGGAGTTATATCGTGTTCTTCTCCGTTACTTAGAGTCCACACTTTAACTTTTTGATCATCTCCTGCTGTAGCCAGGTATCTCCCATCAGGGCTAAAAACAGCAGCAATTATCTTATCTTTATGGTCCAGACAAATTGTCTTATCGTTATGGTTCAGACAAGAAGCGATTATTTTCCCGCTTTCCACTTCCCACACTTGTGCGGTATGATCCCGACCGGCTGATGCCAGATACTTTCCATCCTGACTGAAAACTATAGCAGTAATACTCTTCTTATGCTTTCCAAGGATTACTTGCTTTCCAATGCTTACTTTGCTTACACTGCCTTCTTTGTCATTACCATTATCAAAGAGCACTTTCCAAAGATACACGGTTTGGTCATCACCCGCTGTAGCCAGGTATCCTTCATCCGGGCTTATACCTTTACAGAAAGCAACATGGGTCACTCTCATCTCGTGGGCTAAGGTAAGTACTTCTTTGCTATCAGGCACTTCTTTTCTATTAGATACTTCTTTACCTTTAGACCCTTCTCTGCCCTCAACCACCTGCTCAGCTACCCGCCATATTTTAACAGTATGATCATCACTTGCCGTAGCCAGGTACTGGGCGTCAGGGCTAAAGGAAAAGGAATTTATGTTTTTCCCCTCATGATCCATATATAGAACGTACCGGCCGCTTTCTGCCTCCCATAGCTTAATACAGTCATCACTTGCCGTAGCCAGATATTTTCCATCGGGACTAAAAGCAATAGCTATCACCTTCCATGTATGCTCCATCTGAGAAATCTTCTTATATTCCACAGCCCTATTCTTCTGATTCCTGACTTGCCTCCACAGCCATGCTGTGTTATCACCTGCAGTAGCTAAATATTTCTGGTCGGGGCTGAAAGCAACGGCGGTTACTTCTTTTGGGTGTGGTATATTAACCGGGGGTGGCGGAAGTAAAGCCATGCCATTGCGCAAAGCCTGATCCGCCTCCAGAGAAGGATAGAGGTTCATAGCTTCTGCGGCCAGAAGAACACTACAGGGGAGTAATTTTCCTTCCTCTTTCCTCAATCTTTCAGCTTGCGCTGCTAATTTGCTGGAAAGAGCAATCCTCTGCCGTATTTTCCACTGCCATACTCCAAGACCTGACACAATGAGAATTATCAGCACACCGAGAACAAGACACCACCTGTTGCGTCGCTGAAGAGCCATACCAGCCTGAATGAAGGTCCGCTCTTTTTCACTTAGGTCGTCACAGCGTCTTAAAAGCCAATCTTCAGCCTCTCTCAAGGGTGCGCCTCTCAGCAGCGCACCTTTATCATGGCCGCTTTTTTCCCATTGGCCTGTTTCTACTCTCAACCGCTCTTGCCAGACACGGAAGGCTCGGTTAGCTTCTATCCACTCATGGAGGCGGCTCCAGCCGCTAATCAAAGCCTCATGCACGATTTCAACCGTTTCACCTTTCGTTGAAGGGTCTTGTGCAGTAACCGGAGTTTCATCTCTCGTTGAAGGGCTTTTTGCAGTTACCAGAGTTTCATCTCTCGTCGAAGGATTTTGTGCAGCAACCAGCAGCCGTGCATTAGCCAGATGTCTGGCTACCTCCCAATTTTTTTCTCCTAACTCGCTGCGGGTTGCCAGACGACGGGTGTCATCCATCCCTTCACTGGTTTCGCCAGGCCGCACCAACTGAATGAATAGACTTTGAACCCTTTTTTGTTCTTCTTGCGAAAGGCTGCCATACACTTGCTCAGCATAGCCGGTCAGTGCACCCTCTACGCCGCCAATTTCATCATAAGCCTTATGGGTTAATCTGCCTTTCTCCTGGCGTCCCCACATCTGGGTTAAGGCAAACTCCAAAAGCGGCAATTTGCCTGGTGATTTCATCACAGCCTCCAGGATACGTTCGATCAGCCCATCGTCAATAGTTACCTCAAGTTTAAGTGCAGGCTTTTCAATTGTTTCTTGCAGCTCCTGCTGCGACATGGGGCCTAAAGGCAGGGAGGCTCGACATTCCCGCAAGGCATTGGCGAAAGGTTGACAGGAAAGAGCCCTGCCTAAAAAATCTGCACGAAGGGTAATCACCAGCCTGATATTAGTTTTGCGCTGGTCGGAAGCTATCTTAACTACTGCCAGAAATTCGTCCAGAAAGTGCTGCCGATCCTCTTCACTATGGCAGAGGGTAAACAGTTCCTCAAACTGATCGATAACCAGAAGCAGCCGATCTTGAGGATACCTCCTCGTGACATCTCCTATGATATCCTGAAAAGAAACTTTTCTTTGTTTAAGGTCATCGGATAACTCATTAATACAGGTTAACTGTTTGTTCCGGGGCATCTTAGGTTCCAACAGCGGAATGAGTGCACCGGCTATCTCTTTGAAAGGATCACTGCCTGGACGAAAGCATGCGGTGTGCCAGATTCTCTCGGACTTAAGGGCAGGTATGAGACCGGCAAATACTACCGAAGACTTACCACAGCCGGAAGGGCCTATCACGGCTACCAATGGTTTATTTTGCACATTCTCGACCAGATCATCTGTGTAGGCTTTGCGGCCGAAAAAGAAAGGCGTATTTTTCTCCCCGAAAGTATCCAGACTCCTGTAAGGACAAAAACGGATGGCGTGCTCCCCCAATTTTGGGCAGGCTTTTATTAATAAGGTTGTAGGGATGATATAGGCAACATGGGGGTCATCATTATCGTCAAAATCAATTACTGGATCACCAGAGCCAATGGCTGGATCATCAGAGCCAATGGCCGAATCATCAGAGTTAATGGCTGGATTATCATAGTCAATGGCTGGATCAACAGAGTCAGTGGCTTGATTCCCAGAATTAACGTGTAGATTATCGGAATCAATATTTGGATCACCAGGATTAATGACCGGTTTAATGCCAGTAAAGCTGATGGCAGGATCGAAATCAGTAGCCACCACCATGCCGACAATTCCATTTATGAGAGTATCCCATAGTGGCGTGCCGCTGAACCCTCTCATGACGAAATATTCGGCCTTGCTGAGCCCTGCAATTTGCACCCATCCATTGGCCAGCTTTCCTCTTATTACTCCTGATGCCCAGATTCCATTGTCATCCCCAAATGGGAAGCCGAAAGCACCAAAAGAGTGATCGTACAAGTCATACTCTGCCATCAGGCAGCCGGTTCGACTGCCTGATGGCGGATCATCATCAAGCTCTAAGACAGCAATATCACTCCCGGGTTTTGGAGGTACTGACACCTCTCGCCAAAAAACAACCCTGCCGGTGAACCTCTGCGGAGGATCTTCCTTTTTCCCTTCCAGCAAGGGAAAATCCAGGTAAACTTTATCAGCCGGTGGTTGAGGTGAATCGTAGGGTACACCAAGTGCCTGGGCAACGACATGGGCACAGGTAACCACTTGCTTATCAGCCACCAAAAATCCGGCACCAACAACAGCGCCTCCTGGTGTTTTAATCCGTACTATAGATGCTGTAATTTGACTAGCCATTCTCGAACTCTGGTGTTAGTAATGGTTACTGGTGTTAATAATAGGTAACTACTTAGGTAGATAGGCTGTAGGTAGATAGGCTGTAGGTAGAGACAATGCATCCCAAGCTTTCCTCGGAGCCCTGGACGAACCGCAAGAAAGGCTTTTAGCCTAACAGACTAACAGCCTACAGCCTAAACAACCTGAGTAGTTACAATCTGGACTTTGGACAAAGTATCCATAAGTAATTGAAATCGTTTAAAATTATAAATTTAATTAACATGAATTAACTTATTGATTTTAAACAACATCATTAAAATTTGTCCAAAGTCCAATACAATAATAGTTAATAGTAATTCCAATACGAAAGAAAATCCAAGCCTTGATACAAATCCCAATTCCCTGGTTGAACTTCGGGCCAGGATGGATAATAAACTGTGCCCTGGTAACCGGGTCCTCCCCAGTAACCGGCTCCTCCATAGAATTGATAATTAGACCAACTTGGGGTAAACGCCCTGGACCAATCATAAAAGCGTTGAGAAGAATCATAATATTGGAAGGCATTATTATAGGGATAACTATAATCTAGCCCTCCATAGTATTGGTAATTCATAGTCCAATCAGAGATAAGCGCCTTATACCAATCATAATAACCATTATAACCATTATAATATTGAAAAGAGCCATAATTGCTATAATCATAATTTTCATAATATGAATATGGATAATAATATGAATATAGATAGCTGTTTACCACCTGATCAAGGGACTTTCTTTCAGGAGGCTTTGTCATGGACCAGCTTATAGTAAACCGCAGTATACTCAGGTCATCTTGCAGGCCATCCAGCCAACGAGTCTGATACGAATGAGTTGCCCGCATGTCCTCAACCAAAATTTCTCCCCTCTCATCCCAACCTCTTTGAAGCTGGAAATAGCCAAAGTCAAAGCAGTTTGCATCCCACTGAAGGAGGGGAAAATTCTCATACTTTGAGTACATCTCTTCTCTTCCCCTGTCAATAGCAATATACCACTTATTTGTCTCAGAGCCTATTGGAAGGATAGCTATCTTTCCTTTGAGGGGGTTTTCGTCCCCTTTGAGAGGACCTTCATCCCCTGGCTCTTGCACCACATACAGCGCAACTCTATTGGCATCTGAAAAAGCTTCCTTTTCAATAAACTTATTGATACCCAGACCAATAGTCACCGCGTCAGTTTGTATTATACCAGTTTGTATTATACCAGTTTGTATCTTCTCCTTATCCTTTTCAGTCCATACCCCAATATTTTCAACCCAGACTCCCACCTCGCAGGAAAAATGATAAGGCTCATCTGCAAGTCCATCACAATTATTATCAAGGCCATCGTAAAACTCCTGGCCTCCAGGATGGCTGAGGCCATCGGCATCATTACAATCCCCCGGCTGGAGCACGTAGTGGATATTACCATGAGAAGGATCTTGAAGAGAGGGGTCTTGAAAACTCATGACAACGGCATCAGGGTCCCCGTATCCGTCCTGATCAAGATCGAGGAAATAGGCTTTTGGCTCAGGAACGGTATACCGCGTTATATCGTAATCCAAAAGTCCATGCAGACCTTTGACATAGGTTATGACCTCATAGATCCCTGGCTGGGCAAAGAAATAATCAGCCTCATATCTTCCTTCTTTTCCTTCTTTCACCTCTTTTGCTTCTCTTCCCTCCTGGCCGTATACTCTTTTGAAAGGCACTTCTTCCAACTCCCCCGAACCCTTACCCGGAGCCTTCACCAGTGCCCAAACCCTGGTATTCGGGTCATCCTCCAGGACATCGGCCCATAGTGTTTGATGTTCCCAAACCGTTTGGTCTTGAGGCACAATAAGGTGAGGACCCTCAGCTTTCGGTATTACAAAAGGGGAACCTATATAGGTAGCCTCTGCCAGCAGCCAGTCTTTCTGCCCGTCATTAAGACCTGGTTCTTGATCCGAGTAATACTCGATGGCCATACATAAGGAAAAATACGCCTGATAGACACTTGCTCCCCGGAAAAGACAGGTAAAGAAAAACTGAGAGAAGGCGCAATACCCCCCTTGATCAAGGCAGGCTTCCTGATCTTGGGATGCGCTCCAGAGATAGATCCGGTTCTTTGCAGGCTGGCTGCTCATCGCAGGCTGGCCCATTGCAGGCTGATTCATTGCAGGCTGATTCATTGAAGACCGGAAAAATGATTCGGCAGAACGTGCATCTATCAGCACCACCTGGCATTTGCAGCCGGGTATCTCATCAAGCCAGGTATTTAACATGTCGGGACTGAGGGGAGGATCATATTTATTCAGGGGAAAGACAACCTGGTTATCTATCGTCTGTGTTGGCCCGACGAGATAAACAAAAAGCTGGTCCGCATCCTGACCAAGGTTGTACAGACTTTTCCGGACATTCTCCGCTTTTGGGCCTGTTCCGTCAGGAGATGGCAAAAGCTCTATCACTTTGCCAAAACGCCTTTCCTGAAGCACCCACTTTGCATGGCGGATAAGATCTTGAAGCTGGCCAGGCTGTGCGGGATTCCATCCAGCCAAAAGGAGCGCCCTTGTTTGTTCACTGCCGGTAATGTTCAGGCTGAGGCTGTAGGGCAGAGACACGGTCCCTTTCTTGTCCTGAGCAAAGATAAGAAATGTATAAGGCCCGGCATGGGTGAAGTCTGAATAAGTGGCTTCATATACCCCTTCCTCTGTGCAGGAAAGATTGATGCGGGGAAGATTCACCATGGGGCTGTCAATATCTCCGGAAAAAACCGGCGGGCTGTAGGTGGCATTAATCATGGCCCAGACCTCGCTTATGCCGTCAAGATCCGAGGCCCTGGCGCGTATGGTAACCTCCTGACGAAGAGGTATATTGGGGTCAGGGAGAATTTGTGCTGAAGTGATGACCGGCTGATCCTGGGATATGAGAAATGAGCCGCCAAGAGAAGTTGACCGGGCCAGAGTGCGGTTCCATAGCTGGGGTCTTTGATGCGGCTCATTGATGGTTTCCCTGTTTTGGTGGAGAAAGCGGTCAAACTCTACTATAGAGCCAAGGGCATTGTCATAGGATGCAGCCATATCTGCTCCTGCCTGCAAGTAAGTGAAAAGGTAGTAGGAGAAGGAGACCAATCCGTAGGCATAGATGTAGGATTCATCTTCATTGGTTGAGGTGATGATGATCCGCCTATTAGCAGGGAGGGAGGTATTGGAGGAAGCATCGGAGGAGGCATTTAAGGGGGCAGTCAGGGATGCGGCAGCCTGGGGAGCAAGGGAGGCATTTAAGGCATTTAGGGAGGCATCCTGGCTAAGAGAATTGATAAAAAGGCCGGAGTGGCAGGATTCGATGATTAGGGTAATGGTAAGGTTTGGGTTATTCGTCTGAAGATCATCAAGCCATTTTCCTAACCTTTCCGGCGTAAGAATACTGTCCTGATCATTATCCGTTGCCTTAAGGTAAAAACCGCCGGATAGAGATAAACGGTTTCCCTTATCAATCCCATGATCAATCAAAAAACCATGATCAACCAAAAAGATGGTCAGGTTGTTGGTTCCTTTTTCCTCTACCCACTTGAATGCTGATTCCAGAACGGAAAGGCTGGGGATTCCATCTATGTCATTGTTGGGGTTACCATCCCCGTCAAGGTCTGTATTAAAATCGTTGTTCGGATTATGGTCCAGAAGGAGTTCTTCCTTCAGGTGGGTGAGGTATTGTATCCTGCCTCGGCTGTATCCCCTGCTCAGGAAGGTAAGATAGGCATACTGGGCAATGGTGTTGGTCTCTTTCCATAGCACGTCATTGTGCTCTTTTTCCC